>FWPV01009933.1_pt1 | contig 15836 bp, 13 predicted proteins | sample 2228371 | NCBI WGS metagenome assembly FWPV01 (sample SAMEA103939776, study PRJEB20133) | metagenome | reverse complement strand
AAGTTGTGGCGTTCGTTGCGGCGGCCGGCCGGGCCAGCCGGGCGCGCGAGACCGCCGCCGCCCATCTGCGTGCCGGCGTGCGCGAGCTCGTGGGCGTGCTGCCGGCCGGCGCCGACGCCGCCGCCACTTCCCGCGCCTACGGCCAGCTGGCCACCGGCATCGTGGGCGAACTCGGCCAGGGCCACGACGTCGTCTTCCTGTGCGAGGGCGACCCGCTCCTGCACGGGCCCTTCGCCCTGCTCCTCGAGCGCCTCGGCGCCCGGTTCGAATGCGTGGCGGTGCCCGGGATCCCGGGTTTCGCCGCCGCCGCGGCCAGCGCGCTGTGGCCGCTGGCCCTGCGCGATCAGGCCTTGGCGATCCTGCCCGCGAGCCTGCCCCCGCGCCGCCTGGAGGCGATCCTGCGCGACGTCGACCGGGTGGCGCTGATCCGCCTCGGCCACAATCTCGCCAAGGTCCGCCAGGCGCTGCAGGCCGCCCGCATGGCACGCGGCGCGGTGCTGGTCGACCCCGTCGCCGGTGGGCGCGTGCGCAAGCTCGACGAGACCGGCGAGGAGCCGGTGCCGCCGAGCGCCGTGCTGCTCGCTGCCCGCGAGCCGGCGGGCCCGGCCGAGCGCGGCTGAGCCCGCCCGGGGCCGGAGCGGCGCCCGTGCCCCCGACCGACCGGACCGCGGCGCGACCGCCTTCGGGGACGGGCCCGGGAGGACAGTCGTGAGCGCCCCCGCCCTGATCCTGTCGGCACCCTTCACCGGCTCCGGCAAGACCATCCTCACCGTCGGCCTGTTGCGGGCGCTTCGCGCGCGTGGCCTCCAGGTGGCGGCGTTCAAGGCCGGGCCGGACTTCGTCGATCCGACGTTCCACGAGCGCGCTTGCGGGCGCGCCTCGATCAATCTCGACGCCTGGGCGATGCGGCTTCCCACCCTCGTGGGCCTGTTCGAGAGCCTCGCCCGCGAGGTCGATCTGGTGATCGGCGAGGGCATGATGGGCCTGGCCGACGGCGCCCCGGACGGCAGCGGCTCGACCGGCGATCTGGCGGCGTTGCTGGGCCTGCCGGTGATCCTCGTGGTCGACTGCGCCCGGCTCGGCGGCTCGGTGGCCCCGCTCGTCGAGGGCTTCTTGCGCTGGCGCGAGGAGGTCGAGATCGTGGCCCTGATCTTGAACCGGGTCGCCGGTCCCGACCACGCACAGCTGTTGATCGACGCCTGCGAGGCGGCGTTCTCGACCCGCATCCTGGGCTGGCTGCCCGAGGATCCCGAACTCGAACTGCCCTCTCGCCATCTGGGCCTCGTGACACCGGATGCCCTGCCCGCCCTCGAGCGGACCCTCGAGCGCGCCGCCGCGCTCGTGACCCGCCAACTCGACCTCGAGCGCGTGCTCCGGCTGGCCCGCCCGCCGAGCTTGGCGCTCCTGGCTCCCGCCGCCCGGCCGTGGCCGCCGTTGGGCCAGCGCATCGCCGTGGCCCGCGACGCCGCCTTCTCCTTCCTCTACCCGGCGGTTCTCGAGGGCTGGCGGGCGGCCGGCGCCGAGCTCGCCTTCTTCTCGCCGCTGGCCGACGAGGCGCCCCCTGCGCGAGCCGACGCGGTCTTCCTTCCCGGCGGCTATCCTGAGCTGTTCGCCGCGCAGTTGGCCGCGGCCGCGCGGTTTCGCGACGGCCTGGCCGCGGCCGCGGCCCGCGGCGCCTTCGTCTACGGCGAGTGCGGCGGCTACATGGCGCTGGGCGAGCGCCTGGTCGACGCACGGGGCGAGAGCCACCCGATGGCCGGCCTCCTGCCGCTCGTGAGCGGCCTCGCGCAACCCGAGCCCCGGATCGGCTGGCGGCGGATTCGCCTGGCCGCAGCCTCCCCGCTCGGGCCGGCCGGCACCCGCTGGCGCGGCCACGAATTCCACCTGGCCCGCCCGTTGGTCGAGCCGGGTCCACCCTTCGCCGAAGTGGCCGACGCGCGGGCCCGGCCGCTCGGGGCCGCGGGCTGTCGCCGCGGCACCGTGGCCGGCTCGTTCCTCCATCTAATCGACCGCGAATAGCACCGGGCCCGGGCCGCGACGGGCTGGCGGGCCGGCGCACTTCGGCCTAACAGCGGACCAGGCTCGCTTCGCGGAGGACATGTCGATGCAGCGACGCACACTGCTCGCTTCGGCCGGAGCGGCGGTCACCACCGGCCTCGCCGCGCCGGCGATCGCCCAGGGCAAGATCCGCTGGAACATGGCGATGCCCTGGCCCAAGGGGACGCCCGGTGTGGGCGTCAACGCCGAGCGCTTCGCCAAGCGGGTCGAGGCGATGTCGGGGGGGCGCATCGAGATCCGCCTGTTCGGTGCGGGCGAGCTCGTCCCGCCCTTCCAGGTGTTCGACGCGGTCCACGCCGGCACCGCTCAGATCGCCCACGGCACGCCCTATTATTGGGCCTCGAAGTCGCCGGCACTGCACTGGTTCACGGGCGTGCCGTTCGGCCTCACCGCCATGGAGCTGCCCGCCTGGCTCTATTACGGCGAGGGCGGCAAGCTGTGGAAGGAGGCCTACGCGCCGTTCGACGTGGTGGCGTTCTACGCCGGCTCCTCGGGCGTCCAGGCGGGCGGCTGGTTCCGCAAGGAGCTCACGAGCCTGCAGGATCTCCAGGGCCTCAAGATCCGCATCGCCGGGCTCGGCGCCGACGTGATGCGCCGTCTCGGGGCGACACCGGTGACCACGCCGCCCGGCGAGATCCTGCCCTCCTTGATGTCGGGAGCGATCGACGCCGCCGAATGGATCGGCCCCTGGAACGACCGGGCCTTCGGCCTGCACAAGGTGGCCAGATACTACTACGTCCCGGCGTTCCACGAGCCCGGTCCGGGATTGGAGATCATGGTCAACCGCAAAGAGTGGGAGAAACTGCCGTCCGATCTGCAGGCGATCATCGAGACCGCCGCCTCGGCCACCGCCAACGAGACCCTGGCCGACTTCGTCTATCACAACATCGAGAGCTTCTTGCCGCTTCTGGGCGAGGGGGTGGAGCTGCGCACCTTCCCGGAAGAGATCGTCAAGGCCATGGGGCGGGAGACCTTCGCGGTCTTCGAGGAGATCGCCGCCAAAGACCCGCTCGCCCGCAAGGTCCACGATTCCTTCCTGGCCTTCCTCAAGAAGGCCGTGATCTACGCCGACCGGTTCGACGCCCGACTCCTGGCCATGCGACGCCTGGTCGTGCCGCTGTGACACCGGACCCGGCCCGCTCGGCGCCGGGCCGGGACCTCCCGACCGCTCACCGAGGTGCGCGTGGCGCTGCGTGATCTCGAGATCGCCCTCGCGGTCCTGACCCGGCTACCCTCGCGGCTGGCCGCACCGCCCGGCCCGCGCGAGCTCGAGGCCTCGGTCCTGTGGTTCCCGCTCGCCGGCGCCCTCGTGGGCGCCCTCGCCGCGGCCGCCTATCTCGTCGCCGGCGTTCTGGGCCTGCCCGGGCTCTCGGCCCTGTTGCTGGCGATCGCCGTCCAGCTCCTGGCCACCGGTGCCCAGCACGAGATCGGCCTCGCCCGGACCGTCGAGGCGCTGGCCGAGGGCGGCCGTGGCGCGGCCGGGTCGCGCCCGCACTATGCGGCGACGGCGACCCTGGTGCTGGTGCTGCTCGCGCGGGTGGCGGCGCTCACGAGCTTCTGGAGCCCCACCGCCTTCGCCGCGGCGCTGGTGGCCGGCTGCGCCGTCTCGCGCGCCGTCCTGGCCGCCGTGCTGCTGGCCGACGGCGCCGGTGGGCTGCGCCCGGAGCCGGCCCGCGTGGCGCTCGGTGGCGGGTTGGCGCTGGCCGTCACCCTCGCGCTGTTGCCGCCCGCGACCGCGGCGATGGTGCTGCTGTGGGCGGGCCTCGCCGCCGCCGCGGTGGCGCTGTGGCTCTCCCGCCGGCTCGGCGGTTGCGACGGCGACGGGCTTTCCGCCGTCCAGCAGGCCGCCGAGCTCGCGTTCCTGCTGGCACTTTCCGCCGAGGGGTGGCCACGCGAGGGGTGAACCGGCCCCGGCGCGCCCGCGGACTGGCTCCGCGTCGCTGGCTTGAATTAAGACGCGTTCGTAGCCGCGGCGCACGACGGTCGGGGAGGTGGAGTCGTGACCCGCGAACGCGTGACCCTCGAGGACCTGGAGGCGCGGCTTGCCGATCCGGACGTGCCGGATGCCGAGATCGCCGGCTTCTTGCGGCCCCTGCCGGGCGCCTCGCTGCCTTTCGAGCCGCGCGTGGTGCCCGATCCGAGCCGGGTGGCGCTGCGGCCGGTCGATCGGGCGCGCATGGAGCTGCTCGACGTGCTGGGCTGGGCCAACGCCTGGTCGCGGCGCCGGCGGCTGCAGCGCTTCGAGCGCCGTTTCGAGGGGGGCGATGGAGCACCCGTCCTGGTCTCGGAAGGTGACAGCTGGTTCCAGTTCCCGTTCTTCTTGAGAGACGTGATCGACCAGCTGGAGCCGCACTATCTGGTCTACTGTCTGGCCGCCGCGGGCGACACGATCGCCAACATGACGGGCTCCGGTCGCGAGTACGTCACCCCGCTCGTCCACCGCAAGATCGGCCCCCGGGTCCGCGGGCTCCTGTTCTCGGCCGGCGGCAACGACATCCTGGGCAGCGAGCCGGGGCCCGATGGCGAACGACCGGTCCTGGAGACCCTGTTGCGCCGGCGCCGGCCGGGCCTCGCCCCGACGGAGCATCTGAGGGAGGACGAGCTCGCCGTCCGGCTCGATCGGATCGAGGCCGGCTTCCGCCAGGTGCTGGAGACGGTCCGCGACGTGCGCCCCGGGGCCTTCGTCGTCGGGCACGTCTACGCCTACGCCCTCCCGGCCTTCGACGGCGATCCGCGCGAGCCGAGTTGGACCCGCCACGGCCGCTGGCTGCGGCAGCCGCTGGAGCGCAGGGGGTTCACCGACCGCGCCGAGCAACGGGCGATCGTGCGGGCGCTGGTCGACCGGCTGCACGAGCGGCTGGCCCGGCTCATGGGCGGCAATTGCCCGGGTGGGACCTATCCGCACGGCTATCTGGTGGACTGCCGCAGCTTGCTCGACGAGCACGACTGGGCCGACGAGATCCACCCCACCGATGCCCCCGGGCGCGGCTTCGGGAAGGTCGCCGACGCCTTCCACCGCGTGATCCAGGCCGCGCTCGCGAGCCCGCCGGCCGGCGCCACGGCGGCCCGGGCTCGCGGCACCCGATCGCGCTCTAGAAGGCGAACTCGGTGAACAGCGGGTCGACCGAACGGCCCCATTCCTGTTCGAAGCGGCGCAACTTGACCTCGGCGGGGGTGAGCCCGGTCGCCACCGTCTCCTCGAGCGGGGCCAGATAGCGGGTCTCGTCCTGACCGTCCCAGTTGAGCCGGGCGCGCCGCCGCAGCCCCTCGCGGGCCAGGCCGACCACGTGGCGCGCGACCTCGAGCAGCGTGCCGCCGCGAAACGGTGTGGCGAGCCCGAGCCGCGGCACCGTCTCGCGCAGCTGCTGACGCTCCTGCGCCGTCCAGTCGGCGACCAGCGCCTCGGCCTGGGCGAGCGCGCTCGGATCGTAGAGCAGCCCCACCCACAGAGCGGGCAGCGCACAGATCGTGCGGAACCGGCCGCCGTCCGCCCCGCGCATCTCGAGGTATCGTTTCAAACGCACCTCGGGGAAGACGGTCGTCACGTGATCGGCCCAATCGGAAATCGTGGGCCGCTCGCCCGGGAGCGCCGGTAGCCGACCGTCGAGGAAATCGCGGAACGATTGGCCGGCAGCGTCGATGTACCGACCGTCGCGGTAGACGAAGTACATCGGCACGTCCAAGAGCCACTCGACGTAGCGCTCGAAGCCGAAGCCCTCCTCGAAGACGAAGGGCAACATCCCCGTCCGGTCCGGATCGGTGTCGAGCCAGACCTGCGAGCGCAGCGACAGATAGCCGGACGGCCTACCTTCGAGGAACGGCGAGTTGGCGAACAGCGCGGTGGCCACCGGCTGCAGCGCCAGGCTCACGCGCATCTTGCGCACCATGTCGGCCTCGGACTCGAAGTCGAGATTGACCTGCACGGTACAGGTGCGCAGCATCATGTCGAGGCCGAGCCGGCCCTTGCGGGGCATGTAGCGGCGCATGATCGCGTAGCGACCCTTGGGCATCCAGGGCACGTCCTCGCGCCGCCACTTGGGATCGAAACCCAACCCCAACATGGCGATGCCCAGAGGCTCGGCCACCTTCATGACCTCGTCCAGATGGGTGTGCACCTCGCAGCAGGTCTGGTGCAGCGTCTCGAGCGGGGCCCCGCTGAGCTCGAGCTGGCCCCCGGGCTCCAGGGTCACCGCGCAGCCGTTCTTGGTGAGCGCGATGGGCCGGCCCTCCTCGAGGATCGGCTGCCAGCCGAAGCGCTCGACGAGCCCTTCGAGCAACGCCCGGATGCCGGCCGGTCCCTCGTAGGGCAGGCGGCGCAGATCGCGCGTGGTGAAGGCGAACTTCTCGTGCTCGGTGCCGATGCGCCAGGCGGAGCGCGGCTTGCAGCCACGGGCGAACCATTCGACGAGCTGGAGCCGATCGGTGATCGGCTCGCCTCGGCCGCTCGGCGGCGCGGACATGGGGCCCCTCCCTCGACAGCACGCGGCCTCTTAGCCGGCGCTCTCGGGACCGACAATCCGCCCGGATTTACCCTCGAGCTCGCCCAGCGCACTCGCCAGCGCCCGCACCTCGGCGGCGGCCGCACCTCGGGGCTCCGCCTCCACCACGCCCAAGCCCCGGGCGAAGCTCGTCACGTAGATCTGCCGGTTGCCGAGCTCGGCCTCGACCGCCGGCCAGCCGGCCCGCGCCGCGCTCGCACGGGCCTCCTCGACCGTCCGGCCGCGCGGCGGGACCCGGTTCCACACCAACCGTGTCTCACGGCCCTCCTTGACGGCGAGCTCGAAGGTGGCCCGGGCGGCCCACAGATCGGCCGGGCTCGGCTGGCAGGGGACGAGGACCAGATCGGCGCGGCGGATCGCCGCGCGGGCCTCGCTCTCGGCGTGCGGCGGGGTGTCGACGAGCACGAGCTCGACCTCGCGCGCGAGCCGGTCGAGCTCGACCGACAGACGCCAGCCGCCGACCATCGAGAACCGCAGCTCGGGCACCCCGCGCGCCTCGTGCTCGCGGATGCGCATCCAGCCGGTGAGCGTGGCCTGCGGGTCGATGTCGACCACCGCCACCCTCCGGCCGGTCGCGGCCAGGGCGGTAGCGAGATGGACCAACAGCGTGGTCTTGCCGGCCCCACCCTTCTGTTGGGCCACGACGATCACCCGCGTGCTCACGCCCGGCCCTCCTCAATAGCCGCGGGCACGGTCGACCACGTGCAACAAGGGCTCGCCCGCCTGCAGCCGGCGCCAGTTCTCGGCCACGAGCTCGGCTCCGGTCTCGGGCAGGCTGTAGGCCGCCACGTGCGGGGTCACGGTGATCCGCGGGTGGCTCCAGAAAGGATGTGTGGGCGGCAAGGGCTCCTCGCGGAACACGTCGAGCGTGGCGTGGGCCAGCTGTCCGCTCTCGAGCGCGCCCACCAGGTCCTCCTCGACCAGATGGGCGCCTCGGGCGAGATTGACGAGCCGCGCTCCGGCCGGCAGCCGGGCGAACAGCCGGGCGTTCAGGATCCCGCGGGTCTCGGCGGTCAGCGGCAACAAGCAGACCAGAACGGACAGATCGGCCAGGAACGGTGCGAGCTCCTCCGGTCCGGCGAAGCTCTCGACCCCCTCGATCCGCTTGCGGGTGCGGCTCCAGCCCTTGACGCGAAAGCCGTGCGCGACGAGCAGCCGGGCGGCGGCCGCACCCAGCTCGCCCAGGCCCATGATGCCGATCCGCGTCGCCGAGGGCGGCTTCGGTAGCCGCAGCCGCCAGAGCGCACGGCGTTGCTGCGCCTCGTAGACGTCCAGATCGCGGTGGTAACGCAGGGCGTGCACGAGCACGCACTCGGCCATGCTCGCGGTCAAGGACGGATCGACCATCCGGCACAGGGGCAGATGCGCCGGCAGGCTGCGATCTTCGAGCAGGCGGTCGACCCCCGCACCCAGCGAGAAGATCGCGCGCAAATTGGGCAGGCTCGCGAGCAGCCCCGGCGGCGGTAGCCACACGAGCGCCGCCTCGATGTCCCGCGGATCGCCGATCTCGGGGTGGATGCGCAGGTCGAGGTCGGGCAGCCGGCGGCGCAGCGCCTCGCGCCAGGCGATCGGATCGTCGTCCGGGCTCGCGAAGAGCAGCGCCAAGGATCGTCTCCCGATCTGCGCCGCGTGTGCTTGTGACCGGGCGCACGGCCGCTGGCAAGCCCGGCCTTGCCGAACCGGGGCCGCCCGTCCCAGATGGTCGCGCGAGGACCGCGTTCCACGGTTCACGGTGGCCATCTCGGAGAGCACGCGCGTTGCGGACCGCCTTGTCGCTCCTCTTGCTCGTGCTGTTGGGCCCGGTCGGCTGTGCTGCGCTCGCCCACCGGGTCGGTGGCCAGCCGCACTGGCGCGAGGCGCGATGGGCCTCGGCCGGGCTCGCCCCCGACCCGGCCCGCCATCCCGAGGCCGTCGTCCAGGTCTACGCCGCGCGCGCCTGGGGCTGGCGCGGGGCGTTCGCGGTCCACTCCTGGATCGTGCTCAAGGAGGCCGGCGCGCCGGACTACGAGCGCTACGAGGTCGTCGGCTGGGGGGTACGGCACGGCGCGCCCGCGGTCCGTCGCAACCTGCGGCCGGCCGACGGCTATTGGGCCGGCAACCGGCCCGAGCTCCTGGCCGAGCGGCGCGGGCCCGCGGCCGAAGCGGCGATCCCCGCGATCCGGGCGGCGATCGCCGCTTATCCCTGGGCCGATCGCTACGTGACCTGGCCCGGGCCCAACTCCAACACCTTCGTGGCCTGGGTGCTGCGCGCCGTGCCCGAACTCGGCGTCGAGCTGCCGCCCACGGCGATCGGCAAGGACTTCCTGGGGCTGCGGCCGGTGGCGCGGACACCCTCGGGGACCGGCTGGCAGGTCTCGCTGGCCGGGCTTGTGGGCGTGGGCCTCGCCCGCGAGGAGGGCCTCGAGCTCAACCTTCTGGGCCTCGTGCTCGGCCTCGACCCGGTCGATCGGGCGATCAAGCTGCCCGGTCTCGGGCGGTTGCGCCTGTGGCCGGACCGGTCGGCCGCAGCCGGACCCGCCACGCCCGAAAGCTAGAACTCGCGTCGCGCCGCCCGCTCGGCCTCGATCGTGCGCATCATCTCCGCCACCGCCCGATCACCCGGTGCGTCCGAGGTGGACAGTCCGAGGATCACACCCGAGCGGTCTTCCGCCGGACGATTCTGGCTCAACTTCAGCTTGCCCTCCAGCCGGGTGACACGCAGCCGGAGCCCCACGATTCCCCGCAGCTGACCGGCCAGGAAGTCGGCGGGCGCGTCGCTCACCGCCCAGGGCCGGGGCCGGCCGGCCTCCTGTTGGTCGGTCAGCCGCTCGACCAGATCGCGCAGGGCCGCCGGCTCCTCGACCAACTCGACCGTCCCGCTGGCGTGCACCGCCACGTAGTTCCAGGTGGGCACGACCCGTCCGTGGGCGCGCTTCGATTCGTACCAGGACGGGCTCACATAGGCCTCGGGCCCCAGGAAGATCGCCACCGCCTCCCGGGTCCGGGCGAGGGCCCGCACATGGGGGTTGGCCCGCGCCAAATGGCCGAGCAGGGTGCCGAGTGGCGGCGGCTCCGGGTCCAGGACGAGGGGCAGATGGGTGACCTCGATCCCCTCGCTCGCGCCCGGCGAAACCAGTGTGGCGAGTGTGATGCGGCGCACGAGCCCGTGCAGGACCTCGATGCGATCCTCGCGGAAAGCCGGCGGCAAGTAGACCATCCCGAGCTCCTCGACGGGGCCACACCGCCCGCACGGGCCCCGGCGGTCCCCTAGCGTCCCGGCCGAGTTGGTGCCAGGGCCACTCGGCGATGCAGAGGGGAGCCGCTCCGGGCGTGCTCGACAGGGTCGGGCGCGCTTCCTAGCCTTCGCGGCCGCGATCGGGGTCGGAGGAGGCGATGGGCGCGGACGGAAAGAAGGCCGTGGTGGTGGGCGGGCTCGGGGTGATCGGCCGCAACCTTTTGCTGTGGCTCGAGCGCAACACGGATTGGGAGCTCGTGGGCCTGTCGCGGCGGTCGCCCGACTTTCCCACCCGCGCCCGGTTCATCTCGGTGGACCTGCTCGACCGCCGCGCCGCCGAGGCCGCGCTGCGCGGTCTCGACGACGTCACCCACGTCTTCTACGCGGCGTTCCACCCGGCACCCAGCTGGGCCGAGCACGACGCGCCCAATCTCGCGCTGTTGCGCAACAGCGTGGAGCCGATCGCCGCCGCCTCGGCCCGGCTCGAGCACGTGCATCTGGTCGAGGGAACGAAGATCTACGGCTCGCATCTCGGGCCCTTCAAGACGCCGGCCAAGGAGAGCGACCCGCCGCACCTGCCACCCAACTTCTACCTCACCCAGGAGACCTGGCTGCGGGCCTTCCGCGAGGGCAAGTCGTGGAGCTTCTCGGTGCTGCGGCCGCAGACCGTGTGCGGCTTCGCGGTCGGCAATCCGATGAACCTGGCCGTCGGACTCGCGGTCTACGCGGCGATCTGCAAGGAACTCGGGTTACCCTTGCGCTATCCCGGCACCGAGAAGGCGTTCCGCTCGCTCTATCAGGTGACCGATGCCGAGCTGTTGGCCGCCTGCATGCACTGGTGCGCGACGAGCCCGGCCGCCCGCGATCAGGTCTTCAACATCACCAACACCGATTACTTCCGCTGGGAGAATCTCTGGCCGGGCTTCGCCCGATCCTTCGGCATGGAGCCGGGTGGGGTGCAGACCCTGCGGCTGGCCGAGTTCATGGCCGACAAGGGCCCGTTGTGGACCGCCATGCAGAAGAAATACGATCTGTTGCCGATCCCTTACGAGCAGCTGGTCTCCTGGCCGTTCGTGGATTATTGCCTGACCCGCGATTACGACGTGATGACGGACACGATCAAGATCCGCAAGGCGGGCTTCCATCTCTGCGTCGACAGCGAGGAGATGTTCGCCCGCCTGTTCGCGGAGTTCCGGGCGATGCGCCTGATCCCCTGAGCCTCGCCGCTCAGCCGGCGAGGCGCTCGGCGATCGCCGCGATCCCGGCCTCGTAGACCCCGCGCAGCAGCGCCACCATGGCCTCGCGATCGGCCGGGTCCGTCTCGAAGCGCGACCACCACTCGACGAACGCCCGATCACCCATCGTCACCGGTGTCACCCGCAAGGTCGCGACATAGTCGCCGATCGGCAGGGGCGAACTCAGGATCGTGTAGACGCAGGTCCGCTTGAATTCGGACATCCCCAGCAGTCGCTCGCGGATCTCGCCACCCTCGCGCAGCGTGAGCAGCCGCTCGGCGCCGACCAGGTTGGCCGGCAGACCGTTGGTGATCACGCTCGACGCGAAAGCCGGGTGCCAAGCGGCCAACCCGTCGAACGGTCCGACGATCGACCAAACCCGGCTCGCCGGCGCCGCCACCACCCCGCTCACGTAGACGTTGGGCATCCTCGTCCTCCCCGGTCGACCCCGGACTCTCCCGGGCCGCGCGGCGGACCTTGCCCGAGCCGTGGCCCGCCGTCGAGCCCGCGGCTCGGTTCCGCCGGCCGGTGGCGGCCGTCGTCCCCACCTTCCGGTCGGCGCGAGCGCGCTTTAGGTTGCCGTCCCGCCGGCGCGCCCGGCCGCTTCGTCGAAGGTCCCGCCCATGGCCGTCGATCCGATCACCGTCTCGGTCGTCCAGCATCGGCTGCACGGCATCGTCGAGGAGATGGGGGAGGCGATGCTGTGCACCTCCTACTCCCAGATCCTCAACTCTTCGCGCGACTTCTCCACCGCGCTCGCCGATCCCGGCGGGCGTCTGGTGGCCCAGGCCGAGCACGTGCCGATCCACGTGGGTGCCCTGCCCTTCGCCGTGCGCGCCGTGCAGGCGGCCTTCGAGGGCCGCATCCGGCCGGGCGACGTGTTCCTGCTCAACGATCCCTATCGCGGCGGCAACCATCTTCCCGACCTCACCGCCTTCGTGCCGGTGTTCGCCCGGGGCCGGCATCTGTTCTGGGCCATCAACCGCGCCCACCAATCCGACATCGGCGGGGCCACCCACGGCGCCTACAATCCGGCCGCCACCGAGATCTGGCAGGAGGGCATCCGGGTCCCGCCGCTGCGCCTGTACGACGCCGGCGAGCTGCGCGAGGACGTGCTCGAGTTGCTGGCGCTCAACGTCCGCCACGCCCGCGACTTCAAGGGCGATCTGGCGGCCATGATCGGCTCGGCTCGGCTGGGCGCCCGCCGGCTCGAGGCACTGTTGGCCGAGCTCGGCCCCGAGCTCGCCCTGGAAGCGGTCGAGGCCGTGCTCGACGGCGCGGAGCGGCGGGTGCGGGCGATCCTCGCCGAATGGCCCGACGGCACCTATCGCGGCGAGGCGGTGCTCGACGACGACGGCCACGGGCGCCGCGACGTCACGATCCGAGCCGAGGTCGAGGTCCGCGGCAGCGACCTCGTGATCGATCTCTCGGCCAGCGATCCGGAGTGCGAGGGCTTCGTCAACTCCTCCTACCCCAACACCTACTCGGCCTGTGTGGTGGCGCTGGCCTATCTGATCGACCCCGACATCCCCAAGAACGACGGCGCCTTCCGGCCGCTGTCGGTGAAGACCCGGGAAGGCACGGTGGTCCACCCGCACGAGGGGCGGCCCGTGACCTTGTGCACCAACCATTGCGGCCAGGAGATCATCGAGGCCATCGTCCGCGCCCTCGCCCCGGTCTGTCCGAACCGGGCGATGGCCGGCTGGGGCCGCCGCTTCCGGGTGGCCCTGCGCGGCGTCGACCCGCGCAACGGCCGGCCGTTCTTGTGGCACCTGTTCCAGGCCCGCCCGGGCGGCGGCGCGTCGGCGGCCGGGGACGGCTGGCCGGCGGCCGGCGAGTGGCAGGCCGCGGGTGGCATCAAGTTCGGTTCGCTCGAGGTCCAGGAGGTGCGCTTCCCCTTGTTCTTCCGCCGCCACGAGTTCCGCCCCGGCAGTTTCGGCGCCGGCCGCCACCGTGGCGGACCGGGGGCGATCCTGGAGATGGCGATCGAGGTGGCCGAGTCGGCGGTGGCCAACACCGCGGGCGACGGCGTGCGCCACGGCGCCTGCGGGATCCTGGGCGGACGGGACGGCGCCCCGCACGACTACCGCTTGCGCCTGCCCGACGGCTCGGAGCGCGTGCTGCGCACCAAGGAGGTGGGGATCGAGGTTCCGCCCGGGGCGGTGCTCGTGGCCCGCTCCGGCGGCGGAGGGGGTTGGGGTGATCCGGCCGAGCGCGATCCCGCGGCGATCGCCCTCGACCGCGCCGAGGGCCTGCTCGACAGCGAGGAGACGAGCCCGTGATCCGCATCGGCATCGACGTCGGCGGCACCTTCACCGACCTCGTGGCGGTCGACGAGCACGGCCGGCTGGTCCACGCCAAGGCCCCCTCCACCCCTCGGGATCAGTCGCTGAGCGTGCTCGACGGGCTTGCCCGCCTGGCCGGGGCCATGGGCCTCGATCGCACCACGCTGCTGGCCCGCACCGAGCGGATCGTGCACGGCACGACGGTGGCCACCAACGCCCTCCTCGAGCGCAAGGGGGCGAAGGTCGGTCTTCTGATCACCGAGGGCCACCGCGACGTCGTCGAGATGCGCGAGGGGCTCAAGGACGATCGCTACGATCTGCGCCAACCACCACCCGAACCCTTGGTCCCGCGCCGGCTGCGGCTGCCGGTGCGCGAGCGGCTGCGCGCCGACGGCCGGGTCGAGACGCCGTTGGATCCGGCCTCGCTCGAGCGCGCGATCGCCACCTTGCGGGGCGAGGGGGTGCAATCGGTCGCGGTGTGCTACCTGCACAGCTGGCGCGATCCGAGCCACGAGCGGGCGACCCGCGAGCGGCTGGCGGCCGCCCTGCCCGGCGTCCCGGTCTCGCTGTCCAGCGAGGTGCTCCCGCAGATCAAGGAATTCGAGCGGTTCTCGACGACCGTCGTCAACGCCTACGTACAGCCGGCTCTGGCCCGCTATCTGGAGCGGCTCCAGGAGCGGCTGCGCGCCGCGGGCTACACCGGTCCGCTGCTGGTGATGATGAGCCACGGCGGGGTGGGCACGGTCGAGGAGGTCGTGCGCCTGGCCGCCGGTGCCGTGCTCTCCGGACCGGCCGGCGGTATCGCCGCCGCTCGCCAGGTGGCCCGCACCCTGGCGGCACCGGACCTCGTGCCGTTCGACATGGGCGGCACGTCCACCGACATCGCCCTCGTGCGCGGCGGGCAGGCGGCGATCGCCGCCGATCGACGCTTCGCCGGCCAGCGCATCGCCCTGTCCTCGCTCGACATCGTGAGCATCGGTGCGGGCGGTGGCTCGATCGCCCGGGTCGACGGCGGTGGCATCCTTCAGGTCGGGCCGGAGAGCGCCGGGGCGGATCCGGGCCCGGCCTGCTACGGCCGCGGCGGGACCCGACCGACCGTGACCGATGCCGATCTGGTGTTGGGCTATCTCGACGCCGAGCGCTTCGCCGGCGGCCGCATGCCGCTCGATCGAACGGCGGCCGAGCGCGCCGTGGGCCTGATCGCCCACGCGCTCGGCTGCGATCTCGCGACCGCGGCGCTGGGCATCCAGCGGGTGATCGACACCAAGATGGCCGAGGGCGTGCGGCTCGTCTCGGTGCGTCGCGGGGTGGATCCGCGCGGCTTCGCGCTCCTGTCGTTCGGCGGTGCGGCCGGGTTGCACGTGAGCGCGGTGGCCCGCGAGCTCGGGCTGTCGCGGGTGATCGTGCCGCGCCTGGCTTCGGTGCTCTCGGCCTACGGCATGCTGGCCTCGGACCTGCGCATCGAGCTGTCGCGCTCGCACGTGGGCGAGGCGCACGCACTCGATGCCGGCGAGCTGCGGGCCGTTCTGGGCGAGCTCGAGCGCACGGGGCGAGCGCGGCTCGAGGCGGCGGGCTTCACCGGCCCCGTGCGGGTCCACCGCAGCGCCGACATGCGCTACGGCGAGCAGATCTTCGAGGTCGCGGTCGATCTCGACCCGATCCCGCTCGACGCCCCCGATCTGTTGGAGCGGATCGCCGAAGCCTTCCACCGCCGCCACGAGGAGCTCTACACCTATTGTCTGCCGGATCGCGCGCCCGTGCTGGTCAATCTGCGGGTGGCGGTGGTGGGCGAGCTCGAGGCCCCGCCCGAGGAGCCGGCCCGGCCCGCCGGTGCGCCCTCGGCACCGCGGGCCTTCCGCCGCATCCTGCTCGACAGCTGGTGCGAGGTGCCGGTGTTCGAGATGGAGAGCCTCGTCCCGGCCCAGCTGATCGACGGGCCGGCCCTGGTCGAGTCGAGCACGACCACGGTGCTGTTGCGCCCGGGCGATCGGGCCCGGGTCACCCCGCAGGGCTGGCTCGACGTGACCGTGTCGCCGGCGGGCGCAGCCGCGGCGACCGATCGGGGGTGATCACTCCGAGTTCGCCGCGACCAGGCGGAAGGTGATCGGCACCGCGACCTCGCCCGGGACCGGCTCGCCGGCGCGCCGCGCCGGACGGAACCGCCAACGCCGCACCGCCTCGAGCGCCGCCTGGTCGAGGAGCGCAGAGCCGCTCGAGCGGGCGATCGCGACCCGTTCGGGTAGCCCCGTGGGGTCGACCGCCACGGCCAGGACCACCGTTCCCTCGATCCCCCGCCGACGGGCGGCGCTCGGATAGTGCGGCAAGGGGTTGGCGGCCGTACCCGGGGCGAAGCCGGGCGACTCCTCCCCGCCCCGCTCTTCGCCGGCGCTCGCGGATCCGCCACCGGCGCCGCCGACGGTTGCAACGCTCGACGCGGCGGTCTTCGCGCCGGCCCCGCCCTCCGGCTCGTCGCGACCAGCCGCACCCGTCGCGGCGCGCACCGGGGCCGCCGCTGCCGGCTCGCGCGGGCGGGGTTCCGGCCGGG
>FWPV01008799.1_pt1 | contig 15838 bp, 9 predicted proteins | sample 2228371 | NCBI WGS metagenome assembly FWPV01 (sample SAMEA103939776, study PRJEB20133) | metagenome | reverse complement strand
TTACATGAATAATTTTTTTATTTGCCTGTTTGAATTATTAACCGCGAATAGCACCAATGGCGTTGCACTACGAAAAAGTTACATATCGCATAATCGACAAAAAATTCGTTCTGTTCGTGTCCTTCGTGATACTTTATTCGTCTAATTCGTGATTATTTTATTCGAGTTTTCGTGGTTAATTTTTCTCCGTGCCTCCGTGTCTCTGTGTTTTTTTACTAAAAGATGTGAATAAAAAGTTTATCCTTGGTTTTTGCTGTATATCATTGAAATATATGCCAAATTATTGTATAATGCAGATGGTTAATGATCAATTCTTTTGTAATTTTTCATATCTACTGAATCTTAAAATATATTAATTTACACAGAAACAGGCTAATTTTTAGAATGGGGGATCAAGGTATTATGTTGCGTGTGGGTGTAATAGGCGCTTCTGGTTATACTGGTAGTGAGTTAATTAGGTTTCTTCTGATGCATCCTGATGAAGTAGAGTTAACGTGCATCACTTCTGAATCTTATGCTGGTCAGCCTATCAGCAAACTTCATCCGAATCTAAAGGGATTATTTGACATGAAATTTGAGAATCTTGATGCGGAAAAGGTTAGTCAAAAAGCTGATATAGTCTTTCTTGGGCTTCCACATAAGCAATCGATGTCTTATGTTCCCAAATTCCTTGATCTTGGATTAAGAGTAATTGACTTTAGTGCAGATTATCGCCTAAAGAGCGTAGAAAATTACCAGAAATGGTATCAGGAGCATACAAGCCCACACCTTTTGAAAGATGCAGTTTATGGTCTGCCGGAGTTGCATCGCGATGAGATTCGTAAAGCAAATTTAGTCGCAAATCCAGGATGTTATCCGACAGGTGCTATATTAGCGGTGCTTCCAGCATTGAAATCAGGCTTTGTGGATACGGAAAATATTATTATAGATGCAAAGAGCGGTATTTCAGGTGCAGGTAAAACGCCATCTGAGGCAACTCACTTTCCAAATCGTTATGATAATTTCGCTCCCTATAACATGGGAACTCATCGTCATACTCCTGAAATCAATCAGGAACTCACTCTGGCAGTTGGTAAAGATATAAATGTCTGTTTTGTGCCACATTATGTCCCTATGACTAGAGGAATTCTTACAACAGCGTATCTAAAATTAGCAAAATCAGTTTCTACAAAGGAATTATTAGAATATTATTCTTGTTTTTATAAGGACGAAGTGTTTGTTCGCGTGCTTGATGAAGGTGAATTACCACAAACTCAGGCTGTGCGTGGCAGTAATTATATCGATATTGGGTTAAAAGTTTTGCCCAATTTAAATATGCTGATAGTTGTATCTGCAATAGATAATTTAACAAAGGGCGCATCCAGCCAGGCACTTCAAAATATGAACATAATGGTTGGCTTTGAAGAATCAGCAGGATTATTGTATCCCGGATTGATGCCATAGACGTTATATATTAATGCTAAAGGTATAAATCTATAATGCTAGTAAAGGATATAGGCGAATTTAATTTAATCAAAAGACTCTCAAATAACTTTGTGAAGTTAAAACGTCCTGTGATCGTCGGAATAGGTGATGATTGTGCGGTTCTTAATTCTTCTGGAAGCAGACTTCAATTGGTGACTACCGATATGTTGGTTGAAGATGTTCATTTCAGGCTCAGCACTGCCAGCCCATTTCAGATCGGATGGAAAAGCCTTGCTGCCAATATAAGCGATATAGCTGCTATGGGCGGTGAACCTACTTATGCATTTGTCTCAATTGGGCTTCCAAAAAATACTGGAGTAGATTTTGTAGATGATGTATATTTGGGTATGAAAGCAATAGCCGATAAATATTCTGTAGATGTTGTAGGAGGAGACACTGTTTCGTCACCACAGGTAATAATTAATATAGCATTACTTGGAGAAGTAGAACCAGAAAATTACAAATTACGTTCCGGAGCTAAAGAAGGTGACTATATATTTGTTACAGGTGACGTTGGCGGATCATCTGCCGGTTTAGAGATACTTGAAAAAAAACTTCCCATTAAAGGAACAGATAAGCATCTTATGCCTATACCAAGAGTTAAAGAAGGTAGATTGCTTGCTCAAAGCAGATATGTTACTTCAATGATAGATATAAGCGATGGTGTATCAAGTGAGATCCATCATATCTGCGAACAAAGCAATACCGGCGCAAAAATTATTATGAAAGATATACCACTCTCAGAAAATACTTATAAAGTTGCTAAATTAACCGGTAAAAACCCTTATGATTTTGCTCTTTATGGGGGTGAAGATTATGAGCTTTTATTTACATGCAGACCTGATGCCACCAGCTATGTTAAAGAACTTGTTGAAAAAAATTGTGAGACATCTTTAACTTGTATTGGATATATTACTGCAAGTTGTCAATCATTAACCATAGAAGACGAAAATGGAGTTTCTTTACCTCTTAAGCCTTCTGGTTATAATCACTTTGTAGAGAATCAATGAAAAATATTTTGCTTATTATTACTGTTATTTTAACTTTTGTGTCATTTACCGTTATTCAGGGATGTGGGGCTAGTAAGAAAAGTATTATAGAACACCAGAATGAATTTGCTATTAAATCAGCTAAAATGGGATTATGGAATGAGGCAATAATGCGATGGGAACGTATAATTGAAATGGACCCCGGGAACTCAAAAGCCTACAATAATTTGGGAGTCGCATACGAAGCCAGAGGTGATCTTGATAAAGCCATGTCTGCTTATAAGAAAGCTTTAGAGCTTGAGCCAAACAATAAAGCATATCTAAATAATTATATAAAATTTAAAAGAAATTATGAAAAGGTCGCCAGTAATTCGGAAAATTAAAAAACATTGCATTAGAGCTTATAAAAATGCAGGAAAAAGTATATACAGTAAGTTCTTGCTTGTTTCATTTATAATATTTTGCTTTGCATATTTATTAAGCTGTTCTAAATACAATTTAGAATCTGTGAACATAAACGTAAAAGTAAATTCAAAGGTTGATATGAAAAACTATCGCTCAATTGCTGTTATTAATTTTTTTGATATGAAAGGCAAACCTGGAAAAGAGTATGGAGAACTTCTGGCACGAATGGTCAGAAAACAATTAATGGAAAATAAGAATTTAAGAGTCCTGGAAAAAAAAGATATGGAACTGGATGAAGAGATTGATCCAGGTATAATTGATGATAAAGAAAGCTTAATAAATCTATGCAATCAACTTGGTGTAGATGCAATAATATTAGGAAAATATGAATTCGGTCAAAGGTTTTATGCAGCTCCTTATATAGTAGAGCGTTATTCTCCTAAAACAAATAGGTATATTCCAGAGGGACGAACTTATATACAAAAAGCGTATTATTTAAAATTTCATGCTATGGTGGTTGATGGCAAAAATGGCGAAGTTATATTTGACTTTGCTCCGCCGGTTGAGGAAAGAACAGAATATCCAGGTTCTTCGGGCTTGCCCTTTTCTTCCGGTTCCGATGATCCAGCAAATTTGCGCTCCATTGCCAGTAAAACTATAAAAAACTTTGTATTAAATCTTATACCACACCAAAAAAGTGAAACTAGAATACTTGTTAAATGAAATAATTAATAAATAGGTGTAAATTTGACTATGAAAAGGACTATCTTAATTTTACTTATAATAGTAATATCATTTTTCACATCCAATTGTTTTAGTCAGGTATTTGGCAAAAACAAAGTAACAGATAAAAAATTTGACTGGATGACATATAAAACTAACCATTTCATTATATATTATTATCCTTCCGCTGAGCGTCTTGTAAAAACAATGGGTGATATGGCAGAGATTGGTTATGCAAAGATAAGCGAAATACTAGGACATTCTATAAAAAAGAGAATACCATTGATCCTGTATAAATCCCATAGCGACTTTCAGCAGACAAATGTTATACTTGATACCTTGGATGAAGGAGTAGGTGGCTTTGCAGAATTATTGAAATATAGGATTGTCATACCATTTACAGGTTCTATGGATGAATTTCAGAAGGTTATAACTCATGAGATAACACATATCTTTCAATATAATATTCTCTATAAAGAGCTTCTTGCTCATATATACACTGGGGAATTCCTGTATAGCCCACCGATCTGGTTTATTGAAGGAATGTCCGAATATATGGCTGATAATTGGGGAATTGACGGCGAAACGGTATTAAGAGATGCTGTGATAACAAATTCTATAGTTCCATTAACTAAATTACAAGACTGGGAACCTTTAGGTTCAAGAGTTTATCTAGGTTACAAACAAGGATTGTCTGCTATTACGTATTTAGCAGAAAAATATGGAAGTGATAAACTCGGTGAAATATTAAATGAGCTTGCATTAAGCAGAACCAAAGATATGGATTCTGCTTTGAAAAATACTATAGGTATAAGCCTTGAAGAATTTGACAAAAATTGGATGGAGTATATAAAGAAGAAATATTGGCCTGAGGTTGGGATTAAGCAATACCCAGCTTCGATAGGTATGAATCTTACTAAAGATAATAATTCATACAATAACATCAAACCTGTATGGTCACCCAGCGGTGATTTAATAGCATACATAGCCTATTATGATAATTATAATGAAATAAGGATCGTTTCATCGCTTGATGGGCGGGTTTTTTCAAAGATAACAAGCCATCTACGTAAGCAGGAGTATGAATATATCAGGGAAAAGGGAAGCGGTCTAAGCTGGTCACCAGATGGTGATGAAATTGCTTTCATCGGGAATAAAAATAGCAAAGATTTGCTCATGATAGTCAATGTTTTAACAGGTGAACTGGTAAAGAAAATAGAAATGCCATTTGACCTGGCATACAGCCCTGCCTGGTCATCAGATGGTAAATGTATAGCTATAATCGGTCTAAAAGATTGTAAATCTGATATATATAGCTTCAACATAGAAGATGGCAGGATGACCCAAATAACTTCGGATATATATGATGAAAGCTCTGTTTCATGGCATCCCAAAGAAGACAAAATAGTTTATTCTTCAGAGAGAAACGGGCGTTATAAAATATTTGTTCATGACCTTGAAACTAATGAAACAACACAGCTGACTTACGGTAGACAAAATGACCTTTCGCCTTCATGGTCGTCGGATGGCAAAAAAATAGTATTTTGTTCAAATTTAAATGGCATCTATGACGTTTATACTATGGACAATCAAGGAAAAAATCTGACCAGGCTCACCAATATACTCACAGCCTGCTTTAATCCGGTTTTATCACCTAACGGAGAAAATTTAGCTTTATCAATATTTTATAATTACAAAAATGATATATACATAATAAAATCAAATGAATTCATAAATGAAAAAATAGAACCTTTATTTTCGCAAGAGGATGAAGAACCTTTATATGTAATGGATGATAAAGATATCAGAGGGGTAAAATATAACCTGAACTTTGCTCCTGACCTTATATATGTAAACTTTGGTTATATTTCCGGAGGGTCATTAGAAAATACTATACAACTTATTGCTAGTGATATAATGGGGGATCATAGGTTTTCCGCTGGTATAAATGCAATTTCAATTCAAAGCCAGCCTGATTTATTCCTTGCATATTATTATCTGAAAAGGAAAACTGACTATGGAATTGCTTTGTTCAACTGGAATGAATTCCGTATAGAAGGAGATAATAGGTTCTGGCAGAGAACTACTGGAATAGAAGGATATATTAGCTATCCCTGGAACAAATTCAACAGAATGGATTTTCAACTAGGTCGGTATTTAAGATTCACAGAATACACAAATACGGAAAATGATAGAACCAAAAAAGATTCCATTAATGCCCTGAGCGCTTCGCTTATTAATGATTCTTCCCAATGGAGCTATTTTGGACCATCCAGCGGAAAAGCTTATAGATTTACGATTGAGCAATCGCTAAAAATATCAAAAAGAGATTTACAAACTACAAATGTTATAATGGACTTTAGAAAATATTTTAAGTTAGGGAAACGGTCTGGCTTTGCCACCAGATTAATATCCGCAGGAAGCTTTGGTCAGGATAGAGAGAATTTCTATCTTGGTAGCAGTTTTCGACAATCACAGGGTTTTATCTTCTTTGAAAAGCCTTTAATGAGAGGATACAGTAATAATGAAGTATTTGGAACAAAAGTTGGTTTACTTAATCTGGAAGTCAGGATACCTTTCATTGATGAATTACGTTTCGGATGGCCAGTTTCATGGGGAATTGGTGGTATAAGAGGAGTGCTTTTTATGGATTTTGCTGGTGTTTCTCCCAGACCACAAAATGCAAAAGATATATATGGGAAAATAATATCCTATGATGAGGATTTTAAACCATGGATAAGGGATGAGCAAGGTTTCCGATTAGTTGATCTTAGATCAGCTATTGGAGCTGGATTTAGAATAGGTCCTTTCAGCTTTGATTTCGCTAAAAAGACTGATTTTAACAAGTTAGGAAAGGGTTACAAGTTTCACTTTGGATATGGTCAAGAATTTTAACCAGGGTTGGAGGTCATTATGGGTCAAAGAATGAAGCGTGTTATAATTGCAGTTGCAATAATTATTTTGATATTCATTGCATTAAGAATATGGGTCAAGATATACCCTGATTGGCTGTGGTTTAGCTCTCAATCAGTGAATCTTTTATCAGTTTATACCACCATATTAAAAACTAAAATACTACTTGGATTGGGCTTTGGGTTTTTATTTCTAGTATTATCCGTTGTAAATTTCCTTATTGTTTGGCAACTACGCCTGAAATCTGAATTTGCTGATGCTATTTCCTTTGGAGAAAGGCGAATCGCAATTGGAAGAAATATTATTATTGTCGTTGTATTATTGGCTTGCCTGTTTTTCAGTATATTTCTTGGTCTTTCTGCATCAGGTCAATGGGAACCATATCAACGCTTTGCTAAATCTGATGGGATCAGTTTTTCCAGTATAGACCCACAGAATTACAAAGACCCTATCTTCAAGAATGATATATCCTACTATGTCTTCAAAATGCCATTTTGGCGATTTATCCGTGGATGGCTCTTCAGCTCATTTTTGCTAATTACAATTGGAACAGGAGCCCTTTATGGAATTACTAGCGGATTTGCTGGCAGAAGAGTAAAATTATCTAGAGCAGGACGTGCCCATCTATTTGTTTTATTTAGCTTAATTTTATTGCTTTTAGCATGGGGAAGGCTATTTGCAATGTATGATCTGTTAGCTCCTGCCAGCAAGCATGGATGGGTCTATGGAGTTGGATATACAGATGTAAATGCACGAATTCCGGTCTTTAGGATAATGATGGTAACAGCGATTTTATCTGCTTTACTTTTCCTTGTTAGTATTTTTGTAAAGAAATTGACCAAAATTAGTATTGGTGTTACGGTCCTTTATTTTGTTGTTGCTATATTGGGTGGTGGTATTTATCCATGGATAGTTCAGAAATTTCAAGTTGATCCGCAGGAATTTGATAAAGAAAAAAAATTTATAGAGTATAATATTTTATATACAAGAAAAGCCTATGATCTGGATAAAATTGAAGAAAAACCTTATAGAGGAACGGGGAAACTTTCTTTACAGGATATTCTAGAGAATACATCTATAAAAGATAACATACGACTATGGGATTGGAGACCTCTCCGAAAGACCTTTTTGCAACGTGAAGCCAGGCGCCCACAATATGATTTCTTTGATGTTGACGTTGACAGGTATATGGTTGGTGGTAAAATTCGCCAGGTTATGCTCTCTGCAAGGGAGCTTAATTTCTCTAAAGTAAAGCAGGAATCCCAAACATGGGTGAACAGAACATTTGTATATACACACGGTTATGGTTTAGCAATGATACCTGTTAGTGAAATCGAAGGTGGCGGTCTACCTAAAATGTATATTAATGACATTCCACCAAAAGCAAATCCTCCATGGGAACAGGAAATTAAAAGACCAGAAATATATTATGGTGAGGGACCAAAAACAGAATTCAGGAGTGAAATAGGAACATTGCCCTATATTATAGTAAACCCTGGTAATGAAGTCCCTGAAGAATTTAATTATCCCAAAGAACCAGAGGATGTATATACTACTTATGATGGTATTGGAGGCGTTCCAATAAATACATTCTGGCGTCGTTTAGCTTTCGCATTAAAATTTTCTGAAGACACACGCAATATCTTGTTTTCAGGAAAAATAAAAAGCAATAGTAGAATTCTTTTTTATCGCAGTATATCTGAAATGGTCCGTGTAATAGCTCCATTTCTAAAATATGATAAAGACCCTTATCTAGTAGTTGCAAACAATAGATTATACTGGATTATAGATGCATACACAACAACCCACATGTATCCTTACTCAGAACCAATGGTCGAACAGATAACTGAGATTAATAGAACCAGAAGAAACGCGCCTCCCAGAATATCATATCAAAAGACATGGGGAAATTATATAAGGAATTCTGTTAAGATCGTCATAGATGCTTACAATGGCACAGTGACTTATTATTCTATGATAAAAGAGCAAGGTCAAGCAGACCCATTAGCTGAGTGCTATTCAAAGATATTTCCTGATCTATTTAAGGACTTCCGAACTATGCCTGAAGAACTTAAACCGCATATCAGGTATCCTATAGCCTTCTTCATGATTCAAGCTGATAAATATGCTACATATCACATGAAAGATGCCAAACAATTCTATTACAAAGAAGATGCCTGGCAATTCAGCACCGAAAAATTCCAGGCATCAGATGAAGGCTCTGCAACAGAACAGCCTGTAGAGCCATATTATGTTGTGCTACAGCTACCTGGTAGTGATAAAGAAGAGTTTATGCTTATGTTACCATTTACTCCGTTCCAGAAGAAAAACATGATAGCATGGCTTGCAGCCAAATGTGACATTGGTAAAGATTCCGATCTCGGAAGCTATGGTAACCTATTAGTTTATAACCTGCCTAAAGATGTGTTAGTTGATGGACCAATTCAGATAGAAGCATATATAGATCAGCACCCAGTCATGTCACCACAATTGACTTTATGGAGTCAACGTGGTTCGAGAGTTATAAGAGGTAATCTATTAGCCATACCAATAAAAGAATCAATCTTATATGTGGAGCCAATATATCTGGAGTCTGACCTAGCACAAATTCCAGAGCTGAGGAAAGTAGTTGTAGCTCAAGGTGGAAAGCTCGATTGGGGTGATACCCTTGAAGAGGCTCTGGCAAATCTATACGGTTCAGCTGTTCCTGTTAAAGAAGAATTACCACAGGTTGCAAAAACACAGGAGAAAGTTCCAGAAATAGATGTAACAACTGATTTAAGGCGAAAAGCTCTTGATCATTATAACCAGGCGCAAAAATACATTCGTTCTGGTGATTGGGCAAAATATGGTGAAGAGATGGAAAAACTAAAAACAACCCTTGAACTGCTCCAAAAATAGCTATGCTAAAAGTCTCCCTTTTATAAAGGGAGATTTAGAGGGATTTAATATAAATGATTTATAAATATGGATGTAGATTGGTTCCTGAAAGAAATTGTAAAAGATGCCAATTATAAAGGTCAGATTGTTCATATAGAAGATATCCCATTTCGTGAACCTATATTTGCTGAACCCAATGAAGGATTATCTAAACTTATAAAAAAAATATTGTCCGAACAAGGGATAGAAAAATTATATAGCCATCAAGCTTCCGCTATAAATTCTGTTCGTGAAGGCAAAAGCATTGTGGTTGTGACCTCGGCAGCTAGCGGGAAAACTCTTTGTTATAACATACCGGTTCTGGAGAAGGCTATTGAAGACCCTGATTCAACTGCTCTATATCTCTTTCCCACAAAAGCTCTTGCGCAGGACCAGTACAGGAAACTCAGGAACATAAAAAAAGTGTTTCCTGAATTACCAGATGTTGCCGCGTATGATGGTGATACTCCAAAATCCCTTCGTAAAAAGGCAATTTCAGACGCAAAAATAATATTAACTAATCCTGATATGCTCCATGTGAACATATTGCCCAATCATGTTCAGTGGAGTAATTTCTTTCAAAACCTCAAATATATTGTAATAGATGAAATGCATATATACAGGGGAATATTTGGCTCTCACTGTGCGCATGTCTTTAACAGGCTTAAGAGGATATGTAAACATTATGGTTCTGAACCACAATTCATAACTTGCTCCGCTACTATCGGTAATCCCGTTGAGCATGCAGAAAAACTAACCGGTAAAAAAATGATTTTGATAGATAATGATGGAGCACCTCATCCACCAAAGAAGTTTATCCTCTGGAACCCACCAATAGTTGATCAAATGACTCTTCAAAGGCGTAGTGGCAATGTTGAAGCAGTAGAACTAATGACCAGGCTTATTCAAAAAAACATTCGCACAATAGCATTTACAAAAAATTGGACTTCTACAGAATTAACATTACGTTATTGTAAGGAAATCCTCCAGCAGGTCTCGCCAAATCTGGCTTCAGCGATAAGCTCATATAGAGCTGGTTATTTGCCTCAGGAAAGACGAAACATAGAAGAAAAGCTATTTTCTGGTGAGCTTCTTGGTGTAACAAGCACCATAGCGCTTGAACTCGGTGTAGATATTGGCGGTCTGGATGCTTGTCTGATAATTGGTTATCCAGGGACAATATCAAGCACATGGCAACAGGCAGGTCGTGCGGGACGTGGTAATGAGCCTGCTCTCATAGTGCTTATCGGTTATGATACTCCTATAAATCAATATATAATGAATCATCCCGAATATTTATTTGATAGGCAAAATGAAAAAGCCTTAATTGCTCCTGAGAATCATTATATACTGAGCGGTCAACTTGCATGTGCATGCTATGAACTACCTTTAACTGATGATGAAACACAGGAATATGGAGAAAACGCACAAGCAATATTAAATATTATGGAAGAAGAACAGATATTGCATTACTCAAAGTCTGCATGGTATTATATCGGTCAGAATCCTCCTGCTTATGAAGTTAGCTTACGTAATATTACCAGCCATAGTTATACAATTATCGATCTATCAAATAGCAATCAGGTAATAGGAACGGTAGATCAGATCAGTGCATATCCACTATTACACCCGGAGGCAATATATTATCATAATGGCGAGAGTTATTACGTTGAACAACTGGACCTGGAGAGAAAGATGGCACTTATCAGAAAGACAGATGTAGATTACTATACAAATCCTCTGGGTGGAAGAGGAGTCAAAACAGTCGATCACATCGAGAGCGAAAAGCCCTTGCCCGGAAAAGGAAAGGTATTTTTCGCAGAAGTTACCGCAGAATTCAATACATTTGCATATCAGAAGATAAAGCTCTGGACACGAGAAGTCTTTGAAGAACGAGCAGTAAATTTACCTCCGCAAACTCTTGAAACAATAGCTTATTGTTTAGTTCCACTGGATGAGACCATTATGCGCATGAAAAGTGCAGGACGAATGGTCTATGAGGGAGTCTATGGTCTGGGACAGGCTTTAATGGTAACTACTGCTTTATTTGCTAATTGTTATCCGCTGGATGTTCGTTATAGCCCGGGTTGGGAATGTATAACTCCAGGCATACATAAATGTTCTATTTTTATCTTTGATAATTATCAAGGTGGTTTAGGGTTTACTGAATATGCTTATGAAAAAATAGAGGACCTGCTTCATACAACATTGAAAATGATTTCAGAATGTAAATGTGACGATGGATGCCCATCATGCGTTGGTTTTTATCTTCGAGCATTTTTACCACATGATCCAGAAAATTGGGAGGGTTATCTGCCAGATAAAGAAGGTGCTTTAATGTTGCTTCATGATTACCTTGGTCTTGAGCCTTATATTCCAAAACCATTTTCAGAAAAAGCCAGATCATGGCGTGAGCGTGTTTTAAAAAAACAGAGATCATTCAACATTGCAACACTTTAATTATTGCTTTCAAATCTTATATACATCAAATTAAGAAATAAATTTATGACCGAGATAAAAAACAGTGTTAATCTCAAGAATGAAAATATTGGCTTAAAATTAGTTCCCTTGATTTTATTTCTAGCCTGTCTGTGGGGTGGTAATTCAGTTGCAATGAAAATTGCACTGCAGGATATGCCTCCTATAATACTTGCTGGACTGAGGTTTGCAATAGGAGCATTGAGCATAAGTATATGGGGAAAATTAAAAAAAATTGATCTAAAACTTCAGAGAAATGATATTTATAAACTCATCCCGCTTTCACTGATATTTGTTGTTCAAATCTCAACTTTTAACCTTGGCACCAAATACACAACTGCTGGTAGGACATCGGTTCTTATCAATACCAATCCATTCTTCGTTGCAATACTGGCACATTTTTTTATGTTAGATGATCGACTAAGTATTAGAAAGCTAATAGGATTAATAGTCGCATTTATCGGTGTGATAATAATATTTAAAGATAAAATTGCGGATAATGGCTCCCAGATTATTGGTGATGCCGTTATACTTTTCAGTGGTTTCCTTTTCGCTGTATTGGCTATATACACAAAAAAGTTAATGAAAAAAATAAATCCTTATAAATTGCTTTTTGGAGAGATGGTCTTAGGACTGCCTATTTTCTTTATTTTGAGCTTAATATCTGAAAGCTCTTCACAATTTAAAATCAGTTCAAATTTAATTGTAGCATTGCTATACCAGGGGATCATGGTTGCTGCAATTGCATTTATTATCTGGACAACCCTTCTCCAGAAGTTCTCTGCTAGCAAAATATCTGTATTCTTATTTACTACACCAATATTTGGTGTAGCATTAAGTGCAATTATATTAAATGAACCTATAACACCTTACCTAATAATCGGAACGATCCTGGTTGCTACTGGAATATATATAGTAAATAAATGCCCTGGCAGTTTAGGTTTTTGCAATTAGATGCAGTCATTGCTAACCTTACTATTAATTAATCTTGATTGATCTGGATAATTCGATAAACCTTCGCACACGTTCAATCGGTGTAAATGGGGTTATCGGACTACCTGTGCACATAATAAAACCACGAGATTTTTCTGCTGCCTTAGCCTGACGATAAATCTCTAATGATAATTCTGCATCGGTTCCATTCTGTAATATACCTATAGGGTCTATGTTTCCAAATAAAGAAACTTTATCCCCTATCCTTTCAGCAATCTCTTCTATATCATTAACATAGTTCTTCATACTTGTTTCCATGCTAAGACCATCTGCTCCAATGGAAGCTATTTGCTCTAAGCGATCGGCAATACCACCAAAATATATAATTATGGCTTTGTGTCCAAGCCTGTGGATCTCATTAACCATCTCTTTCATGAATGGTATACTGAACCTTTCAAAATGCTTTAATGAGATCATATCAGAAGTTGTCATTGCATCATCTATATATATCGCATCACCACCGCCTTTTGCAATATATCTTATGTTTTCAATATTCTGTTCTAAGATTTTACAACTTAAGTATTCTATAAAATCAGGCTTTTCTATAAGCATATAGTAAAGATTAGTTAGTCCGACATATTGATGGCAAAGGTATAAAGTTCCAACTACCCCTCCTGATAGAATAAAATGCTCTTTTCCTAGCTTCTCAACAACAGCTGTTAAATAATCATTGCATCCACTTGAAATCATGTCTTCTGCTTTTTGTATCTTTATAAATTTTTTTATATCTGATTTATTAAATACATATTGGGTTTGATTAGAATGATAATCAGTTGCATGACCTGATACTGTTTTTGTCTCGACTTCTATTAAATGTCCTTCCTTTTTATCATGCCTGTATACTTTCCCGTCCTTAATAATGAATTCAAGATTTTCGCGAACATCTCGTGGAGGTGCAGATAGAGGTTGCAGTATTTCAAAAGGTGCTTTTCTGATCATTTCCTCGTATATACTAACATGTTCTTCAGGATCGGCATTCAGCCATTTATGCATTTCCCATGGCTCTTTACCTGTTAATTCTGAAAAGTGATCCATGAAATATAATTGATTATATAAAACAGTGACCGGCATACGGTCAATCGGTTTTCCTTCTAATGAATTATAAATTCTTTCCTTATCTGTCATGCATTTCTCCAGTTTTTATGAAATTCTAAGTAATATGTTTCTTTTGATAAAAGAGACTTTCATGATTTCCTATTTTTCAAAGGGGGCTAGAAGGATATATAAACAATTTTTAAAACGTTATAAGGATTTACATAGCACCCAGGTATGACTCTTTATGCTGAATCTTTTTTAGGAATTTTTTATCGGTTATTTTTGCCAAAGGTTTTCCTGCAAAGTAAGCCGTTTTATTGCTGGATGGTTTTTTAACAAACAAACAAGTTAGAGACATGGAAAGAAAATTAATCACGAAAACACGAATAAAACAAGCATTATATTAAGTTCGCCTCATAACGATTCATCGGACGTTATAAATAATGATCATTTGTAGGGGCAGGTTTCGTTATGAATTGAAGTAGTATTTTTCAATATAAGTCTCTATATAATAATTCACAGGTCAATAAGATAAACAAAACCTGCCCCTACTACAAACGGCTCCAAACAACTTTTATTATCCTATGGGTAATGATAAGCAACTATTCTCAATATATTAAGTTCGCCTCATAACGATTCATCGGGCGTTATAAATAATGATCATTTGCAGGGGCAGGTTTCGTTATGAATTGCAGTAGTATTTTTCAATATATAAGTCTCTATATAATAATTCACAGGTCAATAAGATAAACAAAACCTGCCCCTAATACAAACGGCTCCAAACAACTTTTATTATCCTATGGGTAATGATAAGCAACTATTTTCAAGAAATTGCTTAAGCAAATTTAGGGCTTTTAGGTTGTTTTAGCGTAAATCCAATTATAGCAGCAACAAGACAAGCTATGCCACTAATGATAAAAGCTGGCATCCAGCCTCCAAGAATATCCCTTATGCTTCCTGCCATAATTGGTCCTATTATACCACCAATACCATAAGCCGAGAAGACCCAACCATAGTTGCGCCCGACATTCTTTGTCCCAAAGAAATCAGCTGTTGCTGTTGGAAATAAAGCACCGAAATTAAATCCAATAATTGTTGCTCCTAAGTAAAGCAGGTATTGATTGCCACCCATCCAATAGAACAAAAGCATTATGACGCCTTGAAGCCCGCACATAATTACAAGAGATGCTTTTCGTCCAATTTTATCTGAAAGTGTTCCCCAGATAATACGTCCTAAACCATTGGCAAGTGAGTAAAATATAGCCATGGCAGTTCCAGCTATTGCACTTGCACGTTCAGCGTCTAACCCGCTTGCCTGGAGAGCATCTATTCCAAATAGTTTTATTATTCCGATAGTCATTAATCCTGCCATTCCAGAGAAAATAAACATAACCCATAATCCATAGAATTGTGGTGTGCGCAACATGGCTGATGGTTCAAATTCATCTGAACCTGTTGCTTTCTTCCCTTTTTTAGGAGCAGGTGGATTCCAACCTGCTGGCTTCCAGCCATCCGGGGGATTAACCATCCAGATTGATCCTATAAGCACCAGGACCGCAAACACAATACCATATATCAGGAAGACCATTAGAACACCTAAGTTTTCTAGAAGATGTCCCCAGTTATCTGCAAGCTTCATCCAGATCAATGCACCAAATCCAAAACCTGCTACTGCAAGACCGGTTATTAAACCTTTTTTATCCGGAAACCATTTCATACCCACAGATATTGGGCAAACATAACCAAGACCAATCCCAGCGCCTCCTATAATTCCGATAAATATTACCTGAGTTATAAAATTTTTCCCAAATAATCCTGCTAATATATACCCTGCACCCAAAAAGATTCCACCTAGCATCGCTACAAGTCTCGGACCAGACCTGGCTTGCCATCTGCCTGCCAGTATCATAACAAAGGCA
>FWPV01009932.1_pt1 | contig 15839 bp, 15 predicted proteins | sample 2228371 | NCBI WGS metagenome assembly FWPV01 (sample SAMEA103939776, study PRJEB20133) | metagenome | reverse complement strand
TTTAAGTAACTAAATTTGAGATTATTTCATATATATAATAATTAGTTAATAAATTATAAAAATGCAACAAAAAAACTGTCATTTCAAATTAGTTTGAGTAATGGGTGAAAGATGAACGAAATATTTGTAAAAAAATGCATATCATATAATTTAGAAGAAATAAAGAAAATATTAAAAGATGGTTTTGAAGCGTTAGGTGGTATTGAAAAATTCGTAAAAAAAAATGAAAAGGTTTTATTAAAGCCAAATTTACTTGCCCCTTCAAAACCCGAATCCGCAATAGTAACTCACCCAGTTTTTATAAAAGCAGTTATACAGATTTTAAAAGAAATAACAAATAATATTTATATTGGTGAAGCGCCTGGCGTCGGAAGTTTTTCTACGGGCGCCTCAATAATTGGTTTAAAAAAAATAATAGAAGAAGAAAAAATACAATTAATTGAATTTGTGCCAGATAAAGAGATAGAAGTGAAAGATAAATTAGTCTTTGGAAAATTTATGGTGGATAAAAGATTACTTGAGATGGATAAAATAATTAATTTACCAAAATTAAAGACGCATGGTTTAATGCAGATGACTCTTTGTATTAAAAATATGTATGGTATAATCCCCGGGTTAAAAAAACTTGAATATCATGCAAAGGCAAATCAGGATAAAACTCAATTTGCAAAGATACTCATAGATATCTACAGAGCAATGCCCCCGCATTTTAATATTGTAGATGGGATCCTTGCTATGGAAGGAGATGGTCCTGGAACAGCAGGAATTCCTGTTAATCTGGGAATTGTTATTATGGGTGAAAATGGTTTTGCAATTGACAGGTTTATTCCAGAATTAGTTGGTGTTGACCCTTTCAGGGTGTGGACAAATAAAATATACCGACAATATGTGAATAATAACAAGGATATTGAATACAGAATAATAGGAGAAAATCCAGGGGTAATAAAAAAATTTATTTTGCCACCTGATGAAGAACGTTCTGGTTTATTTGGTTTTTTGATAAAAATTTTAAGAAATTTAACATTATTAAAACCTGTTTTTTTAAAAGAAAAATGTACTGGTTGCCAGATATGTGTAAAACATTGCCCGGTAAATGTGCTTATTTACAAAGGCAAGGATAATGGTATAATATGCAATTATAATAAATGTATACGGTGTTTTTGTTGTCATGAATTGTGCCCGGATAAAGCAATTTTGATTAAAAAACCTTTTTTACGTATATTCAGCAAGTGACGGAGGCACTGATGAATCAAAGGATATTCTTATATTTTATTTTTTATATACTGTTTTTTTCAAATATTTTTTCACAAACATTAATTGAGGCAACAGCGAGTGTTGATAAAAACAAATTAAAACTCGGGGATAACCTGATATATACAGTTACAGTAAAAAGACAGGGAGCGGGTAATTTTGCACCTGAAGTTGTGCCGCCTTCGTTTGAAGGTTTCAGAGTTACAGGGAGTTATTCTCAAAATAGCGTATCAATAATCAATATGGCGGCAACAATAACAACAAATATGCAATATGAATTAATAGCGGTAAAAAGCGGAGAAATTACAATTGAGCCTGCTTATATTAAATTCAGAGACCCGTCAACAGGCAAGGTAGAAACAATAAAAACAAAACCTATAATTGTTTATGTGGATTCAGGAAAACCAAAACAGAGTAATACTCAGGTAATACCAGCACCTACACCACAAATCGAAGAAGATATCAGGGAAATAAAAATGAAATTACAGTTCAGAATTTCTGATTTGATACCATATTTAATTGCTTTGATTATTATCATAGCGGCTCTGACCCTTGCTGCTATATTTATTTTTAAAAAACCATCAGAACCTGTAATTAAAGAAGAAGATATTGATTATAAAAGAGAAGCATTAAAGAAACTTAGAGCAGCAAAAGAGCATCTCAAGAAAAATAACATAAAGTTATATTATTCAGATGTTTATGAAGCGGTTAGGTATTTTCTTTCAATGCATTTAAAGATTTCTTTAAATGAATTAACAACGCGAGAAATATTAAAAAAATTAAAGGATATAAAAGTTGATAAACAGATGTTGGGTGTTATAAATCTATTTATGTCTGATTGTGATGTTGTAAAATTTGCAGATTATAAACCAGATGATGAAGAAATGGAGCAGATATATAAAAGAGCAGAAGATATAATAAATAATTTTGTATAATTTTTAAATTTTGATATAATATATATAAGTTATTTAAAAATTTTACAAAGGGGGAATTAAAATGGCAAAAGAAATTATTTTTACAGAACAGGCACCAAGACCAATTGGACCTTACTCACAGGCAATCAAAACAAAAGGTTTTATTTTTGTATCAGGACAGATTCCTATAGACCCGGCAACAGGAACAGCTGTTACCGGCAATATTCATCAGGAGACAAGGCTGATAATGGATAATATTGCCAGGATACTAGAGGCAGCTGGAAGCTCGCTTGATAAGGTTGTAAAATTTACCTGCTATTTAAAAGATATCAATGATATGAAGTTTGTAAATGAGGTTTTTGAAGAAAAAGATTTAGGTGCATTACCTGCGCGCGCCTGCGTACAGGTTGCTGATTTACCCAAAGGTGTTAAGATAGAAATAGATGCGATTGCGGAAGAATAAAAAATAATTTTACAATTTTCGGTTTGCGATTTTTTACTTTTAAAACGAAATTTGAAAAACGAAAACTGTAAATTTATTTCAGGGTTTTTTCTGTAAGGTCTTTATGTCCTATTGCGAAGTCATATGCAGACATCCTTTTACCACTTTCTACCTGTATTTCTTTTACAAGCAGGAATGAATCTTTGCATGTAACCACAAAACCGGAGTTTTTTATTACTTCAATAATTTGACCTGACTGGTTTACTGTGTTGTATGTTTTAGAAATTATTTCAGAAGAGAATATTTTAATCATTTTATTATCAAGATAACAATATGCACATGGCCAGGGAAGCAGTCCGCGTATTTTGTTGTAAATATTTTTTGCTTGGTCGTTGAAATTTATTTTTCCATCTTCTTTTTTTAGTGTTTTTACATATGTTGCTTTACTTTCGTCCTGTTTTATTCTTGTATAGTTTTTAGTTTCAACCATATTCAATACTTTTAACACCGTATCAGCTGATAATTTTGATAATTTTTCATATAAAGTTATGGATGTATCATACTTTTCAATAGATATTTCTTCAGAATAAATTATATCTCCTGAGTCCAGTTTTTTTTCTATGAACTGGTAAGTTATACCTGTTTTTTCATCACCATTTATAATTGCCCAGTTTATTGGAGATGCCCCGCGATATTTTGGTAAAAGTGAGGCGTGTATGTTTATTGAATGAAATTCAGGGAAATAAATTAATTCTTCTGGCAGGATCTGTCCATAAGATATAATCAAATTCAGGTCAGGGATGTATTTTTTATATTCTTTTAAAAAATTTTCATCACTTGCTTTTTCTGGTTGTAAAACAGGGATATTATGTTTTACTGCAAGTTGTTTTACAGGAGGTGCTGTTATTATTTGTTTTCTTCCCGAAGGTTTATCAGGTTGAGTTATTACCAATACTATTTTATGTTTTGAATTATAAATTGTTTCAAGGGTTGGAACTGCAAACTCAGGTGTGCCAAAAAATGCGATTTTCATTTCACTTTAATTTTATTATTGTTTTTTATTTCTTTCAATTTTTTACTGTGCATCATTTTTTTTATTGGTGACATTCTATTAATAAATAATACACCATTTAAATGGTCTATTTCATGTTGAATTGCGGTGGATTCCAGACCTTCAAATTCCATTATTTTTTCATTACCGTTTTCATCAAAAAATTTGACTTTTACTTTTGAAGGTCGTAAAATTTTTTCAGTAAGTCCAGGAAAACTTAAACATCCCTCTTCATATTCTGTTTTTTCTTTACTCTTCTCTATTATAATCGGGTTTACAATCTTAATTGGTTTTGGAGATTCTTTTGTGCCAGCATCCATTGTGATTAGTTGTTTTAAAATTCCTACCTGATTTGCCGCAAGACCAACACCTCCAGCAGCATACATTGTTTCAAGCATATTATCCAGTATTTCTTTTATCTCATAGCTAAAATCAGTAACCAGCTCTGCTTTTTTTGTAAGGACTGGATCTCCATATTTTCTAATTTCGTAAACCATTTTTCACCTCTTTTTAAATTATATATTATAGAGATATCCTGTTCAAGTAAAATTTTCTTGAAACAACCTTTTATTTATGATAAATTTACATTTGTTTGTACGGTTTAAAATGGCATAATTTTTGCTTATAAAAGGAGCTTTTATGGCTATAACAAAAAAGGATGTAGAATATATTGCAAATCTTTCACGTCTTACAATATCAGATGCAGAAATTGAAGAATATGCAAAACAATTATCTGAAATACTTGAGCATGTGAATAGATTGCAAAAAATAAATACCGATAATGTAGAACCAATGTCTTACGCAATAGATATAAAAAATGTTTACAGGCAAGATATAAACGAGATTTCTGTGGATAGACAGAAAGTTTTAGATGCAGCGCCATCTGTTGAAAAAAATTGTTTTAAAGTGCCAAAAATAATTTAAAGGTGAAAAAATGTCATTGTATTATGAAACTATAGAAAACCTTCACAATATGTTAAAAGAGAAAAAGATAAAACCTCAGGATATACTTGATGATATTTACAAAAGGATTCAATCTGTTGATCCAAAAGTAAAAGCATATTTATTGCAAACAAAAGAGATTGCATATAAAATGGCTGATGAAGCAGAAAACAGGATAATGAAAAATGATAATTTAACAGAAATTACAGGAATACCAATAGGTATAAAAGATAATATGGTTCTGGAAGGTGTTCAGACAACCTGCGCTGCCAGGATGTTAGAAGGATATAAACCGCCTTATACCGCTACTGCTTTGCAAAAATTAAAAAAAGCAGGTGCAATTTTTACGGGTAAACTGAATATGGATGAATATGCATTTGGCTCTTCAACTGAAAATTCTGGTTTTTTCCCAACGCATAACCCATGGGATTTATCTCGTGTTCCAGGTGGTTCTTCTGGCGGTTCAGCTGCTGCAGTTGCAGCAGGGATGTGTATTGGTGCATTAGGTTCTGACACAGGTGGTTCAATAAAACAACCAGCAGCTTTATGCGGTGTTACTGGTTTGAAGCCAACATATGGCAGAGTTTCACGTTTTGGCCTTATTGCATTTGGTTCTTCTCTTGACCAGATAGGACCTATTACATGGACAGCAAAAGATAATGCGATTATTTTAAAACATATTGCAGGCCATGACGAAAAGGATTCAACTTCTGTTAAACTGGAAGTTCCTGATTATTACAAAAATATAAATACCAATATTCACGGATTAAAAATAGGACTTCCTGATGAATATTTTATTGAAGGAATTGATAGTGAAGTAAAACAAAGAGTTTTAGATGCTGTAAAACTTTTTGAAAAAAACGGTGCCGTTATAAAAAAAATAACTCTTCCACACACAGAATATGCAATAGATGTTTATTATGTAGTTGCAACAGCAGAAGCATCATCAAATCTTGCTCGTTTTGATGGAGTTCAATACGGGCTTCGTGATTTTGATGCAGATAATATGATAGATATGTATAAAAGGTCAAGGCAGAAAGGTTTTGGTAAGGAAACAAAAAGAAGGATTATGTTAGGAACATATGTATTATCATCCGGTTATTATGATGCTTATTATAAAAAAGCACAAAAAGTCAGAAGATTGATAAAAAATGATTTTGATAATGCATTCAAAGAAGTTGATGTTATAATCACGCCAACTTCTCCTACAACTGCATTTAAAATAGGCGAAAAAGTAAATGACCCGCTTACAATGTATCTTTCTGATATCTTTACAATAGCTCCAAATTTAGCAGGATTACCTGCAATTTCAATTCCTTGCGGATTTGATTCTAAAAATTTGCCGGTAGGTTTACAGATAATCGGGAAAAATTTTGCAGAACAGGATATTTTAAATGTATCAGCTTTTTTTCAGGAAAAAACTGATTATCATAAAAAAAGACCAAATATTTCATAAAGGAGGAGAATATGCTTTGCAAAAACTGTGGAAATAAAAATGGATTTTTAACAGTTGTTACTGATTATAAGCCTCTTGAGATGTGGGAATTTAATCAGGGCGCTTTAACCAGGTATTGCCAGAAAGACACAGGTGATATGGAAATAGAAGTTCAGTGTGCTGCCTGTGGCTCAACCGATGTTGACCAGGAAGGTTTTGACACACTTATGTATTCAGAAAATCCTTTAGTAATTCTTTCTGATGAAGAATGGGATAAAAAATTATCTGAATATAAAAAAGAACAACCTGAGGAACAGGAAGAATCAGAAGAAGAACAGGAAGATAAACAGGAAGAACTGGCTCAGGAAGAAAAACAAAACTAAAAATGGGAAATAACAAATGAATGATAAATATGAAGTTGTCATTGGACTGGAAGTCCATGTTGAATTATCTACAAAATCAAAGGCGTTTTGTGGATGTGCAACAAAGTTTGGAGCAGAACCCAATACAAATATATGTCCTGTATGTCTTGGATTGCCCGGAGCATTGCCTGTTATAAATCAGGAAATGGTGAGGCGTGCCATAAAAGCAGGTCTTGCTTTAAACTGTAAGATCGCGAAATATTCAAAATTTGATAGAAAAAATTATTATTATCCAGATTTACCCAAAGCCTATCAGATATCCCAGTACGATATGCCCATAGTGACAGATGGTTATCTGGAAATAGTAAAAAAAGATGGAACTGTGAAAAAAATAGGTATTAAAAGATTGCATATGGAAGAAGATGCAGGTAAGTTATTGCATCTTACCAGAACAGGGCAGATTGGCGAAGCTGAATCATCACTTGTTGATTATAACAGGGCGGGAGTGCCTTTGATAGAGATTGTTAGTGAACCGGATATAAGGACATCAGAGGAAGCTTATCTTTATCTTACTGCTTTAAAAACTATAATGAGATATATAGATGTATCTGATTGTAATATGGAAGAAGGTTCTTTACGTTGTGATGCAAATATATCTGTAAGAAAAAAAGGAGACGAGAAATTAGGCGTAAAAGTGGAAATAAAAAACATGAATTCATTTAAAAATGTTCAGAAGGCACTTGATTATGAAGCACAGCGCCAGATAAAAATGATGGAGAATAATGAAAAGATAATTCAGGAAACACGTTTATGGGATACAAATAAAGAGATGACTTTTTCAATGAGAAGCAAAGAAGAATCACATGATTACAGATATTTCCCGGAACCAGATTTGCCACCTATGGAGATAAATCAGGAACTGATAGAGGATATAAAAAGAGAAATACCTGAGTTGCCACAGGAAAAATTTAATAGATTTATAAAAGAATATGGATTACCAGAATATGATGCATCTGTACTTATTTCAGACAGAGAAATAGCAAATTTTTTTGAAGATGCTGTTAAAGTTTCTCAAGATTCAAAACAAACATCAAATTGGATAATGACTGAATTGTTAAGAAAGATGAATGAAACCGGCATAGAAAACGTGAAAGATACTAAAATTACTCCGGATAATCTTGGAAAAATGATTTTATTAATAAAAAATGGAACAATAAGCGGAAAAATTGCTAAGACAGTTTTTGATGAAATGTTTAAAAGTGGAGATGCCCCGGGAAAAATAGTTAAAGAGAAAGGATTAATTCAAATTACAGATTCAAAAGAGATTGAAGCAATAATTGATAAAGTTATTAATGCAAATCAGGAATTGGTTGCAGAGATAAAAGCAGGTAAGGAGAAAGCGCTCGGATTTTTAACAGGCCAGGTAATGAAAGAATCCCGCGGCAAAGCCAACCCACAGATGGTAAATGAATTATTAAGAAAAAAAATACTGGGATAAATAAATCTACGCAACTATAATATAATTTATAGATTTACTAATAAAATTTAAACAGGTAAGAGAAATGAAACAAAAGGTGCCTGTCGCAAAGGGCGAAGAAATAGAAGTTGAAATAGTTGATCTTGCATATGGGGGAGATTCAATAGCAAAATATAAAGATTTTACTGTTTTTTTGCCTTATGGTGTTCCTGGTTCAAGGGTAATTGCAAGAATAACTGATGTTAAAATAAACTTTGCGGTCGGACAGATAATTAAAATTATTAAACAATCAAATATATATAATAAACCACAATGTCCATATTTTGGAATATGTGGTGGTTGTGACTGGTTGAATATTGATTACAAAAAACAGGTGGAGTTTAAAAAGAAAATTATTGAAAATCTTATAACCCGTATAGCAGGTATACATGATGTAAAAATTCAGCAACCAATAGTTTATGAAAAACCTTTTTATTATAGAAACAGGGCACAGTATAAATTAAAAATTGAAAATAATAAAATAAAATTAGGTTTTTTTAAGGCAAAAAGCCATGAAGTTGTTGCAATAGATAAATGTTTAATTTTAAATGATGAAATAAACAAAGTTGCAAATATTATACAGGAGACATTAAATGATAATTCCAGAGATATCAGTTTATATAGTGAAAAAAATAAAAAGGGATATCTGAGGTATATAACAGTTAAAGTTAATTCAAAAAATGAAATACTTGTGACTTTTGTGGTCACAAATAAAGAAAAAAAAACGTTTTTGGATAATATTATTCACAAACTCACAAAAGGTGCAAAAAATATAAAAGGTATTACTTTGAATGTAAATAGAGACGAAGGCAATATTGTTTTCGGTGATAAAGAAATTGTAATTTATGGCAAACCTTTTATTGTTGAAAAATTTTCTGACATAGTTTTTTTTCTCGGTTCCGCATCTTTTTTTCAGATAAATTTTTTTATTTATAAAAAAATGGTTGAATATATAGATAAAAATATTTTATCCGGGGTTAATCTTGTTGATCTATATGGTGGGGTTGGTGCTCTTACAATACCATTAAGTAAAAAATTAAATAAAATTATAGTTGTTGATAATGATGTTTCAAATATTGAAAAATTAAAAGAAATGAGCAGAAAAACAAAATTAGAAAATGTTTATCCTGTCCTTGCAAATGCAGAAGAAGTAATTGAAAGAATTTTATACGAAAAAAAAATAGAAGAAGCTGTCATTGACCCCCCAAGAAAGGGGCTGCACCCAAAAGTTTTATTTGTCTTGAAAAACAGCAATTTACGAAATATAATTTATATATCCTGTAACCCTGCAACATTTGCAAGAGATTTAAAAGAGTTAAAAGACAGATATTATCTAAAGGAAGTGGTGCCACTGGATCAGTTTGCCCACACTTATCATATAGAATTAATGGCAAAATTAGAAAGGAAGATAAAAAATTGATATGGAAAAAATTTTTATAAGGACATTTGGCTGTCAGATGAATGAGTATGATTCAGAAAGGATGTTTAATATACTTTCCAATCAATCCGATTATACTTTTGTAAATTCAGAAAAGGAAGCAGATACAATAATAGTAAATACCTGCTCGGTAAGGCAGCATGCAGAAGACAGGGCATTATCATATATAGGGAGATATGTTAATTCAAAAAAAGTTATAGTTGTGGGGTGTATGGCGGAAAAATTAAAAACACAATTATTTATAAAGTTTCCAAAATTATTTTCTATAGTCGGGACATTTAATATTTCATATATTGATAAAATATTAAAAAAAGGAGGCGTTTACGTCGGAGAAAATAAAGAAAAGTATATTAAAACAAATACAATAAAAAAAGGCATAAACGGTTTTTTAACAATAATGCAGGGATGCAATAATTTTTGTTCATATTGTGTGGTACCTTATGTCAGGGGCAGGGAGAGGTCAAGGGCTGTTGCTGACATAGAAGAAGAAATGAAAATCATGGTTCAAAATGGATATAAAGAAATAATGTTGCTTGGGCAGAATGTTAATTCATATTTTGATGAAGGTAGTAAAACAAATTTTCCTGAATTATTAAAAAGATTGGCCAAGATAGAAGGTATTGAAAGAATTAGATTTATGACATCTCATCCCAAAGACCTTTCTGATGAACTTATTACAGTTGTTGCAGAAGAGAAAAAGTTATGTAAACATTTTCATTTACCCGTGCAATCAGGCAGTGATAATATTTTAGAACTTATGAATAGAAAATACACGTCAACTTTTTATACAGAAATAGTGTCAAAAATAAGAGATAAGATAAAAGATGTTGCTATTTCTACAGATATCCTTGTAGGTTTTCCATGTGAAAACGAAAAGGATTTTCAGGATACCGTAAAACTGGTAGAAAAAATACGGTTTGATGATGCTTTTGTTTTCAAGTATTCAGTAAGACCCGGAACAGAAGCATCAAAACTAAAAGATGATGTTCCTGAGGATGAGAAGTTAAGGCGACTTAATTATATACTTGAAATACAGAGTAAAATAAGTGAAGATATTAATAAGGGTTTGCTTGGAAAGAACGTAGAAGTGCTTGCTCTGGGCAAAAGTTTACGCAACAGGGATGAATTAAAAACAACGACAGGTACCAATAAGAAAGTATATATAAAAGGTAATGATGAAATGATTGGGAAAATATACAAAGTCAGGATTACAGAGATGCGTTCAAAAGAAGGTTTTGGCGGTGAAATAATATGAGAAAAAAAATATTTATTTTATTTTTTATATTCACAGCTGTTTTGATTTACGGATTAAATGAGGAAGAATTGTATCTATCCGCGATGGAGGCATATAATACAAAGGATTTTGAAAAATCAAAATCATTATTTGAGGATTTTAATACAAAATATCCTGATTCAAAATATAAGCCAGGCATTTTATTAAAACTAGCAGAACTACAGACGGATTTCGCACTTTCTGAAAAAATATTTAATCAGGTGATTAAAGAGTATAAAGATTCGGAATACGAAGCAGAGGGGGTATTTGAATTGGGTAGAATTTATTTTGGCAGGGGCGAATATTTAAAATGCCAGGAAAATATGAACAGGATTATAAGTAAATTTTCAAATACCGTATGGATTGAACCCGCATATTATTATTATTTATTATCATTGAATGCGCAGGATAAATCACAGGAGATTGAAAAATCATATAGAGAATATTTTGAAAAGGGGTTTTATTTATATAAAAACAGGATAAAAAATGTTTATGCGGATATGAAATTTAAGGCAGGATTATATGAGGAATGTATAAGCATATATAAGGATATACTGGCAGAAAAAGACAATGAAAGGTATATATATATTCCACAGATATATAAACGTCTTATTATCTGTTATGATAAAATTGGTGATGTAAATGAGAAGAATAAATATGAATATGATTTAAAACAATTATATCCAAATTCACAGGAGGCAAAAAATATAAGCGCTGCAGAAGAAGAAGTAAAAATAGTAGAAGAAAAAAAAGATATACCGGTTTATAAAAATTTAGTAAAAAAAGAATCAGTGTCAAAAAACGTTTTTTATACAATACAGATAGGCGCCTTTTCCAATGAAAAATTTGCGCATCAAACAGTGGATAAATTAAAAAATAAAAATTATAATGTTTTTACAAAAAAAGATGGTAAATTCATAAAGGTTTTTGTAGGCAGGTTTGGTACAAAGGAAGAAGCAGAACAGTTCGCCGGTGGTTTTTTAAAAAAAGAAAAAATAACAAATTATCTGATAAAACAGGCGTGGGACTGAAAGAAAAATGTACGCAAATGATGTTTGCCGGAGTTGTTCGTAAGAGATTTTCGCAAGGAATGTTCTTTGGTGATGTTCGTTAAGGATGTTTGCGGGAAATATTCACGGGGAGCGTTCGCTAAAGATGTTTGGTTCAGATGTTCATAAATGATAAAAAATTAAAAATATTTAAATGGAACAAAAATTGGGATTTTTTGTCAAAGGGTTAAATGAATAATTTAATTAATAATAAAAACATAAAAATATTATTATTCTTTTTTTGCATTTGTAATCTATACTCCGCGACCTGCCCAACTATGTATTGCCCACAATCAAGAGATACTCCTGTTGCCATATACAGATTTGAAAATAACCTTCTTGATTCAAGCGGACATAACCTGCATGCATATGTTCCAGGAGATTGCGAAGTTAGTTATCATTTAAATGTAGGTGGAAGAGAGGGATATTGTGTAAGTAATTATTATCCAGGTTATGGTGGATGCGCTATAAATATTCCAGCCTGTGTTATTTATCGGGCGGAAGGAGAAATTGATTGGTATCAATATGTTACAATCTCATCACAGACAACTTTTTCTCCCTGTAGCCTACACTGGTGTAATTCTTCATGTGAACTTGGGTTATTTGTAGTATATACCGAGAATACGATCAGTTCTCCAAATAGTATAAGATTTTCATATTCTTATGCTGATGGCTCTAATATTGAAAAAGAGACACAGATTTCTGAATGTCTGGTTTTTAATCAATGGCAGCATATTCAGGTTCAATGGGGAACGTTTGGCGTAAGATTGCTGGTTGATGGAATTGTTAGAATGGGGAGTTATCATCAGTGGTATCAATGGGCGAGAGATGGTGATAGTGTTCTAATAGGAAATTGCGGTTATTCTTCTTTGCAGGATTTTTTTTATGGTTACATAGATGATTTAATTTTCTGGCCCTGCTCTTCACGTGGGACACCTACTAATACATCTACTTATACAATAACAAAAACTTTTACACCAACATTTACATCTACATTTTCTCATACATTTACAATAACTGAAACATCTACAATAACCAGCACATTTACAATAACTGAAACATTTACCATAACATTTACTTATTCTGAGACATTTACAGAGACACATACATTTACCTCAACCGATACTTTTACTACAACACCTACTATGACAATTACACCAACAATAACACCAACAATTCATGTTACAATGACTTTTACGCCATATCTTCAACCTGATAAATTATTAGTAAAAGGAATATATCCAAATCCTGTAATTGGTAAATACGGGTATATAATTTTTGTGACTAAAGATTTTTGTAAAGTTTCCTGTTTTATTTATTCTGTATCAGGTGAGTTGGTGAACAATATCAATTTTGATGCAGCACCAGGTTATAATAAGATAAAAATACCCACAGTTAATCAGAGTAATAGATCTCTATCATCAGGCACATATATATATCATTTAAAATTTACTTTTGCTAATGAGTCAATGGATGAAATATGGGATAAATTTGTAATAATAAGAAAAATGTAAATTTTTGAAACTTTTTTATTTTTTTTCTGTCCAAGTAAAAGAAAAAGGAGGCAAATATGAATAAAAAAATATTTTTTATAATTGTTTTTATGATGATTTTTTTAGTGCTTTCTTTTGGTGAAATTAAAAATAAAGACGATAAAAAGATACGGGAAGAATTTTACTCAATTTTAATAAATAAGATGGGATTTAATGCAAATGACTGTATTTACATAAAAAGCATCGGATATACCCCTGTTTTTTCTTATATTTTGCTTTATATATCCAGGGAGACAAAAATACCTATTAAAGAAATTGTAAAAATGAGAGAAGAATATGGATATTCATGGCAGGATATGTGCGAAACTGTAGGATTGGATTATGAAAACATAATACGCAAAGCAAGGGAAGATGCAATTAAATATGATATAAATTTTCCATCCGGAACTTCCGATGAATTAAAAAAATCAACTGCATCAAGACCTAAAAAAGAAAAAGGATATAAAAAATGAGGAAAGGTATAATAATTATTTTATTCTTTCTTCTTTATGATTTTTCATATCCATGCTGGAAGCAATTTCAAAAAGATCATAAACATACAGGAGAACAATGCGATGTTGTAATATCCACCCCGCTTTGTATAAAACAAAGAGTTTGTTTTGAATATGATGGTTTTCCTGAAAGTGTAATACCATTAGTTGATGATGAAGGTTATGTTTATGTAACACATGTTTTACTTGGCGTTAATTCAAAATTATCAAAAATTAATCCTAAGACAGGCCAGGTTATGTGGAAAAGATTAACTCCAGCTCCACCTACTAATGCACCAGGTGTGATTTATAAAGATAAGATAATATATCCATCCATTGAACAATCATTAATTGCTTATAATAATAAAGGTGATTTTTTATGGAATAAAAAATTATCCTGTGAAGGATTTATTCAATTTCAAAAACCTGTTATGTATTCTTTTGATATGTTTCCAACACTTTTTAATGATAAAATTTATATGGGGACCAGCGCTGGTGAAATAGTAATAGCATCAGCAGAAACCGGTGATACAATTAAAAAATTTAATATTGGTTCTCAACAGATTATATCAGCTCCTGCAGTTGATGATGATGGAACAATTTACGTAGGTTGCTTAGACAATTATTTTTATAGTATAGAAGGTGAAACAGGAAATATTAAATGGAGAAAAAATTTAGGTTCGCCAATATATTCAAGTGCTTCAATTGATGAAACCGGTATTTATGTAGCAAATGAATTTGGTGAGGTTTTTAAGATTGATAAACAAAGTGGAGAAATAATATGGAGTAGAGCAACAGCCGGTATCGTCCATGGAACAGGCGCTTTGTATGGGGAGCATTTTTTTATTGGTTCTGATGATAGATTTGTATATAAATTTGACAAATATACAGGCAAAATAAAATGGAAGATTTATATACTTGATAACATGATAAAGATGTCATGTGTTGTTATATGTGCAAAACTTTTTATTTTTGGTTGCATTGACAGATTGGTTATGATTGATACTGAAACAGGTGTTTTAGATTATGTGTGTAATACAACACAACCTACTCTTTCAAATATATCATATTCAAACGGTAATTTATATTTTATTTCCAGTGATGGTTGTTTTTATATTGTTGGCACCTGTTCATCATCCTGTTATCCATGTACCTGTGATGCTAAAAAATTGCCAACACCTGTAAGAAAATATACATCAACACGTACAATTACACCTACCAGAACGCCTACAAGAACAATGATAGCAACATCTACCATTACATCAACTTTTACACCAAATTTAACTTATACTTCCACTGTAACAATTACGCCTTCTGAAACTTTTACTTTTACGGAAACAATAACCAATACTGCTTCAAAGACATTTACTTCAACATTTACAATAACATTTTCACCAACATTTACACCAACTTTTACTCATACTTTTACAATAACACAGACTCCACTGCCATGTGATGGTGTCTCCACTCCAGTATTTACTGTGAAAATGATATTTAATCCTGAAAATACTGATGATATTATATTTGAGATAAAAAGTTCTGTGCCATTAATAGAGCCGCCTTCTATAACTATTTATCCACATGGTGCGACCTGTAATAAATCTATTTTAACTTTTATTGCAGAAGAAATACCTGGCAAAGAAAATATGTTCAGGGTTCTTTATCCGAAAAATACAGGATTTGGTGACATTGATAAAGTCATTGTGAAAGGCAAAGATATATGTGGAGTTGAAGGAATAAGCGATGGTTCGTTTACAAAAAGTGTAATATCTCAGTTGGATGTAAAGATATTTAATAACGTAATAAATATTTTAAAAAATGAAAGATGTACAATACATTATAAAATATATAATAATGATAAAATAACAATAAAAATATACACAAGAACAGGAGATTTTGTTAAAACTTTGTTTGAAGGTAATGTAAACACCGGGGAATATGATGCACATTGGGATGGCAGGGATGAAAAAGGTAAACCTGTTTCCAGTGGAATTTATATTGTCATAATAAAGTCATCTTATTACGAAGTAAAAGACAAAATAAGCGTTTTAAAATAATTAAAATAAATTTGCATAAATAATATATTTATAAAAAATTATTTAAACGAATAAAGCATTTGTTTTAAAGGGGAAAATTATATTTT
>FWPV01009929.1_pt1 | contig 15844 bp, 14 predicted proteins | sample 2228371 | NCBI WGS metagenome assembly FWPV01 (sample SAMEA103939776, study PRJEB20133) | metagenome | reverse complement strand
GTGTTCATTGCGTGGGTCATTTTCACGCTGGCCTGCCGTCATTTGGGCATCAGCACAAGGGGATTGACCTATACCAAACTGATGTCCATTCTCCGTAACGAAGTCGAACCTCCGCCGGACGAGTTCAAAGCCAGTCGCAAGCAAATTGCGGCGGCTTTTGGCAGCCTGAGCGATGAGTGGCTGCTGTTTCCGGATATCTTTGCCGACGACCCAACCCAGACGCTGCCGATGGCGCTGCTCGGCCCGAATGGAGTCTTTGCCATTCGGGTCAACTATCAGGATCCGCGCTCCAAGGATTTTCGCGATCCGGCTGTTCCTCTGCTGGCTGGCAGCGCGGCTCTTGAAAAACGGCTGGGAGTGGCGGTCAAACCGATTTTGGCGTTCAGCCGGCACACCCAACATTATCGGAACGTTCATGAGCAGGTCAAAGTATTTACTTTTCCGGATGCGCTCGCCTACATCACCTCGCGCGAAGCCTCGCTGGATGCGCACCAACGGCGGCAAATCAGCCGGCTGCTGGCAGAACTGGCCAACCTTCCGCCAGCAGCCCTCCAAGCCGCTGATACATGATGGGCTCAGCCCGAACGCCGATGCCCCCGCTCGCCCACTCCGGCGGCCACTGGCTTGTTCATCCCCTTTTATTTTTTTTGCCCGCCTTGATCATTGGCAAGTGGCCCGCCTCCAATGCCCGCCTGAAGGACTTTCGCTGAAAGCGGCCGCCCGCCGTTCTCTCCCCCCGCTCAACCGGCTTTGCGGTTGAAAATCTCGTGGTAGTCGCGGTCCAGTTCCGGGTCCACTTCGGCGTAGCGCTGGGTGGTCACAATGCTGCGGTGGCGCGCCAGCCGCCGCGCTTTTTCGATGTTGTTGGTCGCCAGCAGCACAATCGTCACAAAATAATGGCGGAAGGCGTGCGGGTGGATGCCGCGCGCGGCTTCCTCCCCCAGCGCTTCGGCGGCCCGCCCGCGCACCAGGTCCCACGCGCTGGAGGGGTCAAGCGCGGCCGGCGGGGCGTTTTTGGCGCGCCGGTCGTGGCGGATGAAGAGCGGGCTGCGCTGCTCCAGGGCCGCCGGCCGTCCGCGGCGGGGCGATGCGGCGCGCTCGGCGGCCGGCTGGCGTTCGCTCAGGTAGTCCTGCAGCGCCTGCAGCGCCCGCTCCGAAACCCGCACCCAGTCCTCCTGGTCGCCCTTGCCCAGCACGCGCAAACGCGCTTCCAGAAAGTCCACATCGCCGATTTTCAGGCCGCACGCTTCGGAAACCCGCAGGCCGCTGTCGGCCAGCAGCAGAATGAAGGCGCGGTCGCGCAGATTGCGCAGGCGCTGGCGGCGGCGTTCGGCGCGGCGCGCGGCGGCCGATTTTCCGGCCGGCCCATCGGCGGCATCCTCTTCGATCGGCGGGGCAATCTCCTTCAATCGCTCGGCGTATTCGAGCAGGCGCTCAATGTCCTCGCGCGGGAACTGCGGGCGGCGGCGGCCGGCCTTGCGGGCGCGCTCGGCAATCAGCTGCTCGATCAGTGGCAGGTGCGGGTTGGCAATCCGCTCGGCCAGCAGGAATTTGTAAAAGCCCTTGACCGCCGACAGGTACAGGTTCTGGCTGGCCGGGCTGAGGCTGTCCAGGTCTTCGATGAAAACCGCCACCCAGCCCTCGTCCAGTTGATCGGCGGGGGTCTGATCGGGGTCAAGCGACTGGCGGCTGCCGTCCGGCCGGCGGCGGCCGGCGCGCAGGGTCTGGCAAAAGGCGTTCAGCCCGTTGCGGTAGGACTTGATCGTGCGCGGGCTGGCGCGCTTGACCGTCAGATAGCGCTGGATGGCTTCACGGAGCGTCAGCATCGGGTTAAGTATACCTCATGCGGCAGATGCGTCCCGCCATAAATCGGACAGTTGTTTGCGTCCGGCTTCAAGGGCTTTTGCTTCAAGAAATTTTTTCATTTTCGACCAGTCTGTCCGGTCTATCATCAGCGGCATTGGCAACGCTTCAGCGTCCTCAAAGTAGGACATGGCACGCAGCGCCATCACTGGAAAAGAGCGAATCTTGGCGTACTTGATCGCGGCTGCCTCAAACAGCGTTTCAAGTCGAACCCGCTGGAGGATGTAATAGAGGTCCACCATGTCTTTGCGCGTGCCGCGATTAATAATAGCTGCTAACTTCATGGCGCCAATTTCTATAAGACTGGCAAGACGCACCCCATTCAACAATAGAGTGGGTCGCACGAGGGGATAAGATTCCAGATTTAGAAAGCTAATTCCAACGCCGCGCCAGTTGACCACAAACGAACCATCCTCATCGTAAGTAATCGCCAACGTCGGATCATTTAGGAGTGAGCGCAAAGCAGCGCGCTGAGCCGGGTTTACAGCGTCTTTCTCGTCTGAGAAAAAGTCTAAATCAACGGAGAAACGATGCCCGAGATGGAGAGCCAGTCCCGTCCCGCCCGCAAGATAAAAACGCTGCACCTCTTCCCACTGACTCAACAAATGAAAAGCCTCAAGAGTTAGCGGCGTGAGCGCCTCCCAATGTGGTTGGTCAAGAGTCAGCGATTCCATACTTGGCGGTCTGTTGGAGAAAATGGGGGGTGGCGCCATTTGCGAATTCCCAGCAATTTGCGCCAGTAATGAAAGGTGACCGGCTTCAGCCAGCGTTGACCGTGCTCGCGCAGAAAACGGCGGATGCGCCGGCTGCCGTAGGCGGCAAACAGCCAGCGGATTTCGTCCCATGTCCCAAACTCCAGGGTGCGCTGGATGATGAGATTGGCGTCGCGGATGAAGTCCAACTGAGCAGTGTCGTATTCCTGAAAGTAGGGTTTCAAGCCATCCGGGATTTGAAATGCGCTCTTCGAGAACCGCATAAGGTTATTATACCCTTGCATAACGGCGGCAACCCATCCAACTTCGCCTCTTTCGCTTCGTCAGGCTGCCGGCGGATGGGACGGGTAGGTTTGCGCACTTTTTCGCCGCTGTTAATTTGGCTGCATGAACCGTTCCAGCAATGCAGGCAGTACGCAATGGCGTAAAAGGCTTTCTGCCTGGTGGGCGTGAGAATCGTTGAAAAATACCCTATTGACTCGCGCGCAGGAATTTGCTATACTGGTTACGCAATCGTTTGCGCAATCGTTTGCGGAGGTGCTATGCCCACCATTCGAGAGGTCGCCTCGCGCGCCGGAGTCTCCCCCACCACCGTTTCCCACGTCATCAACAATACCCGCTTCGTTTCCGCCGAAGCCCGCCAGCGCGTCCTGGACGCCATGGCCGAACTCAATTACCGCCCCAACGTGCTGGCGCGTTCCCTGCGCCGCGGCGAAACCCGCACCCTCGGCCTGATCCTGCCCGACAGCGCCAACCCCTTCTTTGCCGAAATCGCCCGCGCCATCGAGGACGCCGCTTTCGGCGCCGGTTACAACGTCATCCTCGGCAACAGCGAAAACCAGCTCGACAAAGAACAGGTCTATGTGGACGTGCTGGTCAACAAGCAGGTGGACGGGCTGATCTTCCTCGCCAGCGGCGACCACAGCCCCTCCCTCGAACAGTTGGTGCACGACGGCCTGCCGGTGGTGGTGGTCGACCGCCGCCTGAGCGGTTTGGAGGTGGACACCGTGCTGACCGACAACCTTCAGGGCGGCCTGACCGCCGCGCGTTACCTGCTGGAACTCGGCCACCGCCGCATCGCCTGCATCACCGGCCCTTCCAACCTGACCCCCAGCGCCGAGCGGGTGATCGGCTTCCGCCGCGCGCTGGAAGAACACGGCCTGAGCGTGGACGAAGCCCTCATCCGCAAGGGCGACTTTCACCCCCATTCCGGCTACCGCGCCGCCGCCGAACTGCTCGGCTGCCAGCCGCGACCGACCGCCATTTTCGTCTGCAACGACATGATGGCGATTGGCGCGCTGCGCGCGCTCAGCGAGGCCGGCCTGCGCGTCCCGCACGATTGCTCACTGGTCGGCTTCGATGACATTGAACTGGCATCCTATATCACCCCACCGCTGACCACCATTCGGCAGGACAAAACCGCGCTGGCCGAAGCCGCCGTGCAGCTGCTGCTCGAACGCATCGCCGAGCCCGACCTGCCGGCGCGCACCCGCATCCTGCCCACCCGCTTGATCGAACGCCTTTCCACTCGGAGGATGTCATGAAACCCACCCTTGTCGTTGTTGGCAGTTTGAACATGGACCTGGTGGTGCGCGCCCCGCGCCACCCTCAACCCGGCGAAACCCTCATCGGCGGGGATTTTCAAACCTTCCCCGGCGGTAAGGGCGCCAATCAGGCTGTGGCGGCCGCCCGGCTGGGCGCCGCCGTGCGCATGATCGGCCGGGTTGGTCAGGACGCTTTTGGCGATGCCCTGCTGCATACCGTCCGGCAGGACGGCGTGGATACCGCCTTCATCCGCCGCGATGAGAGCGCCGCCACCGGCGTCGCCCTGATCACGCTGGACGCGGCCGGGCAGAACACCATCGTGGTCGCCCCCGGCGCCAACATGCAGGTCACCCCGCAGGACATTCGCGATGCCGAAGCCGCCTTCATCGGCGCCGACCTGCTGCTGATGCAGTTGGAATGCCCGCTGGAAGCGGTGCAAGCCGCCGCCGAAATGGCCCACCGCCACGGCTTGAAGGTGGCGCTCAACCCGGCCCCCGCCCGTCCGCTGCCGGCTGACCTGCTGGCGCAAACCGACTACCTGCTGCCCAATCAGCCGGAGCTGCGCCTGCTGGCCGAGGGCGAGCCGGACGTGACCACGGCCGCCGCGCGGCTGCTGGCCGGCGGCGTGCGCAACCTGATCGTCACGCTCGGCGAAGAAGGCGCGCTGCTGGTCACCGCCGAGGGGCAGGAAAAACTGCCCGCCTTCTCCGTGCCGGTGGTGGATACGGTAGCAGCCGGCGATGCCTTTGCGGGCGCCTTTTGCGTGGCGCTGGCCGAAGGCCGGCCGCTGCGCGAAGCCGTGCTGTGGGGCAATGCCGCCGGCGCCATCGCGGTCACCCGCCCCGGCGCGCAGCCCTCCATGCCCACCCGCCAAGAACTCACCCAATTCCTGAAGGAGCGTCATCCATGAAGAAAACCCCTCTGTTGAACATCGCGCTTTCGGAAGTGATTGCCAGTCTCGGGCACGGCGATCTGTTGGCTGAAGGCGATGCCGGCCTGCCCATTCCCCCCGAAACGCTGCGCATTGATCTGGCGCTGACCCGGAATGTCCCCTCCTTTCGGGACACGCTGGCAGCCGTGCTGAGCGAGATGCAGGTCGAAAAGGCGCTGGTCGCCCGCGAGACCGGCCAGGTCAGCCCGCATGTACTGGCCCTGCTGCGAGAGTTGCTGCCGGACACCCCCTTCGAAGAAATCAGCCACGCTGAGTTAAAGGAACGCTGCGCTCAGGCGCGCGCGGTGGTGCGCACCGGGGAATTTACCCCCTACGCCAACGTGATTCTGGTGGCCGGCGTGGTTTTCTAGGAATCATTTTATTTTTATAAAACTCCATGCTCTCATGACGAAAGTAACCTCACCTCCCTTCCTAAAGCTTTTGAAAACAATTTTTCGCACTCGCGAAGCGGGCGTATTTTTGGCTCTGGTTTTGCTGATCGTCATTATGGCAATCCTTAGCCCATTTTTCCTAATTCCTCAAAATATATTCAACGTCCTGCGCAGCATGGCGACCATAGCCATTATGGCCATTGGAATGACCATGGTGATCCTAACCGGAGGAATCGATCTTTCGGTTGGCTCGGTTTTAGCCGCCTCGGCTATGGTCACAGCCCGCCTGATTACATATTCGCCGATCAACCCGTGGTTGGCGGTAGTCATTGGCATCGCTTTTGGCATGTTTCTGGGAATGATCAACGGTTTCTTGGTCACAAAAGTGAGAATTGCCCCGTTTATCGCCACTTTGGGAATGCTCTCCATCGCTCGCGGATTAACGTACATGATCGCGTCGGGTTTAGAAGGAACTGTAGCCAGCAATATCCCCATGCGCGACCCCGGCGTCAACTTTCTTGGCGCTGGGTACATCGGGCCGGTTCCATTTCCGGTCATCCTGATGACCATCTTGGTGATCATTTTCAGCCTGTTCCTAAAATATACCGTGCTGGGCAGGCAAATATACGCCATCGGCAGCAACGAACAAGCTGCCCGTCTTTCCGGAGTCAATCTGACACGGGTGAAGATGTTTGTGTATGCCCTTACAGGCGCATTATCCGGATTTGCTGGAATCATTAACGCTGGGTTGCTTTCCACATCAGCCACCAATGCCGGAATAGGGAATGAATTAGACGTAATAGCCGCTGTGGTAATTGGCGGAGCCAGCTTAGCCGGCGGAGAAGGAACGATCCTCGGTGCCGTTGTCGGAGCGGCAATTATGGCAGTTCTGCGGAACGCCTTTGTGTTGCTCAAAATGCCGGTTTATATGCAAACGATTGCAATTGGCGTTGTCATCATTTTAGCGGTCGCTTCGGATCAAATCCGACGACGCGGATCAACCCGACAGTAAAGTGATGGACAACCCGAAAGGAGGAGAAGTCTAAGGGACGATGGTGAGCGTATTTTTATAAACTGAATCGTATTGACTAAAAAATTTTTATAGCAGAAAAGGAGGAAGAAATGAAAAAGACTTTATGGTCTCTCGTCAGCATTTTGGTCCTGGTGGGCGTATTGGTGAGCGGGTGCGCTGCGCCGCAGACTCCAGCGACAACTCAGCGTGAATTACCAGCTGGACCGGCTTTTGACTCAAAATGTCAGGTGGATGATGAAGGAACGGTGATGCCGGTTGATAAAAAATCGGACGAACCCATAAAAATTGCCGTTCTTGGGTTGGAAAACAATCCTTTCTGGATTCCCGTCAAGGCAGGCACACAAAAAGCAGCCGAAATTCTAAAGCCCTACAATGTCACGGTGGATTGGATTGTGCCCGGCGATGATCACACGGCAAAGGTGTTTGGGGCGGCAATCGAAGCCGCTATCACGCAAGGCTATGACGCAATCGCAACTATTGCCGGCGACTCGGGCATGGTGCCTTATATCAACAAGGCGGTTGAAGCGGGTATTCCGGTGGCCACCTTTGACTCGGAAACTTCGACCCAGAATAAGCGTTTGTTCTTCATGGGCGGTGACGAATATACGCTTGGCCGCACCGCTGGCGAAACAATGGCAAAAGCGCTCAACGGAAAAGGCAAGGTAGCCATTATCACAGGCTTCTTGTCGGTCGAGGCTCATGAGCTGCGCCGCAAAGGCTTCGAGGATTACCTGAAGGAAAATGCGCCTGATGTCGAAATCGTTGGCGTCGTGGAAAATCAAGACAAAGCCGACATCGCCTTCAACCAAGCCATGGATTTCATGACCGCTTACCCCGATTTGAACGGCATTTATGTGACCGCTGGCGGTCCGTTTGGCGCAGCAAAAGCAGTTGAAGACAACGGCAAATCGGGTCAGGTTTGGGTAGTCTCCTTTGACATGGTGGATGAAACCATGCAGTTTGTCAAGAGCGGCACCATTTACGCGACCATCGCCCTCGATCCTTTCAATATCGGTCGCGATCCAGCGATCCGCCTATACAACTATCTTGTTGGTGGCGCCGTTCCGGAATGCGGCATGCTTTTCTCCAAAGCCAATGTCGTCACGAAAGAAAACATGGATCAATTCTATACGCCCAGCAACTAAGCGGAAGAATTCTTAAGTAGGCTGGGACGCGTTCAGCGTCTCAGCCTACCCACCCACGTCAACCCCCAATTTCTGATGAACAACTCCAAACCCAACGGTAATTACGAGGTTCAATGAAGGATCAGGCCCAGCCGTTACTGATTGTGCGAGGCGTCAGCAAGCGATTTGGCGGCGTTCAAGCCCTGCGAGAGGTCAATTTTGATGTGCTGCCCGGCGAAGTTCACGCCTTAGTAGGAGAAAATGGCGCCGGCAAGTCAACCTTAATGAATATTCTCAGCGGGATTGTTACGCCCGACGCTGGAGAAATCATCTTCAACGGAAGACCCGTCCATTTTTCCGCTCCCCAAGAAGCAATTGAGTCTGGAATAGCGATTATCCATCAAGAATTAGCCATGTTGCCCACCCTTTCGATTATAGACAATGTGTTTATGGGCAGGATGCCATCTACAATGGGAGTAATTTCTTGGGGAAATTTGGAAGAAATGACGAGAGCGATTCTTCAACGGGTAGGCTTGCATCAGGTTGATCCTCACGCCAAAGTTAGAGACCTGAGCTCTTCTCAACGGCAACTAGTCGAGATCGCAAAGGCGCTTTCGTTGAATGCCCGCTTGCTCATCATGGACGAGCCAAACTCATCGCTTTCGTCATCGGAAACGGAAACCCTCTTCAATGTCATCCGCGAACTGCAACAGGACAATGTCTCCATCATTTACGTCTCTCACAAGATTGAAGAGGTAATCAGAATTTCCGAACGAATCAGCGTGCTGCGCGATGGCCGTTACATTGGAACTTTGTCCAAATCTGAAGCGACAGTGGAAAAGGTCATCCAAATGATGGTGGGCAGGGATTTGACAAGAGAACATGTTGATAGAAATATCAACAAAAACCAGACACTTTTGGAGGTGTCCAATCTCTCCGGCAACGGTTTCCATGAGGTAAGTTTCAGTTTATACGAGGGAGAAATTTTGGGATTTTCAGGCTTGGTTGGCGCCGGGCGAAGCGAGTTGGCGCGAGCCGTTTTTGGCGCAGAACCCTATCATCATGGCGCGGTCTTTTGGCAGGGTCAAATGGTCAAGTGGAAATCGCCTGCGAAGGCTATCCAAGCCGGCGTCGCCATGGTTCAGGAAGACCGAAAGGTGCTCTCCCTATTCCTCAGGATGAGCATCTTCTTCAACATGACCATCGCTACGCTTCCTTCGTACACGCAACGAGGACTTCTCGATTTCAGCAAAGCGAAAAAGTTGACGGAAGGGTTTGTGCAACAGCTCAACATCAAGTTGGGAGATTTAGAAGATCCGGTCAATAGTCTCAGCGGAGGAAATCAGCAAAAGACCATTTTAGCCCGATGGCTGGCCGCCAATCCAAAGTTGCTGATTTTAGACGAGCCAACCCATGGCGTGGATGTGGGCGCGAAAGCTGAAATTTATCAGCTCATGCGCCGTTTAGCCAACGAAGGAATGTCTATTTGGCTAATTTCCTCCGAACTGCCGGAAATTCTCACGATGTCGGATCGAATCGCCGTGATGAGCGAAGGACGCCTGACCGCTGTGCTTAACCGCGAAGATGCGGATGAAGAAACGATTATGGCTTATGCGACAAACGCCGTTTCTTCATTGTTGCGCTGAGTCCGGAGACAACCAATCATGCAGACGCGTATGGGAATCAAGGATATGCATTGGAAAGGGATTTTTGCCGCCACTTTGACGCAAGCAGTCAATCTACCTTCTATGCGCGCAAGCGCAAAACTAAATTGAACCGCTTGGCATGGCAAGCGCCGCCTCAACGCCTTTTCCGCATCCCCGCTTACTCTTCAAATGTGTAATTTTTTCGAAATCAAATTACGGAGGTGATTTTATGATCCCAACTACTATGGAGGCAGCAGTCTTTGAAGGCGAAGGCAAACTAACCATCAAAAGCGTGCCAACGCCGAAGATCGAACGAGAAGATCAAGTTCTCGTCAAGGTAGAAGCGGTCAGCATTTGCGGTACTGACGTTCACATTGTGGCCGTCCCGCCTGGTTACATCGCCACTCCCAACACAATTCTCGGCCATGAGTTTGTCGGCTCGGTTGTCGCCAAAGGCAGCGCAGTAGAACACTTGGAGATCGGGGATCACGTCGTGGTCAATCCAAATGATTATTGCGGTGTCTGCGTATTTTGTCGAAAAAATCTCCCCAACCAATGTGAACACATCATCGCATTAGGGATTCACGCCGATGGCGCTTTCGCAAAGTATTGTCGGATTTCGGGCAAGGTCGCCTACAGAATATCCAAGTCGGTGCCAGTCGAACAGGCTGCCTTCGCCGAGCCGCTCGCTTGTGTCATTAATGGCACACAGAAAGTTCGCCTTCAGCCCGGCGAGACCGCCGCTGTGATTGGCTGCGGTCCGATTGGTCTTTTGATGGCAATGATGCTCAAGGCCAGCGGCGCTGGTCAAATCTTCTTGGCGGACAGAGCGCCATTTCGTTTGGACGTGGCAAGGAAATTAGAGCTGGGGCGCGTCGTGGATGTAACCGCTGAGTCCTTGTCCGATGTCATCCGTGAAGAAACGAGCATAGGCGTGGATGTGGCCGTTGACATGGTTGGCTCCCAAATGACCACCGCCATTGATGTCGTCCGCAAGGATGGAAAAGTTCTTGTGTTCGGCGTGAACACGCGCGCAAAAGCGGAATTTCCGCAGAGTATCGTCACCTTCAAGGAACTCCAGGTCATGGGAACATGGCTGGCGAATGCTACCTTCCCGGAAGCGGTTCGAGTGCTGGAGAGCGGCATGTTAAATATCAACGGCCTGATCACAGATACTATTTCGCTGTCGGAAATTCACAGCGGAATAGACCGTCTGGCGCGCGGCGAGGCCGTTAAGATCATCGTCAAACCCTAAAATCACACAGGAAAGAGGAGTTTTAGAAATGAGCAACCTTGCATATTTTGGCGGAACAAAAACCGTACCAGACGGGCTGCAAGTACGCTGGCCGGTAATCACCGAAGAAGACAAAAAGGCGGTAGCGGACGTATTAGAACGCGGCACCCTATGGGGACCCAACTCTCCAGAAGCCATTGCCTTACAGGAAGAATGGGCTGAATATGTCGGCAGTAAGCACTGCATTGCCCTCAACAGCGGAACAGCCGCATTGCACTGCGCGGTCGCGGCAGCCGGCGTTGGACCGGGTGATGAAGTCATCACATCGGCGTTTTCTTTTCTGGCCTCCGCAACCGCAATTATGCACAACAACGGCGTTCCCATCTTCGTAGATATTGACCCAAAGACATTCAATTTGGATGTCAAACAGGTGGAAGCCAAAATTACGCCGCGAACCAAAGCAATTGTGGCGGTAGATATTCACGGCCTTCCGGCGGATTATGATGAATTGTGGGCGATCTGCGAAAAGCACAACATCACCCTGATCGAGGACTCTTGCCAGGCGCATGGTTCGCTTTACAAAGGCATCAAAGCGGGCAAGTTAGGAGTGATGGGCGCATTCAGTTTGAATACGACCAAGAACCTGCCGGGCGGCGAAGGCGGGCTGCTAGTTACAGATAGATCGGAATTAAACGCCAAAGCCAATATGACTCGAATTTTCGGCGAATATATTGAACCGGGCAAGGGGCGTTCCTACAAGGCGTACACATTAGGTTGGCATTATCGTACCCAAGAGATGCCTGCAGCCTTCGCTCGCAGTCAACTGAAACGCCTGGATCATTACGTAGCCAACGCTCAAAGAAACGGCCAGTATTTGACCGAAGCGCTCAGCGCTATTGAAGGCGTTATTCCTCCTTACATTCCCCCCGATCGCACCACCAATTATCACAAGTTCCGCGTGAGACTCGATCCGAAATTGCTGGGCGTTGAAGGTGACCCCAAGCTATTTCGCGATCAAGTTATGGCGGCTCTAAAAGCCGAAGGAGTTTCGGTTGCCCTCTGGCAAACTTTTCCGCTGCCAGCCAATCCGCTCTTTCAAATTGGCGAAGGGTACGGCAAAAAGTGCCCATTCGCCTGTCCTCACTATGGAAAAGAAGCCAAATACGATGCGGACGAGTACCCTGCAACTTGGGATCTGCTCAACAATTCGTTTGTAGTCTGTGAAGAGACTTATCCAATTTACCCGCAGCCATTGGAATTGATGAAATACTACGGCGAGGCTTTTCAAAAGGTGTTCGCTAACCTAGATGAAGTCCGCAAAATTGAAATCAAGCCGACCGCCGAAGTGGCAACAGGCAGGGTTGAGAAAGTATAAAAAAAGCACATTTTCTCCTCCCGGATTAGTCCGACCCAAATCCCCATGGGTCGGACTATTTTTGTCGAACCAAATACGCCAAAAACCCCCTTCCCTCACCCCACCTGCCGCAGGCGCAAAGACCCCTCCGCCGCCACATGCCAGCGGTTCGCCCCCAGCGCTTTGACCTGCCGTGCCTGCTCCACCTGCCAGCCTGGCGCAAGAGTGAGCTCGGCTGTGAAGGCGTTTGGCGAGGTGTGCAGAGCGACTTCCCCCGCCCCCCGCAGGAGGGCAGTCACTTCGGCGGTCAGGTAGTGGAGCAAAACGCCATCCGTGACGCGCCATTCGAGCGGCAAAATCAAACCGCGCCGCGCCTCCACCCGCAGCGGCTCGCCGCCAAATAACGACTGTTTATTGAGGCAAATAACGCTTTCAACCGGATCATCCTGATAGTTTTGAACGAACAGGAACGAGCCGTTCTCGCCCTCGCTCAGGCGGACATCCAGCCATTCGCTCATCTGAAAGAGCGGCGCGATGCCCATCTTCGTCGCTATGCCATCCAACAGAGCAATGTCTTCCAGCGTGTTGGCCGGAAAAGCCGCGCCCAGCAGCATGACCAGTCCCTTCCCCAACCTTTTGACCCCGCCGACAATCTCGCCGAATTGGCTATGCGCAACGACTTCCTCGAACTCCCCCTCATACGCCTCTAAAAACCGCGCCGGCACGTGCGCATGGTCGAACATGGCGATTTCATGGGTCTGGTCAGGCACAAAGGCGCGAACTGCGCCGATCCCCAATGCTTCGCGAAGCAGCACAGCCGGCCGACCGTCCTCATCCTCGACCGGCAGACGACCGATCAAAATCAAACGGCCGCCTCCCCGCACATAGTCCACCAGTTTTTGCTGCACCGCCAGCGGGCAGCGCCGCTCGATCATCATCCACAAACTGGGACAAGAGCCTGCATCCAACTGCGCGCGTTCGATTTCTACCGCGTCGAACGGGCGGTGGGTCAGCGCCAGACCGCGCCCAATCAGGTCGAAGAGAACGACCTCGCGCTGGTGGGTAATCTGCTCACTCCATTCCCGTTCCTGCGGGTGGACAACTTCGTTCATGAAATCATCCAGCCGAAAGGCGATGCGGGTGACCGTGCGCGGCCGCGCCAGGAGCAGGTTATCCCCATAAGCCGCCAACGCCGCGGAAAGGCGCGGGTAACGCTGAAAATGACGGCGCAGCGATCCGTCTGTGCGCACCGGGTGACCCCAATCATGCCGGCGCACCGCGCTGAGCAGCGGATGGTTTTCCCCGTCGAAAAAGAGATAGTGATTCAACCCGCGCATACCACACGAAACGCACAAACGGGTGTGCAGATCATAAAACGAGGACTGTCCATTCCCAAAATCAGGATTGCCGCCGGCCTGAAACTCAATCGAAAAGAGCGGCTGAGCCGGGTTTTGCAGGGCTTTGGTCATCTCGTTGACCAGCAAAAGTTGATGGAAATTACCCTCGCCAATGGTCAGAGGATACACATCAGTGGCGCTGATGAACTCCTCGCTGCTCATCACCTCCACCAGTTGCGAAAGACCGATCGGAAAGGTCTTGCCCCCGTTGGCAAAGCCGTGAATGTTGACCACCGGAGGGACTTCCATCCCAAAACGGCGCGCCTCGTTATACAGAAACGCCGCATACTCGCGCAGGTAGGCGCGGTAAAAGCGACGGTAATCGGCGGCAACCAGCGCCCCGTATGGGCTATCTGGATCGCTGAGGGTTTCTTTCAGAAACGCCGGCAGATCGGCGGCGGGATAGCGCGCTGCAAGGTCAGCCGCAACCCTTTGCGCCAGATACTCGGCAAAACGCGCAAGAGTATGCGGATTCAGGTCGAACAGGTTGCGCACCCAATGCGGCATGCCCATCTCATTATCCAGTTGAATCAGCACGATGTTGCCGCCGCGCGTGATCTGACGCGGCGCAAGCACACCCCATACCGCCTCATACCAACCCGAAACGCGCGCCAGAAAGTCCGGATGCAGGTAACTGGCCAAATTTTGCGCCCGACCGTGCTGATCCACAATCGCTGCCTGCGGATAGCGCTCAAAGAACCAGGCCGGAATGCCTTCGTTGATCGTCTCTGCCATGATGTACGGGCCGGGACGAGCGAGAATGAACAGCCCCATTTCAGCCGCCAGGTCCAAAAAACCGGCCAGGTTGCGCTGCGGGTGAGTTCGTCCGTTCAGATCAACTTGTCCGTCCGCAAACTCATGCCACAGCCATGGGATGTATGACGCCACCGCGTTGAAACCGGCACGCTGCAACAGCGCCAGGCGATCTCGCCACACTTCGACCGGCGAACGGAAGTAATGAAACTCACCGGCCTGCAGCAGCAGCGGCCGGTTTTCGAACCAAAACTGCCCGGAGTGAATTTGAAACGATGCCATGCAAGATCATCCTTTGGGTGAGGAATGAGCAGCAGTCCAGCGGGACGACTCGCGCACGATGAGATGAGTGGGAATGCGCCGGTGTTCAAACGGCCGTCCTTCTTCCAGAAAGCGAATCAACTGGGTGGCAGCTTGCGCGCCCCACTCGAACCGCGAAGCGCCCACCGTCGAAAGCGAGGGCTGCATGTAGCGGGCAATCAGAATATCATCGAAGCCCACTACCGCCACATCCTGCGGCGCGCGCAGACCGGCTTCCTTCATCGCTTCGATGAAGCCAATCGCCATCTGATCGTTGGCGCAAAATACGGCTTCGGGCAGATCGCCGGCAGCAATCAGAACGCGCCCAATGTCATAACCACTGATGCGCGTAAACTTTCCTTGATAAACCGGCACACTTAAGCCCATTTCGGCCGCCTTTTCCAGAAAGGTCTGCTTGCGCTCGGTATTGTCCAACGAGTCCACCGCCCCGGCGATGAATGCCATGCGGCGGCAGCCCTGTTCGTAAAGGTGATCGAACACCTCGCCCGCCCCCTGAGCGTTATCCAACAGCAGCGGCAAAATACACTCATGCTCAAGATACCGATCCATGACCACGATGGGAAACTTCGGCGAAACCAGGCTGAGCAGAATATCGCTCTTGACCTTGTAGTCGAACACAATCGCGCCATCCACCTGCCGCTGGGTCAGCATCTTTCGCAGCGAGCGCGCCTGCGGGCAGACAATCAATTCGTACTCGGTGTTCAAAACCGTCTGGTGAATACCCTCCAAAATTTCTTCGTAGAATTGACCGCCGAAACTGGTGATGAACACCCCCAACGTCAGCGTCTTGCGCTTTTTCAGGTGGCGGGCAAAAGCATTCGGGTAGTAATTCAACTCAGCCGCGGCTTTGAGGACACGTTGGCGGGTTTCCTCGCTGATGGTGCCGGTGTTGTTGAGCGCGTAAGACGCCGCCGTAACGCTCACTTTTGCCCGTTTGGCTACATCCCGAATCGTCGTCATGCGGCTACTCCTGCGCCGGCTGGAAGCCCAAACGCTGCAGCCCCCGCTGAATGATTGGACTGGGCATCATCACCCGGTAAACAAAGTCGTTTTGGTAGTTCGCCAGCATCAACAACGAAATGCCCTTGTCAATTCCGATGACGTCGCTGGCAAACCAGTTGCGGCTGAGGTTGTAGGCATCTTTGAAGCCATAGCGTCCCTTCAGCCGCTCAATCGAAAAGTAATTCAGCATGGCTTGTTTCGCCTCCTCCGGCAGGAAGATGATCGAACCAATCGCGCCGGCTGGCGGTACGGTGTCGTCCACACGATGAACGGTGTTGTCATAGCCGGAGGGCGGCGCCCCGTAGCGTCCGTCGTAGCCATCCGGCCCATCGCTGGCGGTCAGGCCCCACGCATTCGGTCCAATCGTTTTGAATTTATTCTGCATCCGCACGGCATAATTGTAATGCGCCCGTGAAGCCTCTACCGAATTTTGGAACCAGTTCACGCCATCCCGATCCACCCAGCCACGAAAATCAATCCACGCATGGCTGAACTGATAGGTGAAGATAGAATGGAACCACGAATGAATGAACGGC
>FWPV01009928.1_pt1 | contig 15846 bp, 17 predicted proteins | sample 2228371 | NCBI WGS metagenome assembly FWPV01 (sample SAMEA103939776, study PRJEB20133) | metagenome | reverse complement strand
CGGATGTCCGAGCAGATCGGGCCCTCGTGACCGTACGAGAGGGCCTTGTCGAAGACGAGCGCGAGCGAGCGCCCGTCGAGCGCGTCGCGCACCGCGACCGCGGGGAACGGCCGATACGAACGGATGCCGAGCACCCCGACGTTCATGCCCTCGTCCCGCAGCTCGTCAGCCGCCACGGTGAGCTGCGTGCCGAGCGAGCCCGCCGCGATGAGCACCACGTCGGCATCGTCCAACCGGTGCTCCCAGAGCAGCCCGCCCCACGTGCGGCCGGTGGCCGCGCCGTACTCGGCATCGACGCGCTCTATCGTCTCGAGAGCGCCGAGCAGCGCGCGATGGTGCAGCGCGCGGAACTCCATGTAGCCGTTGCGCGCGACGCCCTCGGCGTCTGGACGCGGATCGGCCAGCGTCACGGGCCCGATGTTGCGCGGATCGTCGGGGTCGACGACCGTGAGCGGATGGTAGGGAGGGAGGAACGCGTCGACGGTGTCCGGATCGGGGAGCTCGACCGGCATCATGGTGTGTGACAGCAGGAAGCCGTCGTAGCAGACCATCACCGGGACGTAGAGCGACTCGGCGATGCGGTACGCCTGCACGAGCGTGTCGAGGATCTCCTGGTTGTTGCGGCAGTAGAGCTGCACCCAGCCGGCGTCACGCACCGACATCGAGTCCTGCTGGTCGTTGAGCACGCTCCACGGGGCCGCCATGGCGCGGTTGGCGATACCCATGACGATGGGCAGGCGCGCGCCCGCCGCCCACCACACCTGCTCGGTCATGTAGGCAAGACCGTTCGCGCTCGTCGCGGTGAACGTGCGCGCCCCGACGGTCGACGCGGTGATGCACACGGTGAGCGCCGAGTGCTCGGACTCGACGGTCACGAACTCGGCGGGGAGCTCGCCCGACTCCACCCACTCCGACAGCGTCTCCACCACCGGCGACTGCGGCGTGATGGGGTACGCGGCGACGACCTGTACGCGCGCGAGGCGAGCGGCGTGCGCCGCGGCCTCGTTCCCGGTCATCACGCGGGTCTTCGCGTGGCTCATCGCTCGCCCTCCTCAACGGCGCACACGCCATGCACGCTCTCCGGACGCATCTGGATCGCCGAGGCCGGGCACATCTCGGCACAGATGCCGCACCCCTTGCAGTGCTCGAGGTCGATGACGGGGCCCACGCCCTGCGCGATGCACGCGTCGGGGCAGTACACCCAGCAGATCTGGCACGTGACGGTTCCCTGGCGGACGGCGAGACAGCGCTCGGCCACCATCACGGGCCGCGCGTTGCGCCAGTCGCCGGTCCTGCCCGCCTCGCCGGCTGCCGGTCGCGACATCGAGATATCGTGGCTGCGGTCGCGCATGCTTCTCGCTCCTTACCTGCTCGTGCACTCGAAGGCGAGCCGGGCGGCCGCGACGTTCTTCTCGGCCAGCTTCGCCGAGAAGACATGCTCGATGGCGGCGGCCACGCTCTCGATGGTGACCAGGCCCGTCGCGGCGGCCACGCTTCCGAGGATCGCCGTGTTGACGAGCGGCGTGCCCGCGACGACGACGCCCGCCTCAAGCGCCGCGCCAGTCACATCGGCGGCCACCACGCGGAAGTCGCCCGCAAGGCCAAGCTCCGCCGCGGGGCGGGTGGTGTTGACGATGATGACGCCGCCCGGCTTGATGCCCGCTGTCGCCTTGCCCACATCCAGCAGGGACTCGTCGAGCACGACCACCACATCGGGCTCGGTCACCTGTGACAGCACGCGGATCTCCTCGGCGGCCAGCCGCGTCGAAGCGGTCACCGGCGCGCCCCGGCGTTCGGCACCGAACGACGGCGCGCTCGTCACGCCGCGCCACCCGCTGCCGAACGCGGCGTCCGCGAGTATCTTGGCGGCAGTCACCGCCCCCTGGCCGCCGCGGCCGTGCCATCGGATCTCGTGCATCGTGTCGTCACGCATCGCCATCGGCGCGCTTCACCCCTGTCGTCTCGTGCCGTGCCAGCCATTCTCGCACGACGGTGAAGAACTCGTCTCGCGCGTGCCGCTCGATCCACGGCGTGTGGCCGCAGCGCGCGAGCTCGCGGTACTCGAGCTGCGGCATGACCGCACGCAGCGTGTCCCGGATCATCGCGCCCGGGTGCGGGTCGTGCGCGCCGTGCACCATGAGCACCGGACCGGTGATGGCCGAGAAGCGCTGCGGCTCGATGCGCTCGGCCTGCAGGCGTACGACGTCCGACCAGGTCTCATCCTGCGCCCGCTCGTCGATCTCGATGGTCGGCCTCGGGAGCGTGTCATCCGGCTCGAACGCGTAGAGCCGCTCGATGAGCCCGTGGCGGCGCTGTGCGCGGCGGACGGGGTCGGCGATTGACATGAGGTCGTCGAACGCCGCTTCCACGTCCGCATCCACCCGGTCGCCCAGCGTCCGGCCGATCTGCGCACGCGACGCTTCGTCGTAGGTCCCGCAGCCCACGAGCACGAGCGGGCCGGCCGCTTCGGGGTGGGTGGCAGCGTAGGAGAGCGCGAGCATCGCGCCCCACGAGTGGCCGACGAGCGCCGGCCGGGGCTCGCCGCACCCGATGACGACCTCGTGCAGGTCGGCGACGTGCCGGGCCACCGTGAGCCGCTCGCTCCCGCTCCCGCGCTGCCACGGCTCGAGCACCGAGAACCACCTGCCGAGACCCTCGGCCAGCGGCGTCGCCTCCCCCGCTCCGCCTGGGCCGCCGTGCAGCACGATGACGCGCGGCCGTCCGGCCGTGCCGTGCTCGTGCACGCGCAGCGCAACGCCCGACATCTACGCGTCGTCCTGCTCGCCCGCGAAGACGCCGAGCTGGATGCCGAGGCGCTCCTTGGCCATCTCGCGCAGCTTGTACTTCTGGATCTTGCCGGACGCCGTCATCGGGAAGGTGTCCACGAACCAGATGTGCTTGGGGCACTTGTAGCGGGCCATGCGCGCGCGGGCGAACTCCTGCACGTCGCCCTCGGCGATGTCGCTGCCTGCCGAACGACGGATAAACGCGCCGACGACCTCCCCGTACTTCGCGTCCGGGACGCCGACGACCTGCGCGTCCTCGACGCCGGGCATCGTGTACAGGAACTCCTCGATCTCGCGCGGGTAGATGTTCTCCCCGCCCCGGATGATCATGTCCTTGATGCGGCCGGTGATGCGGTAGTAGCCGTCCGCATCGACGGTGCCGAGATCGCCCGAATGGAGCCAGCCCTCGGCATCGATCGCGGCGGCGGTCGCCTCCGGCATGTTGTAGTAGCCCTTCATGATGTTGTAGCCACGGCAGCAGAGCTCGCCGGGTACGTCGGGCGGACAGTCCTCGCCGGTCTCGGGGTCGACCACGCGCACCTCGACCTCGGGGTGCTTGGTCCCGACGGTCTCGCACTTGTGCACGAGGTCGTCATCCACGGTCGTCTGCGTGAACACCGGCGACGCCTCGGTGAGCCCGTAGCAGATGGTGAGCTCGCTGGCGTGCATCTTGTCGATCACCTGACGCATCGTCTCGATCGGGCACGGCGAGCCGGCCATGATCCCCGTCCTGAGCGACGTGAGGTCGAACAGGTCGAACATCGGGTGCGCGAGCTCGGCGATGAACATCGTCGGCACGCCGTAGAGCGCGGTGGCGCGCTCCTTCTGGACGGCGGCGAGGACGATGACGGGGTCGAAGCTCTCCACCATCACGAGCGTGCTGCCGTGCGTGAGCGCCGCGAGCACGCCCAGAACGCAGCCGAAGCAGTGGAAGAGCGGTACGGGCAGGCAGATACGGTCGTCCGGGCCGAGCTTCTGGCGCTCGCCGATGAAGAAACCGTTGTTCAGGATGTTGCGGCTCGTCAGCATGACGCCCTTGGGGAAGCCCGTCGTGCCTGACGTGTACTGCATGTTCACGACGTCGTCGGCGTGCAACGACGCGGTGAGCGCGCGCAGCGGCTCGTCGGACATGTTGTCCCCGAGCAGCAGCAACTCGGGGACGTTGTAGAAGCCACGGTGCTTCTCGGGGCCCATGTAGATGAGCGACTTCAGGCGCGGGAACTCGGAGCTCTCCAGGCGCCCGCGCTCCTGCGTGGATGCCTCGGGCACGAGCTCTCGCAGGATCTTGACGTAGTCGACGTCACGGAAGGCGTCGATGATAGCGAGCGCCTTCATGTCGGACTGCTTGATGACGTACGCGAGCTCATGGGCCTTGTAGACCGGATTGACCGTGACGAGCACGGCTCCGATCTTGGCCGTGGCGAACATGAACGTCAGCCAGTCGGGGACGTTGCGCGCCCAGATGCCGACGTGATCGCCGCGCTCGATGCCGATGGCGAGAAGTCCTTTGGCGAGCTGGTCCACGCGCTGGTCGAACTGGCCGTACGTCCAGCGCAGGTCGCGGTCGGGATAGACGACGAAGTCACGGTCGGGGTGCTCGGCCGCCTTCGCTTCGAAGTACTGGCCGATGGTGAGGTCGGTGTGCAGCGCCATCGCCGGCCCCTAGAACGGCGCGTACACGACGGCGAGGATGCGCGCCGGCGCGCCGGCGGCAGCTCGCACCTCGTGCGGCACGATCGAGTCGTAGTAGATGCTGTCGCCCGCCGCGATCGTGTGCGTCGCCTTGCCGTACTCGACCTCGATGGCGCCGTCGAGCACGTAGATGAACTCCTCGCCCTCGTGGGAGGAGAGCGTGTGCTTCTCGGCGGCGCTCGGCTGGACGTCGATCACGAACGGTTCCATGTGCCGCGCCGTCTTGCCGGCAGCGAGCGAGAAGAAGTCCAGCACGCCGGCGTCGCTCGATGTCTCGAGCGACTTCACGCGCGAGACGCGCTCGGCCTCATCGCGGCGCGTCACGACCGGCCCGACCGCCGTGTCGTCGTCGAGCAGCGTGCCGAGACGCATGCCGAGAGCGCGGGTGATCTTGATGAGCGGCGCGAGCGACGGGGCGAGCTCTCCCGCCTCGAGCTGCTCGATGAGGGCGAGGTCGCAACCGGCCCGCTCCGCGAGCTCCTCGGCTGACAGGCCGAGCGATTCACGCACGGCGACGATCTTCTCGGCGATCCGGCTCTTCTCGGCCATGGCGCTCATCCTTCCCCCGGGTCCCACCGCACGGGGCGCGCGGTACGAGCATGATAGCGGAAACACGCTCGTGCGGGGCGCGCGGGGGCGTCAGCGATCCGGGCGCGGGCCGAGGGGGAAGCGACGCGGCGCGCGGGGCCCTACTCGGCCACCGGCACCCACTCCGCGCTCTCCCAGATGCTCCCGACCGCGTGGACGCCCTCCTCGGTGATCTCGAGCGTCTGGATGTCGAACCCGGGTATCCGGCCCAGCCGGCCGTTCACGAGGCTCTCGAGGTACGCCTCTCCCGCGTCAAGGTAGTTCGCGGGCACGCTCATGCCGGCGACGGTCGCTTCCGAGAAGTCCACGGTGAGCACGCGGCCGCTTATGCCGCCGCTCCCGGCCACGTAGACGGGCCAGTCGCGTCCGGCGTAGGTGACGAGCGCCGACGCTTCGGCGGAATCCCCGCCGAGGAGGTTCACCTGCATGCTCTTGATCGGCCAGTACGACGAGCCGTGCGCGTACGACATCAGCGCGGAGATCTCAGCCTCCGTGAAGGTGGCGTCGAGCGGCTTGGAGCCGCTGTACGCTCGCTCGTAGCCGTCCCAGTCCCCGTCAGGAGGCTCGAGCGGCATCTGGACATCGGCTTTGGCGAGCGCGCTCTGCAGGTCCGCCTCCGAGTACGCGACGCCGAGGTCGCGCTGCCCTCCGCCGAGCAGGAAGAACGCCCCGGCGGCGACCGCCACCACCACGAGCAGGAGCACCACCGCCACGATCCAGACCCTGCGTCGCGGACGTGTCCGCTCCATCGCGTCACCGGACATCACGCGCACCCCCTCGCATCGCGGCCATCGCCTGCCACGAATGTAGGACGGCGCACGGGGCACCGCAAGCGGCGAGATGCGATCGGGTACATGCCTGGCAGCCGACAGCGAACGGAGGGCTCTGATCCCGCTGTTCGACGAGGCGAAGCGGATCCTGGAGCCGTACGCTGCGCACTTCTCGGTCAGACACGACGAGCCCGGTCGCTACGAGCTCTGGTCCGAGAAGGACGTCGTGATCGAGGGGCGAACGCGGAGCGAGGTCTTCTTCGCAGGCCTCATCATCCAGAAGTCCTACGTGGGCTTCTACTACATGCCGGTCTACACCACCGATGAAGCCCGCGCGTTCTTCGGACCAGAGATGCTCACGCTGCTCAAGGGCAAGTCCTGCTTCTACCTCAAGAAGCTGACACCCGCCATCCGGGATCAGATGCGCCGCGCGCTCGACGGCGGACTCGAGCTGTACCGGGCACGCGGCTGGGTGTGACCGCGTCCTCCGTGCCCGGCCGTCGCGCAACGGTCGCGCCGTCACCACAGTCACGAAGAGAAGGCCGACCCCCGAGGGGCCGGCCTTCTCGATCTTCGAGGCCGTGTGCGCCTGAAGGCTCGTCTAGGCGCTGCGCCAGCCGGCGTCGGCCGGGATCGCGGTGCCGTTGATCATCTTCGACTCGTCGGAGGCCAGGAACAGCGCGAGATCGGCGATGTCGGTGGCCTTGAGCATGCCCGGGATGATGGACGCGTACTTCTGGCACCGCTCCGCGCCCTCGGGATCCATCTTCGACTGGTCCACGCTCGACATGATGTTCGTCTCCACGCCGCCGGCGACGATCGCGTTGCAGCGCACGCCCTTGAGCGCGTACTGCCAGGCGGTGTTCTTGGTGAGACCGACGACCGCGTGCTTGGACATGGTGTAGATGACGCCTGCCGCGCCGCCGCCCACGCCGGCGACCGAGGCCGTGTTCACGATCGAGCCGCTGCCCTTCTCGAGCATGATGGGCAGCACCTTGCGCGTCAGGTAGAACGGACCCTTCACGTTCACGCCGAAGACGCGCTCGTACATCTCGTCGGTCGCGTTGGCGGCGCCCGCGAAGCCGTCCATCACGCCCGCGTTGTTGCAGAGCACGTCCACGGTGCCGAACGCCTCGACCGCCGTGTCGATGACGCGCTCGCAGTCTTCAAGAAGCGCGACGTTGCCCTCGACGCCCACGATCTCGCCACCCGCGGCTTTCACCTCATCGACGACCTCGGCGAGCGTCGTCGTGTTCCACTCCGCCGCGACGATCTTCGCTCCCTCCGCCGAGAACAGATTCGCCATCGCGCGGCCCATGCCGGAGCCCGCTCCGGTGATCACGGCTACCTTGCCTTCGAGTCGCATCGCAACCCCCTTCTTCGTTCCGCCCTCGCGTCGTTCGGACCGAGAGCTCGCTGCCGGGAACACCTCAACTATACCCCTCGACTTGTAACAATCGTGACGAACTCGGCACTCGGGTCGCCCCGAACGCAAGAAGACCGGGCCCGAAGGCTCCGGTCTTCTCGGAATCTCTATGGCGGGAGTGACGGGGCTCGAACCCGCGACCTCTGGCTTGACAGGCCAGCGCTCTAACCGGCTGAGCTACACCCCCGCACGGGGTGCCCGCTATGCGGACAGCACGCGGAATCTTACCAGCGGCCAGCCCCCATGTCCACACAAATGTGCCGGACGGCGGGGCTCGCCGGGTACAAACGGGATGGTACCCATCGCCACCACCGGGAGGACTCATGCGCGTCACGGCCGACACGAAGATCCACGACCTGCTCCGGCAGTACCCGGAACTCATCGACTTCCTCGTGAGCTACGATCCCGCCTTCACCAAGCTGCGCAATCCCGTGCTACGCAAGACCGTGCTGCGTGTCGCGACCGTCGGCGACGCGGCCCAGATGGCCGGTGTACCGGCCGAGCACTTCACAGAGGACCTCTCGGCGGAGATCGCGACCTTCTCGGCAGGCGACGCAGAGCGCGGAAGCCGACAGGCGCTCCTCAAAGAGATCATCAAGGAGTTGCACGACGGCGCCGCCGTGGCAGACGTCAAGGCGCGGTTCGACGCGCTCGTCCAGGAGGTGGACTCAACCGAGATCGCCGAGATGGAGCAGGCGCTCATCCGAGAGGGAGTGCCCGTAGGCGACGTGCAACGGCTCTGCGACGTGCATGTGAGCGTCTTCAAGGACGCGCTCGAGGCGCAGGAGGAAGGGGCCGTCCCCGCGGGGCATCCGGTCGACACGTACCGCCGCGAGAACGAGGCGCTGGCCGAGATCGTCAACGCCATACGCTGCCAGCTCGACGACCTGCCCGACTCGCTCGAGGAGCTGCGCGCCAGCCTGACGTCGCTCTCGGCGCTCGATACGCACTACACGCGCAAGGAAAACCAGCTCTTCCCGCTGTTGGAACGGCACGGCGTCACCGGACCGACGCAGGTGATGTGGGCCATCCACGACGACATCCGCGATCGGCTCAAGACCGTTCGGGCAGCGGCGACGGCTGGCGACGCCGAGCTGGTGCGTGCCTCGCTCCCCGACGCGCTCGGCATGATCGAGGACATGGTCTACAAGGAGGAGCGCATCCTCTTCCCCGTGGCGCTCGAGACGCTTACCGAGGCCGAGTGGGAGTCGATGGCCGCCGGGGAGGCCGAGATCGGCTTCGCGTGGGTGGACGGCCCGGCTGCCGGGTTCGGCACCGGCGCGCCGGCCGCCGCACACGGCATCACACCCGCCGACATCCATGCCGCCGAGGACCGCGCCCGCGCCGCAGGCGAGCATGGGCTTCCGCTCACCACCGGCAGGCTGACGCCGTCCGAACTCGACCTGGTACTGCGCAACCTCCCGGTCGACATCACCTTCGTCGGCCCGGATGACCGGGTGCGCTACTACTCCGAAGGCATGCGCGTCTTCCCGCGCTCGCCCGCGGTCATCGGGCGCGAGGTGCGCAACTGCCACCCGCCGGCGAGCGTCGAGAAGGTCGAGCAGATCCTCTCGGCGTTCAAAGCCGGCGAGAAGGACACCGCCGAATTCTGGATACAGCTCGGCGAGAAGTTCGTGGTGATCCGCTACATCGCGCTGCATGACGAGCGCGGCGAGTACGTCGGCTGCCTGGAGGTGTCGCAGGATGCGACGCATGTCCGCTCCCTCGAAGGCGAGCGCCGGCTGCTGGACTGGTGAGCGTTGCCGCCGCCGGGCACGGCGGCTACCCTGGTCTCGAGGATGCGGCTCCGACGGGGGGAGGGCCGATGGACCGACCGACGGCTGCCGGGCCGGGATCACCACCGGAGGGATCGGTCCGGACCGTGCTGCGGCCGGATGAGGTGCCGACCGGCACGTGCGACGCATGCGGCGCCGAGACGCGCGCATGGAACCTCATCGAGGACGGCGAGGCGCGGTTCTGCAGGCCGTGCTTCCAGGCGCGCGAGGCGCTGGCCAGACGACGCCGGACCACCTTGCTCGCCTGGGTGGGAGGCGTGTCGGTCATCGCGCTCGTGCTCGCCGCGGCGTTCATCGGCTCGGCCCTCCGTCATCGCGCAACGCCCGAATACTCGCTCGACCAGCTCCATGTGGCGTTCGCCGAGAAGGACCTCAACCGCATGAGCCGCTACTGGGACATGGAGGCCACATACCAGAGCATCCATGACGGCTGCCGCGCTGTGGGCGACGAGTACGCCGCGGGGGCGGCATTCCTGTACCAGCCGGTCCAGGTGGCTCTCTCCAACGCGCAGGTCACCCGCACGCAGGACGGCTACGCGGAAGCTACCGGCACCGGCGTGGGCTTCGAGGGCGACGGGATCGGCGTCCAGACGGTGGTCTTCGAGCTGGAGCGGCGCGAGGACGAGGATGGGGTATATTGGCGCGTGACGCGCGTGGTGAACGCCGTGGACCTCGCGGCCGACGTCTACGATGAGTGAGAGATGACTGCCGACACGCTTCGCTCAGAGCTTGAGTCGCTCATCGCCTCCCGAGATCGCGCGGGTGCGCTCCGGCGCGCGCTTGACGCCGTCGGCTCCGGCGAGATCCCGATCCCCGTCCTGCACGAGCGCGTGCTCGCGCCGCTGCTGATCCGCGTGGGCTCACGTTGGCAGCAGGGAGCTGAGGAGGTCTGGGAGGAGCACTACGCCTCGGCTGTGGTACGCACCATCGTCGAGGCGGCCGCGCCCATCGTCGCCGAGCTGGCCGAGAAGACCGAACGTGCCGGCGCCGTCCTCCTCGCCTGTCCGCCCGAGGAGTACCACGACCTCGGCCTCCGCATGCTCGCGGACCGCTTCGCGCTGGCCGGCTGGGACGTCGTCTTCCTCGGCGCGGACCTTCCCGTGGCGCAGACCGCTGCCGCCGCGCGCGAGACCGGCGCGGACCTCGTCGTGCTCTCGGCCGCCACGCACTACCACCGGCTTCGCCTGCGGGAGCACGTCGACACGCTGCGCGCGCTCCTGCCGCAGGCGCGCGTGCTCGTCGGCGGCGCGGCGTTCGCGCACGGGCACGAGGGTTGGGAGCCCGACGAGCTGCTCGACGCCGACGCGCTTCTCGGCGACCTCGGCGAAACGGACGCGTAGCATGCTGTCGCTCAGGATCGCCGCGCGCTTCCTCAAGACATCCCCGGGCCAGTCCGCGCTCATCATCGCCGGCATCGCGGTGGGCATCGCGACGCAGGTGTTCGTGGGTTCGCTCATCACGAGCCTGCAGGCGGACCTCATCGACACCACCGTCGGCTCGAGCCCGCACGTCACGCTGCTGCCACCAGACGGCGAGACCACGCTTCCCGGCTCGTACGCCGAACGCGTGCTCGACTCCGAGCCGCTCGCGACCGACGCCGTCGCCGTGCGGGACTTCTCGGCCATCTACGCCGACGGCGATGAGAGCCTGCCGCTCAGCGTGAAGGGCGGCGGTGCGGCGGGCATCGACGGCATCTACGGGCTCTCGGGACGCCTGGTCGAGGGCGCGTACTCGCTCGCCGATGACGATATCCTGGTGGGCGCCGGGTTCGCCGAGGCCACCGGCGTCGGCCCGGGGGACGAGCTCTCCCTGCTGCTGCCGGACGGCCGGACGGGGGCCTACGTTGTCTCCGGCGTGTTCGACCTGGGAGCGGCTGCTGCCAACGAGCGGCTCGCGTTCACCGGCGCGCAGACCGCCGCTGCGGCGCTCGGCCTCGAGACCGACGCGTACAGCGCGATCGAGGTGCAGCTTTCGGACGTCTTCGCGTCCACCGAGGTGGCCGAGCGGCTCGCGTCCGAGCTCGACGCGGAAGCGGTGGACTGGCAGGCGACCAACGAGGAGCTGTTGAGCGGCCTGCAGGCGCAGTCGGGCTCCTCGGCCATGATCCAGGTGTTCGTGCTCGTGGCGGTGGCGCTCGGCATCGCCAGCACGCTCGCTATCAGCGCCGTGCAGAAGACGCGTCAGATCGGCATCCTCAAAGCGATGGGGATGGGCGACGGACCGGCCGGCCGCATCTTCCTGTGGCAGGCGGCGCTCCTCGGCGCGGGCGGCACCACCGGCGGCATCGCGCTCGGCTACGCGCTCATCTGGGGCTTCTCGTTCGCTCCCGTACCGTTCTCGATCCGCCCCGAGCCGCAGTTCATCGCCATCTCGGCGGTCGTGGGCATCTCGGTGGCGCTCGCCTCGAGCGTCATCCCCGCACGCAAGACCTCGCGCCTCGACCCGATCGAGGTGATCCAGAGTGGCTGAACGCGCACCGCTGCTCGTTGCCGACGCGCTCGAGAAGGTCTACGGGAGCGGAGACATCGCGACCCGCGCGCTCAAAGGCGTCTCCTTCACGCTCGAGGCGGGCGAATTCGCGAGCATCGTGGGCCAGTCGGGCTCGGGGAAGTCGACGCTGCTGAACCTTCTCGGCCTGCTCGATACGCCGACGTCCGGCGTCGTGCGCTACAACGGCGAGGACACCGGCGCGCTCAAGCCGTCGGGCCGCGCCGAGCTGCGCAACGGGTTGATCGGCTTCGTCTTCCAGTTCCACTACCTGCTGCCGGAGTTCAGCGTCTGGGAGAACATGGTCATGCCGCGCCTGATCGCCGGCGTGGCGGTGAACGACGCCGAGCGCCGGCGCGGCGAGGAGCTGCTCGATCTCCTCGGCCTGGCCGGGCTCGGCGACAAGAACGCCAACCAGCTGTCCGGTGGGCAGAAGCAGCGCGTGGCGATCGGACGGGCGCTCATGAGCGAACCCGAGCTGATCCTGGCCGATGAGCCCACCGGCAACCTCGACTCATCCAACTCGGAAGCCGTGTACGAGCTGTTCCGCCGGGTGAACGCCGAGCGCGGCACGACGTTCCTTATCGTCACCCATGACCGCCGGATCGCGCAGCAGACCGACCGCATACTCGAGGTGCTCGACGGGGAGCTCGTGCAGGACGTGCCCAACGACTACCGCTCCGCCGAGAAGGACTGACGCTCGCCCTAATGCTTTCGGTACGTCTCGAACACGGCGCCACCCACGGTGCCGAGCCCCGCCCCGATCGCAAGGCCGATCACCATCTGCTCGGCGAGCAGCCCGACCACCAACCCGAGCGCCGCACCGAGCGCGATGAACGTACCCATGCTCACGTACGCGTGGATCCCCTGCCGGGCCGTGGTCTCCCGGCTTCCGTCCTTGTCCGTGCGGGTCATGTGACCGCTCCCTTCTCGGCGCACGGCACGCCGCTAGGCGGTACGCGACTCGGCCGTCTCCACGACGCCGTCGCGCATCCTGATCGTCCGGTCGCACGCCGCCGCGACCTCCGGGTTGTGCGTCACGATGAGGAACGTCGTGCCGCGCTCGCGGTTGACCGCGCGCATGGCCGAGACGATCTCGTCCGACGTCGCGGTGTCCAGGTCGCCGGTCGGCTCGTCGCCCATCACGATCCGGGGGCCGTTGACGAGCGCACGGGCGATCGCCACGCGCTGCTGCTGGCCACCGGACAGCTCGGAGGGCACGTGCTTGACGCGGTCCGCCAGCCCGACCGTCTCGAGCAGTTCGGCGGCCGCACGCGCCGCATCCTTGCGCGAGGAACCGGCGTACTCGGCGGCGAGCGCGACGTTCTCGAGCGCGGTCATCGTGCTGATGAGGTTGAAGCCCTGGAAGATGAAGCCCACCTCCCGGGCGCGGATGCGCGTGAGCTCGGTGCCGCGCACTCCGTCGACGCGGCGGCCGCGCAGCCACACTTCCCCCGCATCCGGGCGGTCGAGGCACCCGGCGATATGCATGAGCGTGGACTTCCCGGAGCCGGACGGCCCCATGATGGCGGCCATCTCGCCCTCCTCGATCTCGAGCGAGGCGCCACGCAGCGCGTCCACGAAGTTGTCCTTGCCAAGGCGGTAGCGCTTCTCGAGCCCTACGACGCTGACGATGCTTGCCATGGTTGCAGTCCTTCCGTGTTCGTCCGCTACTCGTAGCGGAGGGCTTCGACGGGGTTGAGCCGGGCGGCGTGCCAGGCCGGGTACAGGCCCGAGACGACACCCAGGACGAGCGAGAACGCGACGGACCCGATCGCAAGGCGCGGCGTCACGAGGAACAGCTCCGTGGCGCTCGCCGCGCCCGCCTGGTTCCCGGCCAGCGCGATGAGCGCGCCAAGACCGAGGCCGAGCAGGCCGCCGATGAGCCCGATCACCGCCGACTCGGCGATGAACTGGCGCATGATCGCGCCGTCCGAGGCGCCGATCGCCTTCCGTACGCCGATCTCCCGGGTACGCTCGGCCACCGACATCGTCATCGTGTTGATGACCGAGAGCCCGCCGACGAGCAGCGACACGATCGCGATGGCGTAGATGATCTGGTTGAAGATCTTGAGCGGCTCCCTGACGGACTTCTCGAAGCCCTCGGGGCCCATGGCCTCGACGTCGTCGACCTCGGCCTGGATCACCTCGGCCATCTCGTCGGGGTCGTACCCGTCCTCGAGGTACACCGCGATCGACGTGATGAGCGTCTCGGGGTCGACCGTGTCTCGGACCGCCGAGGGCAGGTCTGCCACGAGCAGGCGCTGCGCGTCGGGAAGCGACATCTGCACCGCCTTGTCGGGCGCGGTGAGCGTCTTGCCGAGGATGCCGACGACCTCGAACTCCTCGCCGCGGATGTCGACGGTCCCGCCGACCTCGGCTCCCAGCTTGTCCACCAGGTCTGAGCCCACGACGACGGCGCCGCGGTCGTCCTTCTCAAGCTTGCGGCCCTCGACCACGTCGCTTTGGAAGGTCTCGTAGCCTTCCTCGCGGAAGTCCGAGGCGTTGATGTTCGCCGGCACGCCCATGTTCACGCTCGACGCGTCGGTCTCGAGCAACATCATCACCGAGCCCGCGGCGCGCGCGACACCGTCGACCTCCTCGATCTGGGCGATGACATCGGTCGAGAGCGGTTCGGTGCTGAAGCCCGCCATCGCGCTCGGCGCAGCCACGATCACCTTGTCCGCGTAGTAGTCCACCCCGCCGTCAACGAGCAGCTGGAGCTTCTCGGCGATCGAGCCCATCACGACGAGCGCCAGCACGCCGATCGTGATGCCGAAGATCGTGAGGAAGGCGCGCAGCTTCCTCTTGAAGATGGTACGCAGGACACGCATCGGGTCCCCTCTCGCGATTCCGAAACTTAACACCGTTTACAATGACGGCGTTAAGTTAACGGTTGTAGGGACGCCGGTCAACCCCCTTTTCCGTTACTTTCTCGGATTTGACACGTTAAGATAACGCTGTTAATCTCTCGGCATATCGACGAAAGGAACTCGTGCATGTCAGCACGACCCGCCAACCCTCACCTGGCAAGCGAGATCATCTCGGCCACCGCTGCGATCGTGGAAGAGCGCGGTCCCGAGGGCGTGACCATGCGTGAGGTCGCACGGCGCATCGGCTACAGCCCGACGAGCATCTACCTGCACTTCGCGAACAAAGACGAGCTGCTCGACCAGACGGTGAACCGCGCGTACGAGTGGTTCGCCGATGAGATCGAGTCCCGGCAGACCGGGACGAGCGCCGTCGAACGCATCCGGCAGGGCGCGCACGCGTACCTGGCATGGGGGCTCGCCAATCCGGGGATGTACCGCCTCATGTTCGAGTGGGGCTACCTGGGCGACATCAGCCCCGACGCGATCTTCGCCCGACGCCGGTCGTGGCGGCGCAACCGGCAGATCGTCGAGCTCGGCATCGAACAGGGCGTGTTTGACCGCTCGCTCGACAGCGCCGTGGCCACCGACGTGATGTGGGTCGCCATGCACGGCCTGACATCGCTCGCCATCTCCGGTCGGATGTACGGGAACCCGAACATGGTGGCCGCCGACGAGGTCGACCGGCGAGCGCACGCCCTTGCCGATGCGCTCGCCGACGGCTGGCTCGCCGACTGGACGGCGACGTCGCCCCTCTAGAGCCCGAGGTCGAGCTGCCCGCCGGCGCTCCCGTCCGGCATCGGGACGCCCTCACCGAGGATCCCGGCAAGCTCGCGCGCGTTGCGCGGCGCGTAGTCGTACTTGCAGTTGTTGAACATCACCCAGGTCACCTCGGTCTCATCGGCAAGCTCGCGTACCCGCGAGGCGACCTCGCCGAGCTCCTCTGTGGTGTAGAGGTAGTCGAACCGGTCCGCGGCGCTGCTCGTGCGCGCGAACCACATCTCGCGGTTCCTGCCGTGCAACCGGACGTACGCCCAGGGCGTCGTCGCCGCGGCGAGGGGCGGCATCACCGGCTTGTCCGTGAACTGCGGAGCGTCGACGCTCACGTACGCCATCTGCCGGTCGGCAAGGAAGCCGAGCGTCTCGGCCACGCGGTCCTCGGCCACCCAGGACGGGTGCCGGAACTCTACGAGCATCGGCACATCGCCGAGAAGCTCCTGCGCTCGCTCAAGATACCCCAGGTTCTCGCGACGACGCTCGTCATCGAGCGCGGTGAAGTACGGCGGGAATTGCATGAGGACGCCGCCGAGCTTACCGGCGCGGCGTAGCGGCGCGACGAAATCGCCGAACAGCTCGAACGCCGTGTCGATCATCTCGGCGGAGGGCCGTGTCACCCGACCGCGCTCGTTGGTCTCGTAGGGCAGTTCGCGC
>FWPV01009927.1_pt1 | contig 15850 bp, 21 predicted proteins | sample 2228371 | NCBI WGS metagenome assembly FWPV01 (sample SAMEA103939776, study PRJEB20133) | metagenome | reverse complement strand
ATCCCTCCTATTACTTCAAAGCGCATGCCAAAAACATGGTCAAATTTAATATATTTGTTAAACTCCTCTACTACTTCCTGCACTGAACCGAAGATAGCGATACGGATAAAACTTTTCTTTTTAAATTTCTCCATCAGCTGTCTGGTGAAGCGGAAATAAACTTGTTTGTTGTATTGGATGAGTTCTTCGCTTAAATTCCTTACTGCTACTTGGGGGATTCCTTTGATGTATTCACTATAAACTTTTAATACTCCTCTTACATACTGCTCATAAGCAGTCTTGCGGTTGAACCACAGACTGCGGTGCTGGAGTACTTTTTGTTTGGCTGATAAAGGAAAAATACTTTTGGCGACTAACAAATCAATCAAGCGTAAAAGCAGACTACTGCGGAAAACCGTGCCATCTATGTCAAAAATTGCTAATTTTTTTTGTTTTTTCATTATTACTATTTGTGTTTAAAACAATATAATCCATTATACCTAAAAATCAGCAAAATAAAAAGTATAACTCAACTATTCGCTATCCTCAATTGTCCGCAGGCGGCTTGGATGTCTTGACCAAAGGATTTGCGCAAAGTGTAGGTTAACCCCAATTTTTTTAATTCTTTGGTAAATTCTTGAATATGTTCAATAGATGAAGGCCGAAAATCACAGCCTGTGGGATTAAAGGAAATTAAATTTAAATGCAATAGGTATTTTTCTTTTCCGGCAAATAATTTTGCCAAATTTTGGGCATCTTCCTTCCGGTCAGTAAGATTATTGAGCAAAAGATATTCAAAAAAAACTTTGCGGTGAGTTTTTTTAACATAATCTTTCACCGCTTGCATTAAGGATTTTAAAGAATATTTTTTGGTCGCAGGCATAATTTTTTGACGCAGTTTCTCGTCAGCGGTATGCAAAGAAATTGCAAGGTTTATCTGTGAATTTTTGGCTGTGAACTTTTTGATTTTTTGCGGAAGGCCGATAGTGGAAATACTCATATTCCTCTCCCCTATTTTTAGGCCATCCTTATCTTTTAAAATTTCAATTGCTGCCCAAACATTTTTCCAATTTAAAAGGGGCTCGCCCATGCCCATAAAAACAATTTTTTTTACTGCCCGCTTTTTTATATTTTTGGAACCAAAGTTTTTTAATGCTTCTTTTTGGAGAGCCCTTTCCCAGAAAACTACTTGATCGACAATTTCTTGGGGGGTTAGATTGCGAATAAAGCCGCAAAAGCCGCTGGCGCAAAATTTACAGCCAAGAGGGCATCCCACTTGGGTAGAAATGCAAACCGTAAACCAAGAGCGATAGCGCATCAAAACTGTTTCTATAGTTTGGTGATCAGCTAATTTTAATAAAGCTTTGAAGGTTAATCCGTCTTTGCTTATTTGTAGTTTTGCTAATCGTACGCTTAGAAAGCTTGGGAATTGCTCTTTTAAATCTATTTTTAGGTCTTTGGGAAGAGTGGTTATTTCGTCCCAATTATCTTTTAATTCTTGAAAATAAGCTTGCTTGATCTGTCGCAAACGAAAATTTGATTGCTTGGTTTTTTGTAAGTATTTTTCTAATTTTTTGAAGTCCACAATTTTAAAATATCATAAATAAAACAAAGAAAAAAGGAGCAAATGTAATTGCTCCTTATTAATGATCGTCCTCCAGCATTAATACGCCTTCCACTAAAATGGAAAGTATTTTTTTATCTGGGGCCAAAGGAACAAGGTAAGAAAGAGGATGGTGACGGAAGAAAGCAGTAAATCATGTATTCCATTTTAGGCTCTTTCTTTTATTCTTCCATTTCTTATCAAGATGGGAAAATTATATCATATGATTCTTTGAGTCCAGAAAAAACCAGAGCATAGCAAAAGGCATAATGAAAAGCAAAAAAAGAATGACAAGAAAACCTTCCATTGTTGTTTTCATCATTGTCTTTCCTCCTTTTTTCTCATCCTTTCATTTTTTCGTTGTTGGTTAATCAAAATTTTCATCATCTTCAACGAAGCCGGTTATAAACCAATGGCCCATTTCATTTGGTGTCCTCTTTCTTTAATTCTTCCCCTTCTTCGTCAAAGTCAGGAGAATACTTTAAGAGAGAGGAGCAAAGGGCAACCGCAAGAGCCAAAATGAATAGAACCGCGAGGACCACTTTCATTTTTTTCCTTTCCTTTCCTTTCTTTATTGGCTAAGGGAGGAACCATGCCATTAGCCAGAAAACTCTGTAAAAAGCAGTAGCAAGGATTGCGACCATTATCGGCGATTTTATCTTCGCCCACATATCCCCCTCCTTTATTAAAGAACAAAATCAGACTTTTTGACCCATAGTGAGCTGAAACAATAATGATAACTTGTATTGCTTGATGTTGTCAAAGTCACTTTGGGAAAAAAGTTCTTCTAGTTCGGGAAAATTGTAAACATGAATAGGTCCTTCAAATATTTTAATGATGAAAGCAATGAGATTTTTAAGGGGAACGGGCGGCAATAAATCTTGCAATAGGAACCAGCCGTCTTTTTTTAACACTCGTTTTACTTCCGAGAATACTTTTTTTGCTTTGTCTTGAGCAATATGATGCAGAACATTGTTGCAGATTACATAATCAAAAGTGTTTTCAGGATAAGGAATTTTTTCAGCATCGGCCACCGCTAATTCAACTGAGGGAATGTCTTTTGTTTTTTCTTTTGCTTGTTTAATCATCTCGGGGGAAATATCTAAACCTACTAATTTTTGGGGTTTTTGAGGGGCTAAGAAAATCAGCAGATTGCCTGTGCCTGTGCCCAAATCTAGAATTGTTTTCCCGGAAATTTCTCCAGGAATTTTTTCAATAGTTTGGCGTTGAGTTTTTTCGAGCCGAGGAGAAAGCCAGGAGTGATCATATCCTTTTGCCCAGCGAGAAAAAAATTTTTTTGCGTCAGTCATTTCTTTTGGGTATATATTTCATAAATGACTCCCCTATTTTGAATTTCGGCAGTTTAAATTCCAGTTTGCGCGGTGCGTCAAGGATAAAATATCCTGCCGGCCTTTCTCCTAATCCATCCAAAATCTTTTCCAGCTCACCCATTAAAACATCGGGGCTTTCTTCTTCTTTTTTATCGGCATTATTAGCGAATCCTGTCACAAAGATTCCTTTGGCTTCTGATTCTGAAGCAGAATTTTTTAATAGGGAGATGGTCTTTTTCAATTTTTCCTGGGCATTTTCTTCTCTTTCATCCGCTGCGAGACCAAAGCCAATGTAGTCATATCCCCTAAAATCGATTTTGGGATTGAATTCTATTTTCTCTAAGCTTAAATCTCCCTTAAAGACAAGATTGCCGGAATAAACCTCTTTAATTTTCGGCACTATTTCTTTATTCCATTGGTCTGTTAGTATGTGGCCGAATTTTTCATCCGGCTGATCAAGAGGAGCGAATAATTCTACCCCCAAATCTTCTGCTGTTTCCGCCCAAGTTAAAATCTCTTCATTGAGATTTTTTAAAAATTCCTTGTTTTCTCTGATTTTGGTGGGAATTTCTCGAGGATTGCCGAAAAGAGTATCTTTAATATTGTAACTTAACCGCGGGACCAGCATTACCCGCAAATTGCGGCGGTGAAAATATTGGATTAAAAGGATATTAAGATGCTTGGAGCCGGGGATTTTAAAGATTTCCCCATTTTCTTTGACGAAATAAAGAGGGCCGAAAGCAACAGTGTTAATTCCTCCTGCCAGCATCTGGCCGGGTTTAAAGATGGAAAGATGCAAAAAAGGCATAATACCCGCATTAGGCATAAAAACCCCTTTGTATTCTTTGATTTTTGTTTTTGGCGGCTTTCCAGCATAATACCCATAACCAAAAAGGCCGGTGAAGAAGCCGGCGACGACAGCTAAAATTAATATTTTTTTCAAAAAATGTTTCATTACAAAGTTTGCATAAAATAAACGATATACGCCACAAGGGCGATGAGGAGTACAATGCCAAAAACGAGAATTATGGTTTTAATTTTTCCTTTCTGCATAAACATTTTTTTCTAAAAGATTTTTATAGTGCCAAAGAAGAGTTATCGATTTCATTTCGTTATTTTGGGGATGATCTTTGGCCCATTGTTTAAGAAATTTTTCTTGGCCAGATGATACGCCTCCCCTGAATGCCCGCGATTCTTCAATGGCTTTGTCCATAGGCCAAAGATTGTAAGTATAGCGGTATAAAGCGACCATTGCTCCTGTCCTGCCAATGCCGCCGCGGCAGTGAATATGCGTGGGCAGGTTTTCCGGTTTGGCCACAAAAGCAAGAAATTCTTCGGCTTGTTCTTTTGTAGGAGGAGATCCATCTGGAATAGGAAGATGCAAATAATTAAATCCTAATTCTTTGAATCCCGGAATTTTTTCGTCATCCCCATTTTCTCCCCTGTCAATATCTTCCCGCAAATTTATAACACTTTTCCATCCTTTTTCTTTCAGCCATTGATATTCTTCAATGGTGGGCTGACCAGAGCGGGAAATTCTTCCTTCGTCTAAGATGGCAAAAGACCAAAATCCCAAAGCTTTAGGAGTATCTTCTGGTACATTTTCGCGGGGGCCGACAAATTTAATTTCTGCCGGTTTTTTCTTTTCCTCTACTATTTGCTCGGTATTTTTTTTCTCTGGTATTTCTGTTATTGGCTGGTGTAGAGCAGAATTAGTTTTTGTTTCTGATTTTGAGCCGTAAAGAAACCAAGAAAAACCGATAGCAAGAACAAGCAAAATGCCGAAAAAAACGAGGTATTTTGAATTATTAGAGTGTTCTGGATATTTTTTTATTGGTCTTCGCAAAGTTTTAACTTAGTTTGTAGTTTGTAGTGGGTAGTGGGTAGTGATGCTATTCCCAGTTTAGGAAATCATTGCCCCAGGAGCAGAAACCGCACTCACTATGAGAAGAAGGGAGGGGGCCGCGAAGCACGGCTATTGCTTTTTGAAAAACAGCAAATGCATTTTTGGCAGAAGTTTTCAGTTTAAAAACCTGAATATTAAATTCCGCAATGCCGCTTTCTTTTATTTTTTTGGGAATATAATAAACTAAATAAGCAAATGAGGGATGGAGAAAACCATTTTTCTCTAAAAGGAGGGAATAGCAGTCAAGCTGATTTTGGTAATATTTTGCGGGATCTTCTTTAATGTCAAATCCGCGAGTTTTGTAATCAACGGGAATATAATTTACTCCCTCTTTTAAGCAATCATCGAAAGCGCCAGTAAGGGAGGCGCCTGTTTTTTTATCTTCAAACTTTAATCCTGTGCGCCAGCTGCGCCATTTTGTAAGGAGTTTTTGATCGTTTAATAATTTTCCTTCCACTTTTCCTTCTAGCTCTGGCGGCAATTGCCCCTTTTTTCTGTATCGATCAAAATAACTTTTGATTATGTTATCCATGCCCGAAGGGAGGGAGGGAAAAGGGCCTGCAGGGCGGTGAATTCTTCTGTTTATTTGCAGCCAAAAACAGCGAGGACACTCTAAATATAAGTTTAGAGAAGAAGGAGAAAGCCGAAGTTGTTTTTCTTTCATTTATAATGAGATTAAAACAAATTGAAAGTGGTCATAATTTTATCCAGGATTTTTATTTTTTCTTTGGCGGCGCTTGTTCCTACATAGGAAAAAATTAAAATTCCCGATTTTTCTTCCTCGGTTTCTCTCCATGTATAAGTTATCATATTCATGGTGCCATCGGGCAAATACATAGAAGTTTTTTTGAGTTTCTCTTCGCTGTCGGGGATAACTACGTCTTCTTTTTCCGCAATCTCCATTCCCTCAAAACTTGTTTCTATAATAGGAGTATTAATTTTGAAAAATAATTTTCTCTCCGCGTCATACAAAGTTAATGTTTGTCCGATGTTTTTTTTCTCCTCTTTGGTAAAGGAGAAATCGCAGGGGTATCTGAAGGAATAACCGTATTTTGCATCCTTGTAGGTCAAGAAATTTTCTTCTCTGCTACAATCTTTTTCTTCTGAAATTTCCGGCTTTACTTCTTCTATTTTTGCTTGAGATTCTTCCAATTTTTTCGTGAGATCTTCCTTTGCTTTTTCGCATTGGGTGCTGATTTCATTTTTTTCTTTTTCGCATGCAATTTTTGTTTCTTGGATTTCTTTGAGGTCGGCCCTGTTTTTTAGAGCATAAGTTAAGAGAGCGGTCATCGACGCTGTTACTATTACCGCAATAATTACCCATATTAAACATAAATTTCTTTTGGGAGATTTTGACGTTTCCCCATAAAAACTTGCTTTTTGCATATTTTTAAATTATTTTTTATTTTGCCCCGTAGTGGAATTTTGATTCATAAGATATTTAAGTAATTTATTTGGCAAAATTTCACTAGGGGGTTGATTGCCAAAGGCCATGAATATTGCAGTAGATTCTTGCAGACAAATTTGTTTCACCTTTTGCGGTAAAAATTGCCTCCGGTGCGCCGCTTGGTTCTAAAAATTGGCGTTGGATTTTTCCATTGATGAAAAGCTCAATAAATTCGATGTAATGTTTTTCTTCCATGGGGTGCGGAACAGCGCCAACCTTGACTTTTATATTATCGCCGCTAATTTCCAGAACGGGAACGTGTTTTTCATAGCCGATGTCTTTGGTTTTTGCTTGCAGAAGCTCCATGGACTGATTGCAGCAAACTAATTGACCTTGACCTGCGTGAAGGATTTCCACTATATTGCCGCAAACATTGCATTTGTAAATTTGATTGAGCTTGGTCATTTTTTAATTTTAACAATTGCATTTAAAATGGCAAATTTTTCGGAGAATATTTAGAGGGTAAAAGATTGTTTAATTTATTTACTGCTTTTTGCTTTTCAGAGAGTGAAAGCTTTGTTTTCCGGACTGCTTTTTTCAGTTTTTCAATGGTTTGGTCATAGGTTTGACGATCAACAGGATAAGGAGTGGCATCCTTTCCACCATGGGCAAAGCTATAACGAGCAGGGTCTTCATATGAAGGCTCAGCGCCGTAAATTAATTCCGACACCAGGGAAAGAGCGCGCATGGTTTTTGGCCCTACTCCTTCTTGGGCCAAAATTTCCTCGTAATTTTTAGGTTTGCGTTCGCAAAGTTTGTACAATATTTTTTCCAGGTATTTGCTTCTGGAAAAATCCTCCTGCATTACAGGATGGGTTTTATATTCTATATTTTTTAAACCCGCTAATTTAAAATAGTGATTTTTTATTTTAGCTTCAAAGAAAGCATGGGTGGGAGCGGAATATTTTTTGAGCAGTTTGATATCTTTAATTAAGGTCTTGTAGCCGGCGTTAACCAATTCTGTGCTCACTTGTCTTGTTTTTTCGCTTTTTTTGGCAGTTAAATTTAAGGGACGCTTAACATGCGCTTGAGTAGCGATTCCTGTGTGCGGCTCGATTACAAAGTCCTTAAGATTTTGCGAATGCCAATGATAGCGGCGGGCGCGTTGAGTTTCTGTATTCATTCCTTGCTGTACTACAGTCCAAGCTCCATTTTTAGAAAAAAAGAAAGCATGGTGATAAATTTGAAAACCATCTTGTAAAAGAGAGCTGTCAACTTTTGCACTCATCCTAGAAGCATAAACTAGAGAATTTGTTTTTGCAGGAGGAAGATTTATTGCCTCCCCCCAATTTTGAATTTGCTCCGGTGTTTTGCGAGAAGTTTTTCCCTTGCCACCGCAGATAAAAATACCTAAATCTTTTTCTTCGCCCCTTATTGCTTCTTTGAGAGCGGCAGTCAAGGTAGTAGTAAGCCCAGAGGCGTTCCAGTCAAATGCTAAAACCGTTCCCAAAGATTGAAACCAGATGGGGTCAGAGAGTCGTTTTAAAAATTCGTCTGGACCGTATTCCAAGATAATAGCTTTGGTCATTTCCCCGCCCAGCTTGACCATGCGGTTAAACAGCCACTTTGGGCACTGCCCCCAGTCCAAGGTAAATGTGGCAATGCCGGTGCGCATTTAGTTATTGGTTTGTGGTTTGTAGTTAATTAGTGAGAAAAACTTTTATATTTACAGCCATTTCCAGGTTTTTTCTGTCTGCACTAAACCATCATTCGCGGAATTAGCACTGATGAGATAAACAACATCTTTTACGCACATAATTTCCACTAGTTTTTTCTCTTCATTTTCCGCTAGAGAACCTGTGACTTTTGTGCAATTTAGGCCATCCATACTGACGGTTTCTTCTTTTTCCACCTTGCGAGAATTTTTAACGAGGACTTCCATTTCCTTGGGAATAACATTGACGACGGTATATTCTTGGTCATCCAACGATGAGAAAGCGACGTAATCTTTAGCGCCTTTAATAACATTATTGAGTTCCGCTTCTTTAGCTATTTTCCAATTCCTGGGATATTCCAGTGAGAAACCATGTGCCTCACTAGTGTATGAATTTACTAGCGGCTGTGGTGCAGGCGGTGGCGTTTTTTTGCAACCGTAGGCCTGGACCAATAAGACGCAGAGAGCAATAAAGAACAGGGACAAGAAGATTTTTTTCATTTTTTTATATTAATTTTTAAAAATTTTTTCCTTTATTATTTCGCGAATCGGAAGGTTTTTTCCGCTAAATCAAACCCTTCATTTTCTGACGCTGTAGTAATAAGATAAAGATGCCCGGATCTTTGGCACATAATTTCTATAATTTTATCTTCTTTTCCCTTCATAGTTGAGCCGAAAGTTTTCACGCAATTCGCGCCGTCAATGTCCACCATTTCTTCTTTTTCGGTTACGCGGGAATTTTTTACAAAACCTTCCATGTCTTTGGGCAATACATTGATGCTAAAAGTTTCTTGATCATCGTCTGATGCGAATTGCATTGAATCTGCGGCTCCCTTTTTTACATTGTTAATTTCCTCCTCCCCGGTTATTTTCCAATTTTGAGGGTATTGCAGAAAAAAGCCGAATTCTCCCAAAGAGGTATTTGTGTATTCGTTCGTTTGGGGTTTCCTCTCTTGGAATGTTTTTTTCACGCAGCCGTTAGCTCCGACCGTTAACATCAAAATAGCGGTCAAGAATATCATCGAGGAAATTTTTTTGTCCATATTTTTTCTCAAATACTAAGATCTGTGTTTTTTCCAAGTGGAAATGATCACTTTTTTACCGCCGATTTTTTTGTAAATGACTGTGATTTCTTTACTGCCCATTTTTTTAGTAGCTTTGTATTTTCCTCCTCCCAGATATTTTCCTGTTCCAGCAGTAATAGAGGCGATAGGCACCTCACCCACGCCTCTTCCACGCATTCTCCTTTTGGCGTGTTTAGTAAAAATCCTTTTCATATCGATATTATACCATAATAAAGAAAAAAATAAAAAAAGCCCCTCACTATTTTTATAAGTGAGGGGTAAGAAAGAAAGGTTCATATCAAGCCACGGGATGATGCTTTTTGAACAATCTTCTTTTCTTTTTTAAGAAGATCTTCACGTTTGTACAAAAGGTATTTGTCATCATCACTTGTTATTACAAAATGTTTGCCTGTTATGGCTTCAAAGATAAGGATTACTGCAGAAGCGCTTCTGAAAGATCCTGTGACAAGTCGATCATCAAGAGAGGATCGAAGGGGAAAATATAATCCTTCAAAGTTGTCTCTGCCGAAAGTGTCTTTGCTACAACTTGTAAGACTGACTGCCCAATCTTCTTTTCTGACGGCAATTTCTACGACTTGTTTTGCCGTTTTTGCATCAAGTTTTTTACTTCCGTCATCTCTTTCCTCCTTCCTTTACCTTCCAAAGAACATTTTTACCTTCAGCACTCCATTTGTGCCAGACTTTATCGTAGCAGATGTTGGAAATTTCGTCAACCCTGTGGTAGCCCGCCGATTCGTCGGGTTACTACAAGGTCAGCCCCAATTTAAAAACGCCTAAAAAGCGTTTTTAAATAATAATTTTAATTTTTGGGGTTTATCTTGAATATTTTCCCACCAATTCCCCCTCATCAAGAATGTGATTGGTCATTATTTTTTCTAACTCATCTTTTTTCGCCCCTTTAGGCAGATCAAGAACAGTGTCCAGAGCATAAATTTTAAAAAAATAGCGGTGCGTGCCGCCTGGAGGACAAGGGCCTCCATATTCCAATTTGCCGAAATCATTGATTCCTAAAACTGCACCTTCAGGAACGCTATTTTCTGTAATTTCTTTTGTTTGGGGATTAATGTTCCAAATTAGCCAATGGGTCCAAACCCCCATTGGCGCGTCAGGATCATCGACAATTAAAACTAAGCTTTTTGCGTTGTCAGGGACTTCTTCAATTGCCAAAGGAGGATTAATATCTTCTCCATCACAGGTATATTTAGCGGGTATCATCCCTTGGCGGGAAAACGCAGGGCTGGTAATTTTAATCATAGTTTTATTTCTTTAATAATCTTTTAAAAAGTTTAACAAAGTCAATTTTATCCACGATTATTTCCCCCAAAATCGCGAAAGGAATGGCGATTAAGATGATGATGCCGAGGATTCTTAGGGTAATTTTTTCTCCCGTAGCTAGTTTCACCGCTACCAGATCTTCTACTATGCCGATAATCACCCCGAAAATCAAAAATTCAAAAAATATTTCTAATCTTTTTAAATTCATTTTTGTTTTTAAGATTTAATTTTTCTATGCAGCTTGGGCGCATTCTTCAAAGAGACGGATGCTGTAATTATATTTTTCTATCAGTGATTTTGTTTCTTCCGCGAGTTTATTATATTGAGCAACAAGAGCATTATATTCCCCCACTTTTTTATTATACTCTTCATATGCAGATGCTTCGGATTTTGGCCGGGGTTTTGTCGCTTCAAGCTCCTCATGTCGTTTTTCCAGGTCAGATTTTATTTTTTCGAGCTGGTTTGTATTGGCAGTGATTTTTGTTTTCAGAGCTTGGTCTGGTTGAGGACAAGCAGAAAGAGGCAAGCTAAAAATCTGCACCGCGATCCAGGTATTTTCTCCTTTAAAATTGCTTTTCCCTACAGCCGCTCCCATTTCTTTAAAGCGGCTGTTCAAAATATTGGCTCGATGTTCAGGGCTATTCATCCAAGCTTCCACTAATTTTTCATCATTGGCAAAATTGCCCAAAGCTAAATTTTCGCCAATGACAATGTATTCGTAACCTGCTTTTTTCACCCAATGATCAGGACCTAGTCCTTCATTTGATTCATGGGCAAAATATTGTTTTTCAAACATATCTTTAAGCTTCATGCTTGCGGCGGCATTAAGTTCCTTATTTTCAGAAAGAAGCGCAAGTCCATTGTTTTTTCTTTGTATATTTGTCCAGCTGATGACGCCTGCTTGGCTTAAAAAAGATTCTTTGCCTTCTTTTTTTATTTGGAGGGGCGGAGGAAGAATTTCCTTTTTTACTTCTTTTTTCAGGTCACTGACGGCAAGGTCATTGACTACTTTTTCAAGTTTGGGCAGGCGGTAATTTTGATAGACGTTTAATAAATCATCCCAAAATAAAAGACCAGCTATCATAAGTACAAGAATGGGCGGGATGAAGAGGGCGAATTTGGTTGATTTAGTCATTGTTTATTCGCTTTAACATTTTCGGAGGTTTAACCTCCGATTTTTTAACCTCCGATTTTTAATGATTATTTTTGCTTATTCCAGAGTAGTGGTGAATTTATTGGAAAAAAGGTGGAAAAGACGCTTTTCTTTCTTTTTCGACTCTGCTTTTGTTATCTTGGCGATAAAAAGAACATGATCTCCTACCTCCATTTCCTTTTTTACTTTACACTCTAAATAACCCAAGGCTTGTTTAATTCTCGGGCAGTTGATGGTTTCCGCTTTTTCTTTTTCTAAGCCAGCTTCTTTAAATTTATCGATCTTCTCCCCTGTATTTCTTCCGCAAAAAAGCGTTTCTCTCTCAAAATCTTTTGTCATAAAATTCACTACGAAAACCTTGGATTGCTTAATTAGGCTAAGAGAAAAGCGTGTTTTTCCCACGGACACCGCATACATCATAGGATCAAAACTCAAAGGAGTATGCCGATCTAAAGTCATGACATTATCTTTGTCTTTATAACGGCTAGTGAGCAAAATGGTCTGGCGGGGATTGGTGAGGGTAGTGATCCTCATAAAAATATGCCTTTTTAAAAACTTATTTACTTTTATAAGGTTGCCAGGTGCGTTTACCCTCTGTCTCTATTTTTTCTCGGTTTTTTATCTTTTTAACGAAAATAGAGACAATGAGTCGTGGTGTAAGATGCCAGCCTTATCTCTATCAAACTCAATTTCTGAAGAAACTTTTGCGGCAATATAGTCGTCTGCTATTTTTAGTTCTTTCGACAATATTCTTTTAATGGCGTCATCAAGTGTTTCGCCTTTATGTATTTTATCCATATACAAAAGAGCGGAATCTTCGTCAGCAACAGTATAAAAAGTTTGTTTTTTCCTGGAGAATTCATAAATAAGAGGTTTTATGAAAACTTTACGACTTATATTATTTTAATATCAAATCCACTATGATTGATTATCTTTATGTTCTTGCCGTAATAATCGTAAAAATTAAGCGGAATAAGACCAAAATCAAACATAGAAACAAAAGTATCGATATCAGAGGCAACTTTATAGCTAAATTCTGGGATTTCCTCTTTTGTGGTGCCAAATCTAGAAAAGTATTTGATCATATAGGGGTTGATTATATGTATTGATTTATCGCCGTTCTTCTTTGCGAACAAGGGTAGGTAATTGGGATAGTAAAAGAGCAATGAAAATCCTCTTTCGGCAAAAATTTGTTTAAATTTTGGTTTTAGTATATCTATTTCGATATCAAATATTTCGGGATCCGTCGGGAGGTAGCAATGACGACGAGGATTGAATATTCTAAATTCAAATTCTTTTCCGTAGCTTTTGATTAGAGGAATAGTGACTGTATCATTTTGTTGGCATTCGAATACGACAAGCATTTGGGAGATGTTTTCCTTATCGATGAGTTGCCCGTCGACTTTTTTATATGACAATAATGCGGTAAAGGGCCATTCTTTATATGTGATGACAGTTTCTATGCTTTCTTCCTTGTCCATATCAAATCCTACGGGAAAACCAACTTCTTGTGTTTCTTTAATCTTTACGTTTTTAAGAAGTTTTAGTTCTCCTATTAATTTCTGAAATATCTCTTTACTCTTTTCTAAATTCTCAGGGATTATATAATAATCTAGTTTGTTCATAGTTTCTCTATTAATTTTCGTTTTCTGTACATAGCTCCGGGGCTACGATTTGAACGTAGATTACAAGGGCCAGAACCTTGTGGCCTACCGTTAGCCGACCCCGGAACTATGGGCAGAAGAAATGCATAAAATCAGATGAATTTTACATGAAAATTCAATTTTTGTAAACCCAGAAAAAGAAAAACCCCATGATGCACAATCGCGGGGTTTGTTTTTTTAAAATCTCTTTTTTTATTTCAGATATCGCTTGATGGCGATAAAACCGCCCACGATGCCTAAGAAAATACCGAAAAAAGCTTGGATGAGCAGTAAATAATACCAATTAGCCAAGAAATATCGGAAAAGATTGAATTCGGTTTCGGGAAAGACGTTCTGGATTTTAGGACCGAGAAAATAAAGGATAGGATATAAAATTAGAGAAGTAATGATACAGCCGGCAATACCATACATAACTCCTTCAATAATAAATGGTCCGCGGATAAAGCTGTTTGAAGCGCCTACTAATTTCATAATTTCGATTTCTTCACGGAAAGAGTAGATATTGAGACGGATGGTGTTGAACATCACTAGAGTGGCGATAAGGGCAAAAACCGCGGTGATAAAAAGGATGATGCGGCGAATGTTACTTGTCCAATAAGACAGACGATTGATTACCAATTTGTTATCTTCATAAGTAATTTTACGGAAAAGATCTTTTTCTTGAGAGTCCTCTAATTTCTGCACAATCGCCGGATAATTAGTGGGCATCGTTGCCTTAATTATCAAGGACGCTTCGAGGGGGTTTGTCTCTAATTCCTGCAGAGATTGAAGAATCATGGGCTGATCTTTGTGTCTTTCCTTAAAGCGGCGCAGTGCTTCTTCTTTGGAAATGAACTCGACTGATTTAATATCTTCCTCTTGCTCTAGTTTGTTTTTTAGAGCAATAATTTGGTCCGAAGAAACTTCAGATTTGAAATAAACAGAGATGTCCACTTTTTCCTGCACGGCGTCAATGGCTGCGTTCCCCAAAACATTAAGGACAATCAAAACAGAAACAGTAAAGAGTGTCAGCACCATAATAGAAGTGGTGGCGATGGAAAGCCAGATATTGCGGAAAAAATCCATAAAACCATTACGAATAATACGATATAAAGTGACAGTAAACATAAGTTTGAATTCAAAAGTCAAAATGCAAAATGCAAAATTTTTGATTTTTGCATTATCATAAGATGTATTTTCCGGCTTTTTGGTCGCGGATTACTTTGCCGCGGTCAAGCGTGATTACTCTGCGTTTAATAGCATTAACAATTTCTTCATTATGAGTGGCTAGAATAACCGTAGTGCCTAATTTATTAATTTTTAATAAAAGTTGCACAATATCCCAGGAGTGCAGAGCATCTAGATTTCCTGTTGGTTCATCTGCAAGTAAAATTTTTGGTTTAAAAGCCAAAGCCCGAGCCAAAGCCACGCGCTGTTTTTCTCCGCCGGAAAGCTCATAAGGGTACTGATCCATTTTATCGGCAAGGTTGACCAGTTTTAAGAGTTGCGGAACAGAGTCGCGAATTTCTTTTGAAGGACTGCCTCCCACCTCCATCGCAAAAGCAACATTTTCAAATGCGGTTTTTTTGGGGAGGAGCTTAAAATCTTGGAAAACTACTCCAATCTGGCGGCGCAAATGGGGAATCTGCCATTTTTTAATTTGGGTGATATCCCAGCCGTCGATAACAATGGAACCGGAGGTTGGTTTTTCTTCGGCGGAGATAAGACGAGCAAGCGTAGATTTACCTGCTCCTGATTGTCCTACAATAGAAACAAATTCTCCTGTTTGTATAACTAAATTAACATTGTCTAGGGCGACAATGTCTTTATCATAAATTTTGGTAACGTTGTTAATTTCAATCATTCTGGTTTTATTTGATTTTTTTTATTTCTGTTTGAATAAAATCTTCCAGTTCTCCGGAGAGAATTTTTTGGGGATCTTTGCTTTCCACGCCTGTGCGGTGATCTTTGACTAATTTGTAGGGATGGAGCACATAAGATCGAATCTGTCTTCCCCACTCTATTTCTTGCCGCCCGCCTCTAATTTTTTTTATTTCTTTTGCTTTTTCTTTTTGCTTGAGAGCAAGAAGACGGGATTGGAGGACTTTCATAGCTTGGGCGCGGTTTTGAGCTTGCGATCTTTCATTTTGACAGGAAACTACAATACCGGTGGGGAGATGAGTGATGCGCACTGCGGTAGAAGTTTTATTTACTGATTGTCCGCCATGTCCTCCCGCCCTAAAAGCTTCGAACTTTAAATCTTGAGGACGCATTTCTATTTCCTTGACATCTCCAATTTCCGGCAGGACTTCTACTAAGGCAAAGGAGGTATGTCTCATCATATCTGCATCAAAGGGAGAAAGCCGCACTAAACGGTGGACGCCCGCTTCTTTTTTTAAAAAACCGTAAGCATAATCACTCAAAATTTCCACAGTTGCGCTTTTTAGTCCTCCTTCTTCTCCGTAAGAAGAATCGAGGATTTTTGTCTGCCAACTTTGTCTTTCGGCAAAACGCAAATACATGCGCAAAAGCATTCTTGCCCAATCTTGAGCTTCTCTGCCTCCTGTGCCTGCGTGAATTGATAGGATGGCGTAGCGTTTGTCATACGGGCCTTTCATCCGTGAAAAAAATTCTAATTCAGCGATGGTTTTTTCCAATTTGACATATTCTTTTTGCAGTTCTTTTTCTTCTGCACTGATCTTGCTTAACTCTTTCAGATCTTTAATGTCAGAATGCAGCTTTTGCCATTTTTTGATTTCCTTTTGCAGGTAGCC
>FWPV01009926.1_pt1 | contig 15850 bp, 10 predicted proteins | sample 2228371 | NCBI WGS metagenome assembly FWPV01 (sample SAMEA103939776, study PRJEB20133) | metagenome | reverse complement strand
CCATCAGCCGGCCGCTGCCGCCCTTGACCGCTTCGATGAACGCGGGCACCTGGTCGATGCTGCCGATCTCGGTGAGCATCCGCACCACCGCCTCGTTGGCGCCGCCGTGGAGCGGGCCGTACAGCGCCGCGGCGGCCGCGGCGGCCGCCGAGTACGGGTCGGCGTGGCTGGAGCCGACCACCCGCATGGCCGTGGTGCCGCAGTTCTGCTCGTGGTCGGCGTGGAGGATGAACAGCACGTCCATCGCGCGCTCGAGTACCGGGTCGACCTCGTACTCGCCGACTTTCCACATCATGTTCAAGAAGTTGGCGGGGAAGCTGAGCGAGTTGTCGGGGTAGTTGAACGGCAGCCCGACCGAGAACCGGTAGCACATCGCGGCGATCGTCGGGGTCTTGGCGATGAGCCGCAGGATCTGCTTGTGCCGGCTCTCGTCGCTGTCGAGCGCTTTCGCGTCCTCGTAGAAGGTGCCGAGGGCCGCGATCGCCGACACGAACATGCCCATCGGGTGGGCGTCGTAGTGGAACCCGTCGACGAACCGCTTGCGCATGTTCTCGTGGATGAACGTGTGGTGGGTGACGTCGTGGGTCCACTGGGCGAGCTGGGTCTCGGTGGGCAGCTCGCCGTGCAGGAGCAGGTAGGCCACTTCGAGGAACGTCGACTGCTCGGCCAGCTGCTCGATCGGGTAGCCCCGGTAGCGGAGGATCCCCTGCTCGCCGTCGAGGTAGGTGATGGCCGACCGGCACGCGGCCGTGGACAAAAAGGCCGGGTCGTAGACCCACAGTGACGGGTCCAGCTCACGGATGGCCGACGAGGGGATCACCCCGTCGGTGATCGGCACGGTGACCTGCTTGCCGGTGCGGTCGTCGATGATCGTGATGGTGTCGGGCACCTTGCTCGTCCCCTTCGGATCGGATGTGGTGTGGGGCTTGCTCCCCGAAAGCGACGATAGCCCCGGCACCGGCTGGGCCGACGAGGCGACCTGGCGGCTCACAGGGGGGAGTTGCCGTGCTTGCGGGGCACGAGGCGCTCACGCTTGTCGGCCAGCAACTCGAGCGCCCGAGCGATCTCGCGTCGGGTGTCGGCGGGTTCGATCACGGCGTCGACGTAGCCGCGTTCGGCCGCGATGTACGGGTTCAACAGGCGCTCGGCGTAGTCGGCCTCGAACGCCGCTCGCTCCTGCGGGCTGGCCCGTCGGGCCAAGATGGCCGCGGCCTGGCCGGCCCCCATCACCGCCAGCTCGGCCCACGGCCAGGCGAAGCAGACGTCGTTGCCCATCGTCTTGGAGTCCATGACGATGTACGCCCCGCCGTAGCTCTTGCGCAGGATCACGCAGATCCGCGGCACCGTCGCCCGGGCGTACGCGAACACCAGCTGGGCCCCGTGGCGGATCATGCCTCGCCACTCGAGGTCCTTGCCCGGGTAGAAACCCGGCGTGTCGACCAGGGTGACGATCGGCAGGTTGAACGCGTCGCACATGTTGATGAAGCGAGCGCCCTTCTGGGACGCCGGGATGTCGAGGGTGCCTGCGAGCGCCGTCGGCTGGTTGGCCACCACGCCGACGGGCCGGCCGTCGATCGTGGCGAACGCCGTGACCAGGTTCGGGGCCCAGCGGGAGCGCACCTCGAACACCTCGCCGTCGTCGCACAGCGCCGCGATGACGGCCCGCACGTCGTAGCTGCCGGTCGACGACGGCGGGATCAGCTCGCCGGCCTCGGGGGTGGGACGTCCGGGGTCGTCGTGGACGTGCCACCGCTCGGGCAGCTCGTCGGTGCTCGAGGGCAGGTAGGCGAGCAGCTGCTCAGCCGCGCTCACCGCCTCGGCCTCGTCGGCGACGACCAAGCTGGCTGCCCCGGTGTAGCGGGCGTGGGTGGCGGCGCCACCGAGCTCGTCGTTGCTGACCGTGACGCCGGTGAACTCGGCCACCATCGTCGGGCCGGACACGAAGGCGTAGGCGTCGGTCGTCATGATCACGTGGTCGGCGATGCCGAGCAGCAGGGCCGGCCCGGACACGGCGGGGCCGTTCACGATCAGGATCGTCGGCACGATCCCCGAGCAGTCGGTGAGGGCTCGTGCGGCCAGCCCCCAGCCGTGGAGCGCTGCGATCCCCTCCACGATGTCGGCCCCCGAGGAGCCGATCACCCCGACGAGGGGGAGTCGCTCGGCGAGCGCCGTGCGGGCCGCCGCCTCGATCATCGACGATGCAGCCGAGCTCAGCGCACCGCGCCGCACCTCGGCGTCGACGTCGAGCCACACGACGCGCCGCCCGGCGACGTCGCGGACCTCGGCCCGAGCCGCGCCCGGTACGTGGGAGCGAAGAGGGACCGGTGGCATCGGCGTGCACCCTACGCGGTCGGTGGTGGGGAACTCGGTGGCGGGTCGGGGGCCGGTGTCAGTCGCGCGGTGGTAGGAAACGCCGGTGTCAGCGAGCGCGCTGTCAGCCAGGCCGGTGTCAGCGAGCGCCGAGTGGGAACGCCTCGCTCCCGGTGTGCACTCCCGGCTGCCGCTTGCTCTTGGTGGTGATGACCCGGTGAGCGACCTCGAGCGCGGCGCGCGTGGGGGCGCCGGGGCGGGGTCGACGGCGCTGGGCCCATCCCACGACCCTCCGGGGCAGCTCGGGCACCCGCACCCGGCGGAAGTCGCCGCTCAGCCAGCGGGGCACGGCGGTGGCGGGCACGATGGCGGCGCCGAAGCCCTCGAACGCCAGCGAGGCGAGCAACCGCACGCCGTCGATCTCGGCCTGGGGGACCAGCACGACCCCGCACTGCTGGGCCGCTCGATCGAGGATCCGGCGCAACGTGGCGGTGCTCGGCGGCAGCAGGAGCGGCTCGCCGGCGAGCTCGGCCAAGCTGATCTCGTCGTGCTGGGCCAAGTGATGCGACCCGGGTGCCAGCAACAGGAGGTCCTCGGCGAACAGGGGCTGGACCTCGACGTCGGGATCGTCGACAGGCAGGTGCACGATGGCCGCATCGAGCTGACCCGCGACCAAGCGGGGCACCAGCGACGACGTGCTGCCTTCGTAGACCAGCGGACGGACGCGGGGGTGCTCCTGCGTGAGGGTGGTCAGGAACCGGGGCATCAGCCAGCGGGCCGTCGTGCCGATCACACCCAGTCTGGTGTCGCCGGCCACGTCGGCGTCCCGGGAGGCGATGTCGGCGGCGATGTCGTCGAGCTCGCGCAGCACGAGGCGGCCACGCTCGACGACGATGGCGCCCTCCTCGGTGAGCTTCCCGGTCGAGCGGTCGACCAGGGTGGCGCCCAGCTCTTTCTCCAACCGGGCGATGTGGGTCGACACGTTCGACTGCACCGTGTAGAGCGCGCGGGCGGCGGCGGAGAACGAGCCGTGGTCGGCGATCGCGACGAGGGCGGCGAGCTGGCGCAGGTCCATCTCCAGAAACGATAGGAGATATCGTCCGATTTGCCTTGATCGATCACGAGAGAACGTGCATACTTTCACATGTCGATCGCGGCGGTTCATCCCCCCACGAACCGCCCGACGTGAACCCAACGAAGGTGGTCCCCCCAACCACCGGGTTCCCATCGGTTGAGAGGCCCCGCTTCCCCCAAGCGGGGCCTTTCCCGTTCGTGACATCGCTTCGCCGTTGTCGTCAGCGTTCGACCTGGTGCGTTGCCGGGCGACGGTACCGGTTTCCTGGGAGGCGCTCGGCCTCTAACGTGGCGAACCATGACCCGACGCAAGGCCACGGGCGCCGCGTTCGTCGACCTCGACCGCACCTTGCTCGCCGGCGCGTCGGGGGCGGTGTTCTCCGAGGCGATGCGGGCCGCCGGGATCGTGAGCCGTGAGCTGCCGGGCGAGCGGTTCTTGTTCGAGCTGTTCAACCGGGTGGGCGAGACGCTGCCGTCCATGGCGCTCACCCGCCAGGCCGTCGCCTTGGCCCGCGGTCGGTCGCAAGCGGCGGTCCAGGAGGCCGCCGAGGTCGCGGCCAACACGCTGATGGGTCTGGTGCAGCCCTTCGCCGGTGCCCTGTTCGAGGAGCACCGAGCCGCGGGCCGCCCGATCGTGCTCGCCACCACCACGCCCTACGACCTCGTGAAGCCCCTGGCCGACCGGCTGGGTCTCGACGACGTCGTGGCCACTCGCTACGGCGTCAGCCCCGACGGCACCTATGACGGGACCTTGGTCGGCCCGTTCGTGTGGGCGGCGGGCAAGCTCGAAGCCGTGCGGGCCTGGGCCGACGAGCACGGCGTCGACCTGGCCGAGAGCTACGCCTACTCCGACAGCGTCTACGACACGCCGCTGCTGTCGGCCGTGGGTCACCCCTACGCCGTGAACCCCGACCCCCGCCTGCTGTTGGTGGCCGCCGCCCGGCGCTGGCCGGTGCTGCACCTCGACGTGCCGCCGGGTGTGGCCAAGGTGCCTGTGGTGGGTCTGGAGCTCCAGCGGCTGGCACTGCAGTTCGCCCGGCCGATGTTCTTCCCCTTCGCCCGGTTCGACGTCGCCGGGGTGGAGCACATCCCGACCGAAGGGCCCGCCATCTTGTGTGGCAACCACCGCAGCTACTTCGACCCGGCGGCGATGGCGGTGGCCATCTGCAAGAGCGGGCGCACGGTGCGCTTCCTCGGCAAGAAGGAGGTGTTCGACGCCCCGATCGTCGGGCAGTTGGCCACGATGATGGGCGGGATCCGCGTCGACCGCGGCACCGGCGACGACGAACCGCTGCAGGCCGCCGCCGAGGCCTTGGCCGCCGGGGAGATGGTGGCGATCATGCCGCAGGGCACCATCCCCCGTGGGCCGGCGTTCTTCGACCCGGAGCTGAAGGGGCGCTGGGGTGCGGCCCGATTGGCCGCCATGACCCACGCCCCGGTCATCCCGGTCGGACTGTGGGGCACCGAGAAGGTGTGGCCCCGGTCGTCGCGGTTGCCGAACGTCACGAACGTGACGAACCCGCCGACCGTGCGCATCCGGGTGGGGCCCCCGGTGGAGCTGAAGTACAAGAGCCCCGACGCCGACACCAAGCGGATCATGAAGGCCATCACGCGGCTGCTGCCGCCCGAGGCCCGTCGCCCGCACACGCCGACACCCGAGGAGCTGGCGCTCACCTATCCGCCGGGCTACCGGGGTGACCCCGAGCGCGAGGCTGACCGGCGCCCGGGCACCGACTGACGCAACCCCTTTTGTTCTCCCGTTGATTCTCGGTCGGATTCGTGTCGCTCTCTGTCACGAATCCGACCGAGAACGGAGGTGTCAGCTGGCGTGGAAGCGCGCTCCGTCGAAGCGGTCCCGAGTGGTGAAATCCTCGACCGGCTGGCGGGCCAGGCGGGTCGGCTGGTGGACGGGATAGCCCAGGAAGACCGTGGCGGCCAGCGCGTGGTGCGGAGGGAGCCCGAGCAACGGGCCGGTCACGGGCTCGACCCGGGAGGCGAAGGTGGTCATCACCCCGCCCAAGCCCCGGGCCCGAGCGGCCAGCAGGATGCTCCAACAGAACGGGTAGATCGACGCGCCGCCGGTGAGCGGGGGGCGGTGCAGTCCGCTGTCCATCATCGCCACGAGCGACAAGTCGGCGGCGACGGCCAACACCACCGGCACCTGCTCGATGTGATCGAACAGCTCGTTGTCGACGTGCGGCGGGTGCTCGGGCACCTCGCCGGCCGGCAGTGGCTCGACCACGTTGAACGGGGTGGTGCCGGTCGCGCCGATGGCGACGTACTCGTTCCACACCGGCTGCATCAGCGTGGCCAGCTCGCGGCGAGCCAGCGAGTCGGTCACCACCGCGACGCGCCAGGGCTGGCGGTTCCCGCCGCTCGGGGCGAAGCGGGCGTCGTCCAAGATGTCGTACACGGTCGACTCCGGGACCGGTTCGTCGGTGAACCGGCGGACCGCGCCGGTGGTGCGCAAGGCGTCTCGCAGCTCCATGGTTGCGACCCTACGCGCTCTTGCGGTCTCGGTCGGTCGCTCCGTCGGATTCTCGGTCGGATTCGTGTCGCTCGGTGTCAGGAATCCGACCGAGAACCGGGGGGTGGTGTCTACTGGAGCCCGGCGGCGACCTTGGCGCGCACGATGTTCAGCGCCGAGCCGGCCTTGAACCACTCGACCTGCTCGTCGGAGAAGGTGTGGGTGGCCTCGAAGTCGACCACCGAACCGTCGGGCTTGACGATCTGGCAACGCACCGGCTGGCCCGGCACCGGGGGCAGGCCGAGGATGTTGATGCGGTCGTCCTCCTCGATGAGGTCGTAGGTGGCGGGGTCGGTGAAGGTGAGCGGCAACAGCCCCTGCTTCTTCAGGTTGGTCTCGTGGATCCGAGCGAAACTGCGGGCGAAGATCGCGACCCCGCCGCGGTACCGGGGCTCCATCGCGGCGTGCTCGCGCGACGAGCCCTCGCCGTAGTTGCGGTCTCCGATGGCCACCCAACGGATCCCCGCCTCGCTGTAGCGCTTCGCGATCTCGGGGTAGGGGCGCCGCTCTCCGTCGGTGACGTCCTTGCCCACGCCGGTCTCGCCGGTGAAGGCGTTGACCGCCCCGAGGAACAAGTTGCCCGAGATGTTCTCGAGGTGGCCGCGATAGCGCAGCCACGGGCCGGCAGCCGAGATGTGGTCGGTCGTGCACTTGCCCTGCGCCTTCATGAGGACCGGCAGCCCGAGGTAGTCCTGGCCGTCCCACGCCGGGAACGGCTCGAGCAGCTGCAGCCGCTCGCTCGTGGGGCTGACGACCACCTCGACCGAGGACCCGTCGGTGGGCGGCGGGGTGAACGTGTCGACGCCGGGGTCGTAACCCCGGGCTGGCAGCACCTCGCCCACGGGCGGGTCGAGGCGCACCTCGGTGCCATCGGGCGCGGTCAGGGTGTCGGTGGTCGGGTCGAAGTCGAGCCGGCCGGCGAGCGCGATCGCCATCACGGTGTCGGGCGAGGTGACGAAGCTGAGCGTGTTGGCCGAGCCGTCGTTGCGCTTGGGGAAGTTGCGGTTGAAGGAGTTGACGATCGTGTTGGGCCGGTCGGTGATCTCCTTGGCGCGCTCCCACTGGCCGATGCACGGCCCGCAGGCGTTGGCGAGCACGGTGGCGCCCACGGCCTCCAAGTCGGCCAGCAGGCCGTCGCGCTCGATCGTGGCGCGGATCTGCTCCGAGCCGGGAGTGATCAACAGTTCGGTGCGGGCTCGCAGGCCCTTGGCCGCCGCCTGGCGGGCGATCGAGGCGGCGCGGGTGATGTCCTCGTAGGACGAGTTCGTGCACGATCCGATCAGCGCCGCCGACACCTCGAGCGGCCAGCCGTGCTCCCGGGCCGCCGCACCGAGCTCGGCGCCGACGTGGTGGGCGCGATCGGGGGAGTGCGGGCCGTTGACCAGCGGCTTCAGGCGATCGAGGTCGATCTCGATGAGCTGGTCGTAGTGGGCGTGCTCGTCGGGGCGCAGGTGCTCGGCGACCCGGTCGGCGGCGTCGGCGATGGCCTCGCGTCCGGTGGCCTTCAGGTACGCCGCCATGTTCTGGTCGTAGGCGAACACCGAGCAGGTGGCCCCGATCTCGGCGCCCATGTTGCAGATGGTGGCCTTGCCGGTGGCCGAGATGCTGTCGGCACCCGGGCCGAAGTACTCGACGATGGCCCCGGTGCCGCCTTCGACGGTGAGGATGCGGGCGACTTCCAAGATGACGTCTTTGGGGCTCGACCACCCGCTCAGGGTGCCGTCGAGGCGGACCCCGATCACCTTGGGCCAGCGGACGTTGAACGGGAAACCGGTCATCACGTCGACGGCGTCGGCGCCGCCCACTCCGATGGCCACCATGCCCAAGCCGCCAGCGTTGGGGGTGTGGCTGTCGGTGCCGATCATCATCCCCCCGGGGAACGCATAGTTCTCGAGCACGACCTGGTGGATGATGCCGCTGCCCGGGCCCCAAAAGCCGATGCCGTACTTGGCCGAGACCGACCGCAAGAAGTCGTACACCTCGGCGTTGGTGTCGATCGCCACCCCGAGGTCGATTTTGGCGCCGACCTTGGCGAGGATGAGGTGGTCGCAGTGCACCGTCGTGGGCACCGCCGTGGCCGGCAGGCCCGCGGTCATGAACTGCAGCAGGGCCATCTGGGCGGTGGCGTCCTGCATGGCCACGCGATCGGGGTGGAAGTCGGCGTAGCTGATGCCGCGCTCCATCTCCTGGGTGGCCGGGTCCACGAGGTGGTTGATCAGGATCTTTTCGGCCAGCGTGAGCGGCCGACCGAGGCGCTCACGTCCGAGTGCCACCCGCTCGGGCAAGGTGGCGTACACCTGCTCGACCAGTTCGATCGGTGTCCCGGCGGTGACGGTGGCCATGTGGGTTCCCCCTTGCACTCGACGACGATGTAGACAACTCTAATACAAGTGGACGAGCAGGCCAAGCCGAGACCCACGAGGGAGATCCGCTACCGCCAGATCGCGCAGCAGCTGCGGGAGCGGGTGGAGGGCGGTGAATACGGCCCGGGTCGTCTGCTGCCCAGCGAGGCCGAGCTCGGTGCTGAGTTCGACGCCAGTCGGGTCACCGTGCGGCGGGCGCTGGAGCTGTTGCGGGACGAGGGCTTGGTCGACTCCCGGCAGGGGGTCGGGTGGTTCGTGGCCCAGGAGCCGCTGCGCCAGGTGCTCGGGCGTCTGCTGACGATCGAAGGTCAGCTCGCCGATTCGGGGATCCACCCCGAGCGGCGGGTCCTCGAGTTCGCGTTCGTCACGGCCGCGCCTTGGGTGCGCAGCGTGCTCGGCACCGACCAGGTGCTGCGGGTCAAGCGCGTGAACCTGGCCGACGGTGAGCCCTTCGCCGTGGTCACGGTGTGGTGCCCGGCTTCACTGGCCGAGCACCTGTCGCGCGCCGACGTCGAGCGGTCGCCGTTCTACGAGCTGCTCGACGTGCCCGTGCACGGCGCCACGCAGACGATCGGTGCCGACGCGGCCTCGGCAGCCGATGCTCGCCTGCTCGGCATCCCGGCCGGCTCGCCGGTGCTGCGTTGCCGGCGGGTCACCACCGACACCTCGGGTCGGGCGGTGCTGCTGTCCGAGCACGTGTTCCCGGCGCACCGCACCGAGTTCGTCGTCGATCTGCCCCACGTCGAGCCGTCGATCGCGCCGAGCGGGCTGCGGCTCGTGGCCGACCGCTGAACGACGTCAGCCGGGCGACGTCAGCGGGGCGACGTCAGCGGGGCGACGTCAGCGGGGCGACGTCAGCGGGGCGACGTCAGCGGGGCGACGTCAGCTGGGCCGCTCAGCGGGGCGGGATGGCGAGGAAGGCTTCGCCGACGAGCTCGGCGGCCAGGTCGGTCACGTCGAGTGCGGCAGCCACGGTGATGTCGTGGTCGGCGCCGCGTTCGGTGAGCTCGCGGCCCGACGAGCAGGTGGCCAGCGCGTCGGCCAGATGAGCACGCGCCGCCAAGAACGCGGCGGCGGCCGCGGCCGCTTCGGGGGAGAGCTGGGCGCCTGGCAAGGGGTCGGCCTCGTCGAGCGCGGCCAGCACGGCGCCGGCTCCGAGCAGGTCCTCCACGGCCGGACGCAGGGGGCCGGTTTCGCCGCGCCAGCGCTCACCCGCGCCGAGCACCGTGACCACACCGCTCGGGCCGGCCAGCTCCTGGGCCCGGCGGGCGGTGGCTCGAGCGTTGCGGAGGCACCCGGCCAGCACGTGGCGCGCCCCATGGTCACGGGCGGCGAACGCGAGCGCCGAGCCGTTCGGGGAGGGCAGCGCCACCCGAGTGCCCGAAGCGAGGCCGAGCAGGCGGGCCGGCGACAGCGCCTGGCCGCGGTGGCGTCCGTCGGCGAGCACCTGGGCGTCGTGGCGCTGGGCGAAGCGGGCGACCCCGTCGTCGTCCCATCGGTACGGCAGCACGACGGCGCCGGCTTCGAGGGCGGCGCTGACCGCGCTCGTGAAGCGCAGCACGTCGACGATCACGACCACGTCGCTCGACGGAGCGAGCGCCCGCAGACCGTTGGGCCCCCACTCGAAGCGGTAGCGGAACCCGGTCTGGGTGACCGAGACGTCGAAGCGCTCGCGGCTCACGGCGACGGCTCGTTCACCACTGGTCCCAGTGCAAGAAGTTCGCGAGCGGCAGGCGCTTGGCCGGCTTGAAGTCGGTGCCGATGGTGTAGGCGATGGGGAACAGGCCGCCCTGGGTGATGCGGTCAGCGGGGATGCCGAGCACCTCGGCCACCCGGCGCTCGCCCTCGCCGATCAGGTGGATCGTGGTCCACGCCGAACCGAGCCCGCGCTCGCGCAGGGCGAGCATGAAGCTCCACACCGCCGGCAGCAGCGAGCCCCAGGCCGACGCGCCCTGGAACACCGAGGCGTTGTCGAGCCGCCCTTCGAGGCAGGGGATCAGCATGAGCGGCACCCGGTGGAAGTTCTCGGTGAGGTAGGTCGCCGACTCGGTGATCTTCTCGCGCTGGGCGGCCCGCAAGTCGCCCTCGGCGTACTGCGCGCTGCGGGGGTTGGCTGCGTAGATCGAGAAGTTCTCGCGATAGACGTCGGCGATCGCCCGCTTCTTGGCGGGGTCCTCCACGACCACCCAGTGCCAGCCCTGGCTGTTGGAGCCGGTGGGTGCCTGCAGCGCGATCTCGAGGCACTCCTCGACGACGGCGCGCTCGACCGGGCGGTCGAAGTCGAGGCGCTTGCGCACCGAGCGGGTGGTGGTGAGGACCTCGTCGGCAGAGAGGTTGAGCTTCATGGTCACGAGTCTGACACCCGGCTGCGAGGATGGTCGCCGTGGGCGACGAGGTGAGCGCGGACGAACCCGAACACGTGTGGTTGAACCGCGCCAACTGGGAGGCCCGGGTGGTGCACCACGCCGGCAGCGACGAGTACGGGCTGCAGCGCTACCGAGACGACCCGACCCACCTCTCGGAGGTGGTGCGCTTCGACCAGCCCCGGCTCTGCGACGTGCGCGGGCTCACGGCGGTCCACCTACAGTGCCACCTCGGCACCGACACGCTGTCGCTGGCCCGGCTCGGGGCGCGCATGACCGGGCTCGACTTCTCACCGTCGGCGCTCGCCGTGGCCCGACGCCTCGCGGCCGAGGCAGGACCGCCAGTCGAGTACGTCGAGTCCGAGGTGTACGCCGCCGCCGACGTGCTGGGCCACGGTCGGTTCGACCTCGTCTACACCGGCATCGGGGCGCTGTGCTGGCTGCCCGACATCCGGCGCTGGGCGCGCGTGGTGGCCGACCTGCTGCGTCCCGGCGGACGGCTGTTCCTCCGGGAGGGCCACCCCGTGCTGTGGGCGCTCGACGACCCCCGGCCCGACGGACTCCTGGTGCTGCGGTATCCCTACTTCGAGACCGAGGGGATCCGCTTCCGGGAGGAGTCGAGCTACGTCGAGCACGCGGGGGCGCTGACGCAGGCCGACACGATCCAGTTCAACCACGGCCTGGGCGAGATCCTCACCGCCGTGATGGACGCCGGTCTGCAGCTGAGCGCGTTCGAGGAGCACGACTCGGTGCCCTGGCCGGCGCTCGGTGACCAGATGGAGCCGGTCGGGGGCGGCGAGTTCCGCCTGCGCGACCGTCCCGAGCGCTTGCCCCACAGCTACACGCTGCAAGCCGTGCGGGTCTGAAGCGTCGTTGCCGACCTGACAGACTCGCCGGCATGTCCGATCGCGTCACCATCTCTCTCGCCGACGGCGTCGCCGACGTGCGCTTCAACCGGCCCGACAAGCGCAATGCGCTCGACGGCGAGATGTTCCTGGCCATCGCCAGGGCGGGCGAGGAGGTGGCCCGCACCCCCGGCGTGCGCGCGGTCGTCATCAGCGGCGAGGGGCCGTCGTTCTGCGCCGGACTCGACTTCGGCTCGTTCCAGCAGATGGCTGGCGGCGGGGAGGCCGGCGGCGAGGGCAACCTCGGCGGCGAAGGCAACCCCGGCCGCATCGACGAGGGCCGCATCACCCACCTCGGCCAGCAGGTGGCGTGGGTGTGGCAAGAGGTGCCGGTGCCGGTGATCGCTGCCGTGCACGGCCACGCGCTCGGTGGCGGCATCCAGATCGCGCTCGGCGCCGACATCCGCATCGTGCACCCCGACACCCAGCTGTCGGTGCGCGAGGTGCACTGGGGGTTGGTGCCCGACATGACCGGCACCTTGATGCTGTCCCGGCTCGTGCGCCCCGACGTGGCCAAAGAGCTCACCTTCACCGCTCGGGTGTTCTCGGGTCGGGAGGCCTACGAGCTGGGTCTGGCGACCCGTCTGAGCGACACGCCACACGCCGACGCGATGAAGCTGGCCCGTGAGATCGCCGAGCGGAGCCCTGATGCCGTCCGGGGGGCCAAGGAGCTGTTCAACCGCTTGGTCAACGCCGGCGCCGCCGAGCAGTTCGCCGAGGAGCGTCGGGTGATCGGCTCGCTGATCGGGCGCCCCAACCAGGTCGAGTCGGTGATGGCCAACTTCGAGAAGCGCTCGCCGGTCTTCACCGACCCATCCTGACCCGACGTAGGACGGAGCGTACGAAAGGTGTCTGACACCATTCGTACGCCCGGTGTCCCCGCCGGGGTGGCTGGGCGGCGCGCGGGCACGTAACATGGCGAAACGCCGTTCGGGCCAGCGTCGTCCCGAGGGTCCACCCAGCCGATCACGACTTCGTGGATGAGGACGATGCAACACCAGTACCCCGCGCCCCCCGGGCTGTACGACCCGCGGTTCGAGCACGACGCCTGTGGCGTGTCGTTCGTCGCCAACGTGAAGGGCGTGCGCAGCCGAGCCATCGTCTCGATGGGCATCGGCGCGCTCTGCAATCTCGAGCACCGCGGCGCCACGGGCGCCGAGGCCGAGACCGGTGACGGGGCTGGCATCTTGATCCAGGTGCCCGACCGCTTCTTGCGCGAGGTGGTCCCGTTCGAGTTGCCACCCGCCGGTCACTATGCGGTGGGGATCGCCTTGTTGCCCGCCGACCCGGTGTCCGCCGAGAAGGCCCAGGCCTCGATCGAGCGGATCGTGGCCGACGAGGGGCTCACCCTGGTCGGCTGGCGTCCCGTGCCGGTCGATCCGTCGTGCCTCGGCACCACGGCGCGGCGGGCGATGCCGTCGTTCCAGCAGCTGTTCCTGGCTGATCCCGCGGGCACGAGCGGGCTCGATCTCGACCGCAAGGTGTTCATCGCCCGCAAGCGGATCGAGCACGAGCTGGCCGAGGAGGAGCGCACGTTCTTCCCCTCGCTGTCGAGCCGCACGCTGGTCTACAAGGGCATGCTCACCACGCCCCAGCTGGCCGTGTTCTACCCGGACCTGCAAGACGAGCGGGTCGAGAGCGCCCTCGCGCTGGTGCACAGCCGCTTCTCCACGAACACGTTCCCCTCGTGGCCGCTGGCCCATCCCTACCGGTTCATCGCCCACAACGGCGAGATCAACACGGTGCAGGGCAACCGCAACTGGATGCGCACCCGCGAAGCGATGCTGGCCAGCGATCTGCTGCCCGGCCTGGAGCGGGCATACCCCATCTGCACCCCGGGGGCGAGCGACTCGGCCAGCTTCGACGAGGTGCTCGAGCTGTTGCACCTCGGCGGGCGCTCGCTGCCGCACGCCGTGCTGATGATGATCCCCGAGGCGTGGGAGAACCACGAGACCATGGACGCCCAGAAGCGGGCCTTCTACCGCTTCCACGCCACGCTCATGGAACCCTGGGACGGCCCGGCCAGCGTGGCCTTCACCGACGGCACGGTGATCGGCGCCGTGCTCGACCGCAACGGGCTGCGCCCCAGCCGCTTCTGGGTGACCGACGACGACGTCGTGATCATGGCGTCGGAGGTCGGCGTGATCGACGTCGATCCGGCCCGCGTCGTGAAGAAGGGTCGCCTGCAGCCCGGCAAGATGTTCTTGATCGACATGGCCCAGGGCCGCATCGTCGACGACGAAGAGATCAAGCGGGGCCTCGCCTCCGAGCAACCCTACGCCGAGTGGCTGGAGCAGGGCCTGGTCGAGTTGTCCGAGCTGCCCGAGCGCGACCACGTGGTGCACAGCCACTCGAGCGTGCTGCGCCGCCAGCAGGTGTTCGGCTACACCCACGAAGAGCTGAAGGTGATCGTGGCGCCGATGGCGTTGAAGGGCGCCGAGCCGATCGGCTCGATGGGCACCGACACCCCGATCGCCGTGCTCTCGGACCGGCCGCGGCTGCTGTTCGACTACTTCCAGCAGCTGTTCGCCCAGGTCACCAACCCGCCCCTCGACGCCATCCGCGAAGAAGTGGTCACGGCGGTCGGCTCCACGATCGGGCCCGAGTCGAACCTGCTGCAACCGGGACCCGACAGCTGCCGCCAGCTGGTGTTGCCGTACCCGATCATCGACAACGACGAGCTGGCCAAGATCGTCCACATCGACGACGACGGGAGCCACCCCGAGCTGCGCGCCCATGTCGTGTCCGGGCTGTACCGGGTGGCCGGCGGGGGGCTGGCGCTCAAGCGGGCGCTCGACGCCATCCGCCACGAGGTGTCCAAGGCCATCGACGACGGCGCCCGCATCATCGTGTTGTCGCAGCGCAACTTCGACGAGGTCTACGCACCGATCCCGTCGTTGCTGCTCACCTCCGCGGTCCACCACCACCTGATCCGCGAGAAGAAGCGGACCAAGGTGGGCCTCGTCGTCGAGTGTGGCGATGCTCGCGAGGTGCACCACATGGCGCTCCTGATCGGCTACGGCGCCGGTGCGGTCAACCCGTACCTGGCGTTCGAGTCCATCGAGGATCTGATCGCACAGGACCTGCACGGCCTCGGCGGGATGGACCCGGCCAAAGCGGTGCGGAACTACATCAAGGCGTGCGGCAAGGGCGTGCTGAAAGTGATGTCCAAGATGGGCGTCTCCACCGTGGCCAGCTACACCGGCGCGCAGATCTTCGAAGCGATCGGTCTCGGCAAAGAGTTGGTCGATGAGTACTTCACGGGCACGGTCAGCCGCATCGGCGGCATCGGCCTCGACGAGATCGCGGCCGAGGTGGCCGCCCGCCACGCCGTCGCCCACCCGGCGAACCACGAGCAGCGAGCCCACCGCAAGCTCGAGCTCGGCGGCGAGTATCAGTGGCGACGCGAAGGTGAGTACCACCTGTTCAACCCCGAGACGGTGTTCAAGCTGCAGCACGCCACCCGGGCCAAGCGCTACGACATCTTCAAGGAGTACACGTCGAAGGTGGACGACCAGGCCCGCCATCTCGCCACCTTGCGGGGCCTGTTCCGACTCAAGACCGGTGTGCGCCCGCCGGTGCCGATCGAGGAGGTCGAACCGGTCAGCGAGATCGTGAAGCGGTTCTCCACCGGGGCGATGAGCTACGGCTCGATCTCGGCCGAGGCACACGAGACGCTGGCCATCGCCATGAACCGGCTCGGTGCGAAGAGCAACACCGGCGAGGGCGGCGAGGACCCCGAGCGCCTCTACGACCCCGAGCGCCGCAGCGCCATCAAGCAGGTGGCCTCGGGTCGCTTCGGGGTGACCAGTGAGTACCTCACCAACGCCGACGACCTGCAGATCAAGATGGCGCAGGGCGCGAAGCCGGGCGAGGGGGGTCAGCTGCCCGGGGCCAAGGTGTACCCGTGGATCGCGAAGACCCGGCACTCCACACCGGGCGTGGGCTTGATCAGCCCGCCGCCTCATCACGACATCTACTCGATCGAAGACCTGAAGCAGCTCATCCACGACCTGAAGAACTCCAACCCCTCGGCTCGGGTGCACGTGAAGCTCGTCGCCGAGGTGGGCGTGGGCACCGTGGCCGCCGGCGTGTCGAAGGCCAAGGCCGACGTGGTGCTGATCTCCGGCCACGACGGCGGCACCGGGGCGTCGCCGCTCACCTCGCTGAAGCACGCTGGCGCGCCGTGGGAGCTCGGTCTGGCCGAGACCCAGCAGACCCTGCTGCTGAACGGCTTGCGGGACCGCATCGTGGTGCAGACCGACGGCCAGCTGAAGACCGGACGTGACGTGGTCATCGCCGCGCTGC
>FWPV01009925.1_pt1 | contig 15851 bp, 9 predicted proteins | sample 2228371 | NCBI WGS metagenome assembly FWPV01 (sample SAMEA103939776, study PRJEB20133) | metagenome | reverse complement strand
GTCTCGTGCTCTACACCGAGGTGGTGACCGCCGGCGTCCTGGCTCGCCGGGCGCTGGAAGCGGCCGAGGCGCGCTACCGCGCCGTCTTCGACCAGACCGCCATGGGCGTGGCGCGGCTCGCCCGGGACGGAACCCTTCTCGAGGCGAACGACAGCTTCTGCGCCATCCTGCGCCGGCCCCGCGAGCAGCTCCTGGGAAGCCGCATCGCCGCTCTGGTGCACCCGGATGATCTTGGCCAGGCGATCGCCGACGGTGACGCCCTGTGGGCCGGCGAAATCGAAACCTACGCCGCCGATCGCCGCTTCGTGGGGGACAAGCCCGGCGAGGTCCTCTGGATGAACCTGACGGTCTCGAAGGTGAGCCCGGCTGACGAACCGCCGTACCTAGTCGTGATCCTGTCGGACATCAGCCACCGCAAGCAGGCCGAAAGCGCGCAGCAGCATCATCAGGCTCAGCTGCGCCTGCTGATCAACGAGCTGAACCACCGTGTGAAGAACACCCTGGCCACGGTTCAGTCGATGGCCGCTCAGACCCTGAGAAACGAACCAAGCCCCACAGCCGCTTACGAGAAGTTCGAGGCCCGGCTTATGGGCCTTTCGGGCGTGCACGACATCCTGACCCGCGAAAGCTGGCACGGCGCGCCGCTGCGCGAGGTCGCCGAACGCGCGCTGCGTCCGTTCGACGAGGCCGGCGCACGGGTCGACATCTCCGGTCCGGCGGTGCGTCTCCAGCCAGGCGGCGCCCTGACCATGGCCCTGATCTTTCACGAACTAGCCACCAACGCCCTCAAGTACGGCGCCCTGTCGACGGCGGACGGGCGGGTAAGCCTGACCTGGACATACGACGCGGAGGCGCGCGCGCTGGAGTGCCGGTGGATCGAGACCGGCGGCCCGGCGGTGAAACCGCCTACGCGAAAGGGCTTCGGCTCGCGCCTGATCGAGCGCAGCCTGCGCGGCGAACTGAACGGATCGACCAACGTTGAGTATGACCCAACGGGCCTGCGCTGCACGCTGCAAGCCCACCTTCCGAAAACCGCCTGACGCGCCGATCCACGCCCCTGCGCCATAACCCAGGGCGAAGACCGCCCCGGGTGCTGGCGTGGTCCGAGGCGATGAAGTCCTACGCACTGCTCCTCGCCGAGACGCCGCGCATCAACTACGCCGCGCTCCCGTCGAGGGCGGCGGCCAACGGGCTGCGGAGTTTCAGGAGGCCCTGAAGAGACGGGGGAAAGCGGCTCTCGGGCGTCATCCCAATGAGACCAAACCGCCGCGCCCCTGTCGCATGAATCACGCATACGGCATCGCGGAGACCTTTCCGACCATGCGCCTCCTGACGACGACCCTCGCCTTGCTTCTCGTCGCCGCCGCGCCGGCGGGGGCCAATACGTTCCGTGAGCGCCTCTACGATCCCACCACCGGGGTTATGGTCGTCGCCCATCGCGGCTGCCACGCTGCGGCCCCGGCGCATGGGTTCCCGTCCAGCGCGCCCGAGAACTCTCTGGAAGCCCTGCGGCGCTGCATCGATATCGGCGTCGACATGGTCGAGACCGATGTCCGCCGCACCCGCGATGGCGTGCTGGTGATTATGCACGACCCCAGCGTGAACCGCACCACCGATGGCGACGGCCTCGTCTCGACCCTGACGCTCGCCCAGTTCCAAGCGCTCCGACTTGAGGGCGCCGACGAAGCGCCCCCGTCGTTGGAAGCCTTCCTCCGCGCCGCACGCGGTCGCGTTCTGGTGACCTTGCACCTGAAAGGGCCATTCGCCGCTCAGGCCGCCGATGTCGCGCGCGCGGCGGACGCCAGCGACTGGGTGCTGTTCAAGGCCCGGGCCAAAGAGGCGATGTCGCCGATCGCTGACGAGCCTCTCTATCGAGACGTCGCCTTCATGCCGATGGTGGGCGAAGGCGCTGCGCGGAACGCAAGCCAGTTAGGCGCAGTGATCACGCAGCAAGCCTCAGGCGTACGCGCTATTCCGGCCGTCGAGACGCGTGGATTGCGATCGCGAGGCTTTGCGGCGGTTCGCGACGCGGCGGGAGCCGCTCGTGTTCGAGTGTGGATCAACACCTTGCGCATGAGCAGTTGGAAAAGCTTTCTTGGCCTCTCAGGCGATCGGCGCGCCTTACGCGATCCGGACACCTCCTGGGGGCGCCTCATCGACCAGGGCGTTAGCATCATCCACACCGACCACCCGGCGCAGCTTCTGGGTTATCTGAAAAGCCGCCGCCTGCGCGAGGGTGTGACCATCGCGACCGCCGGAGAGGCTTCGACATTGTCGACCACGCACGCCGCATTGGTCGCACCGCGCTAGAGCTCTTTTCGATCCGACGGCCCCCATCCGATCGGATAAAAAGAGACATATTCCAAAAGCTTAGAGCCGACGGATGGCCAGGATAACCTCGGCGCGATCCAGAAAACGCCCGTTGCGGGTCCTCGTGAGGACCACGCCGTGCGTTCCGATTTTCGAAGGGAAATCAGTCCGTCCTGGTGGCGGGGGGCGGGATCGAACCGCCGACCTGTGGGTTATGAATCCACCGCTCTACCCATCTGAGCTACCCAGCCATAGCCAGGACGGACGCGGGTCATACGCCCAAGCGCGCTTCGCATCAAGCCCGGGATGTCATTCCATCCAGCGCCGCATCCAGTCGGCGCGCCAGTTCTTCGGGGCTGTATTCGGTCAAGACGAGCCGCCGCGCCGCCGCGCCCAGGCGCTGCGCCGCGCCGCGATCGCTCATCAGTTCGGCGAGGGCCTCAGCGAGACGATCAGGATCATCATCGGGAACCAGGCGGCCATCGGTTCCGTCGGTCACGATCTCAAGCGGTCCGTCGATCTCGCTGGCGACCACCGGCAAGCCCACCGCCATCGCCTCCAACAAGGTCAGGGGGAAACCCTCTTGGTGGGAGGGAAACGCGAAGAGGTCGCCCGTCGCGAGGAAGCCCGCCACGTCGTCGGTCCAACCCTTGAGGCTGACGCAGGCCTCCAGGTCCAGCTCTTGGATCAGCTCCTCCAGCACGCCCCGCTCATCGCCTTCGCCGGCGATCTCGCAGGTGACGTCGTAGTCCCAGGCGCGCAGCTTGCCGACCGCGCGGATCAGGACGTCGAAGCCCTTCTTCGGATGAAGCCGGCCGGCCGCGACGATCTTGGTGGGCTGGCCCTCTCGCGTGAAAGGGCGGGCCTCGGCGTTCGGCGGCTTGACCGCATTGGGCACGAACCAGACATGATCCGCCGGCGCGCCCCGCTCAATCGCCAGCGCGGCCAGATGCCGACCGACGCAGACATAGTGCGCGCCCGGGGTCACATCGAAGGACGGCTTGTGCAGGCAGACGGCGCGCACGACGCTGGCCGACGCCGCCTTTTCGAACACCCGCGCCGGACGCTGGCCATGGCTCAGGATGAGCGCGGGCTGGTAGGCCTTCACAAGCTTGCGGGCGGCGCTAAGCGTTATCGGGTCCCAGTCCGTCAGCGCCGGCATCACCGTGAGCGGGGGGGCTCGGTCGGCCTGAGCCGCCGCCACCTTTCCCCCTTTGCGCACCACGCCCAAGCAGCGACCGCCCTGGCGCGCGGCCCAGGCTTCGAGGATCGGTTGGTAGTCCAGAAAGACCTGCTCAAGACCGCCCAGGCCCTTGCCTAGCATGGCGTGCAGGATGGTGGTCAAGGCGAGCTCCGGGGGAGGCGTTGCGGGCCGCGACCATCGTGGCGCGCGGCCCTGGTGTCAACGCGGGAGCGTCGGCTTGCGATCCTGTCCGCCTTGCCGCCAATCCCTTTCAAGCGTCCTATTTTCCGCCGAGCAGCACCTTCACCGCAGCGTCCAGCTGGGCGTCCGCGCCGGCCAGCGTCTCGCCCAGCGGCCGCTCGACATCAATGTCCACCGGTCGCGGGTTCAGCTCCATGTTCTGGCCGCGCAGATCCTCGATGCGGATGAACGGCAGGCGCACGTTCGAGCCGTCGATCAGCTGGCGGCCGCCGGTGAAGATGATCCATCCGGCGGTGGGCTTGCCGACCACCTTGCCCAGGCCGAGCGCGCGGTAGCCCTCGGTGAAGTCCTCGGCGTCGGAGAGAGACGACTCGTTGGTCACCAGCACGGTCGGCAGGCCCAGAGCGCGTTGGCCCAGGTTCTGGCGCGACGGCACGGCGAAACGGTCTCGAGGCGTCATCATCAGGTAGTTGCGTCGCGAGAAGACGTCGAGCACGTGGCCGTTCACATAGCCGCCGTTGTTGTTGCGAACATCGATGACCACGCCCTGCTTGCCCTGGTTCTGGGCGTCGAGGTCGATATAGAGCTGGGCCAGCGAGCCGTCGGACATATCGGCGATGTGGACGTAACCCAGCTTGCCGCCGCTGACGCGTTCGACATAGGCGCGGCGGTCATTGACCCACTGGCGATACAGCAAGCCCGTGGCCGTGGCGGTCGCGACCGGACGCACCACCGCCTCGCGCGTCTTGCCGTCCGCAGCCGCGATCGTCAGCACGGTGCGCTTACCGGCCTGTCCCCGCAGCAGCATGTCCAGGTTCACCCCCGGCGATAGCGTCTGACCGTTGACCGCAGCCAGGGTCTCGCCGGGCTTGATCGAGCCTTCCAGCGCCGCCGGGCCCAGCGCGATCACCTCGCGGATCACCAGTCCCTTGCCGGCCTCATAGGCCTCGCGGTCGAAGCGCAAGCCGAGATTCGCGGCCCGCACGATCGGGATCGAAGGGGCCGGCTGCTTGCTGATCCCCGTGTGCGAAGCGTTCAGCTCGCCGATCATCAGGTTGATGTTACGGCGCAGCTCGTCGCCGGTGCGCGTTCCGGCAACGTATGGCGCCCAACGCTGGCGCAGTTGCTCCCAGTTCGCGCCATGGAACTTCGGATCGTAGAAGCCGCGATCCAGAACGCCCCAGGCCTGTTCGAAGACGACCATCTTCTCAACGTCGAAATCGACGGTCAGTTCGGCGTTGACCGACAGGGGGCGAGGCTTGGGTTGGTCTACTGGCGTAGTGACCAACGTCCCCCCTTCCAGGAACCAGACCTCCTTGCCATCCGGCGTAAAGGCGATGTCGCCCTTGGGCCGGCGGGTCGAAGTCAGTTGCACAGGAACGGCCGGCTCGCGCGCCAACTCGTCGAGATTGTAGGTGTAGAAGTTGCTCTGACCGGCCTGACGCGCGCGGAACACCAGCCTCTTCCCGTCAGGACTGATCACCGGCGCGGCGACGTCCATGCCCAGCGGCAAGAAGGTCGCGCGCTCGCGCAGCCCTTCGAAGACGATCCGGACCGGCTCGACCTTCTTCTTGGACGCGGCGGGCTTGGCTTCGGTGACGGGCTTGGACGCAGCGTCGGTCTTCTGCGGCTCGCCCTTTGACTCCGCCGGCTTGTCAGGCGCGTCAGTCGGCTTGAACAGATCGCGGAAGGCGTCTTCGCGGTATTTGGGCACATTGGGCAGCAGGTCGACGCGCAGGATCTTGGTGTCCTCGCTGCGCTGGCCGGTGTCGACCAGGATGTACTTGCCGTCGGGAGACCAGGCGACCTTGCCGACATTGCCGTTGGCTAGGAAGGTGACAGGACGCGCCGCGCCGCCATCCATCGACACGACGTGGACATTGTCGAACGCCTTGCGATCAGTGACGGCGAAAGCCAACCACCGATTGTCGGGCGACCAGGTCAACGGCGTCTGATCAAAGCCGCCCAACGCACCTTCAAACAGGACACGATCGCTGGCGACCTTGCCGCCGGCGTCGAACGTCATCGCCCGGATCTGTTTGCCGTCGCGGACATAGGCCAGCACGCGACCATCCGGAGACCAGACTGGACCGGTGTTGCGCGCTGCGCCCGTGGTCAGGGCGGTCTCCTGGCCCGTCGCGAAATCATAGGCGTAAAGGTTGGCGGCGCGGTCGCGCTCGGAGACATAGATCAGGCGCTTGCTGTCGGCCGACCAGACCGGATCGCGCTCCACGATGGGCGTGCGGGTGACCCGTTGCGCGGCGCCGCCGTCCTTGGTCGAAACCGCAAACAACTCGCCGTGCGCGATGATCGCGGCCTTCTTGCCGTCAGGCGACAGGGCTAGGCTGTCGAAGCTGGTTTCGTTCTTGTGCGACTCCCCCTCGCTCGCGGGCGCGCCGCGCAGGACGATCGGGGCCTTGGTCGTCTTGCCCGTCGCCGTATCCATCGACCAGATGGCGAAGTCGCGCTCAAAGACGATGGTGCGGCCGTCATAGCCGATCGTCGGCCACAGCAGCCGTCCGTCGGTGAAGCGCGTCACCTGCTGCGGCGCTCCTCCCAGCGGCAGGCGCCATAGGTTCTCGGCCCCGCTCTGGTCGCTCATGAACCACAGCGTCTTGCCGTCAGGGCTCCACATCGGCCAGGCGCGCTTGGCGCCGCTGGGAACGAGCTTCTGATAGGTCCCACCATTGACGGGCTTGAGCCAGATCTCGCTCTCGTCGATGTGCGAGTGGCCGTTGCGCCACCACTGCGCGTTCGACATGCCGCGCGCGACCAGGGCGATTGAGCGACCGTCCGGAGACGGCGCTCCGCCGAACTCGTTGAGGAACCGCTCACGGCTGACCTCCAGCGGCGTGCCGCCCGAGGCCGCGACACGGAACACATCGCCCTGCCGCGCCACGTCGTTGACGCCAGAGGTGAAGTAGATCCAGCGGCCATCGCGCGACCAGCCGTCCAGCGTCTCAGCGCTGTCACCGTAGGTCAGGCGGCGAATCTCGCCGGTGGCGAGCGTCAGAACATAGAGATTGGCCACGCCCGAGCGCGTCGAGACAAAGGCAAGGGACTTGCCGTCGGGCGAATAGAGCGGACGGGACTCGGTCGCGGCGTGCGTGACCAGCAGGCGCGCCTGGCCGCCGGCCGCGGGAACCGTCCAGAGATCCCCACCCGAGACGAAGGCGATTTCCGCGCCGTCAGGAGACAACGCCGGTTCTGCAAGCGACGGCAGCGCATCGGCGGCGAAAACCGACGTGGCGATCGAAGCGCCCAGCGCAACCGCCGACACAGCGCCCAGCAGCGCCTTCAAGTTGAACCCCATGACCAGCCTCGCCCCAGAAACTCCGAAGACGGAATTGCTAGCACGCGCGGGGCGAAGACCAACCGGGTCGGGCCCTCAGGATCAGCCCATTTTTTGCGCTGAGGTCAGACCCTCTCAGCAAGCCGCTGGGCCACCGTCTCACCAATCGCCAGAGAGCTTGTCAGGCCCGGACTCTCGATCCCGAACAGGGCCATCAGTCCCGGAAGACCGTGGTCCTCGGTGCCCCGCAGCTGGAAGTCAGGCTGCGGTTCATCAGGTCCATGCAGCTTGGGCCTCACGCCCGCATAGTCGGGAACCAGCTTGTCGACGGGGAGGTCTGGCCAGAACTTGCGGATATAGGCGGCGAACGCGTCGGCCTTGGCGGGATCGATCGAATAGTCCGGCGTGGACACATATTCGAGATCCGGCCCGAACACGGCCTGACCGCCCATGTCGTTGCGATAATGAGTCCCCAGCGCCCCATGGATCGGCGGCGGATAGATCAGGCGCTGGAACGGCGCCTTGCCGGCCAGACGAAAATAAACGCCCTTGCCGAAGTGCGCTTTGGGGATGAGGTCAGCCGGATAGCCCTCGATCCGGCCCGCCGCCGCCTGTGACGACAGACCCGGCGCGGTGACCAGAAGGCGGCAGGTCAGATCGGTGGGCTCGGCGCCGCCGGCGCGGACCCGGAAGCCGCCGCCGGCCAGCGGCTCGGCGCCCTCAAACGGCGTTGAGAGCACCACCGCCCCGCCCGCAGCTTCGATCTCTCCCTGCAGGGCCAACATGTAGTCGTGGCTGGCAAAGACGCCGCTTTCGGGCGACAGCAGCGCCGCGTGGGCGTTGAGGCCAGGCTCCAGCGCCCGCGCCTGCGCGCCTGTCAGCCTTTCCATGCCCTCGACATCGTTGGCCAGCGCCTGATCCCAGATGGCGTCCAGCCGCGCGATCTCGTCCTCGGAGGTCGCCACCACCAGCTTGCCGCACTTTTTGTAGGGCACCTTGTGGGCGTCGCAGAAGGCGTAGAGCGCCCGTCGGCCCTGAACGCACAGCTTCGCCTTCAGCGAACCGGTCGGATAGTAGAGTCCACCATGGATCACCTCGGAATTGCGGGAGGAGACGCCCTCGCCGATGCGCCCTTGCTCCTCAAGGACCGCGACCACCAAGCCTCGCCGGGACAGGGCGTAGCCGCAGGCCAAACCCACCGCGCCAGCGCCCACGACGACCGCGTCGAAATCAAACTCGCTCATGCCCCCACCTTAGACGAGGCTCCCCAATCCGCCAGCCACGACGCCCTCGCCTCGATTGACAGCGCTAGCAAACGCGGCATGGTCAGGCCACGCGGCGCTCAGACGTCGCACCGGGGGGAATGACAAGATGGACGGTACGCCAGCCGCGCCCGCGCGCAATCTGCTGATCGACACCCTTCGGGCCTTCGCCCTGATCGGCGTCTACATGGTCCACATGTTCGAGCAGTACGAGATCTACTGGGCCGCGCCGAACCAGAACCTGACCCACACGATCTTCACCACCTTCTTCATGGGCAAGGCGTTCAGCCTGCTGACCCTGTGCTTTGGCCTCAGCTTCTTCCTGCTGATGGACAAGGCCGATCAGCGGGGGAGCAACTTCTCGGGTCGTTTCGCCTGGCGGATGGTGGTGCTGGCCCTGATCGGCCTGGCCCATAGTCTCGTCTATCGCGGCGACATCCTGATGGTGCTGGCGCCGCTGGGGCTGCTGCTGATCCCGTTCTATCGGGCAGGCGCCAAGGTGATCCTGGCGGTCGCAGCGATCCTGCTGGCCCAGCCCCTGCTGGCCTTCCAGATCATCAGCGCCGCGACCGGAGCCGGATGGGCCAACGCCGCGCCGCATCACTGGGGCGATACGGGTCCGGCCTTCTATCGTGACGCGGCCATTGGTCCGATGCTGACCTGGAACGTCTGGCAGGGGCAGAGCTTCAAGTGGTGGTTCTTCATCGAGACGGGCCGTCTCTTCCAGATCCTGGCCTTGTTCCTGGTGGGCCTGAGCCTAGGCCGCGCCGGGGTGTTTGACGCGCCTGAAAAGTTCGTCCGCCAGCGCCGACGCGCCTTGGTCGCGTTGATCGTCTTGGCCCTGCTGGCCCGCTTTGGCCAAGCCCCGCTGGCCGCCCTGCTGCCCGACGCGACCGCCGCGCCGATGGCGCGCAAGCTGCTGGGGAACCTGATGGGCGGCTGGTTCGACGTTTCGGTGATGGGCGTCTATGTGCTTCTGATCGTCGAGGCCTATCAGGGGGTTGGGCGCAAGCTCTTGGAACGCCTGGCCCCTATGGGCCGGATGACCCTGACCTTCTATGTCCTGCAGTCGCTGATCTGGGTGCCGGTGTTCTACGGCTTTGGCCTGGGCGCCTGGAAATGGCTGCCACAGGGAACGGCCTTGTGGCTGGGCCTCGGCTTCCTGGTGATCCAGGGCGCGGTGGCGACCCTGTGGTTCAAGCGCTTCCACTACGGCCCGCTGGAGTGGGTCTGGCGCGCGGCGACGTATGGGACGGTGAAGGTTCCGTTTAGGCGCTGAGACGCGGACGTTTGGGGCGACGACTTGGGGTGGACGGCGGATCAAATCCTCCCCCCAGCGGGGGAGGTGTCGGCGAAGCCGATGGAGGGGGAAGAAGCCGGCTCGGCAGAACTTCCCCCTCCGGCCTTCGGCCTCCTCCCCCTCTGGGGGGAGGATTTTCCGAGCGTCCGACTAGGGGCGTGAGCAGTCTCTCGCCCCTACCCCCACTGCCCCCAGAGCTTCTCCTCGGCCGCCTTGGCGAGCTTCACCGAGGCCTCCTTCACGTGACCAAAGCCGCGGATCTGTTGCGGGATCTCGGCGATCTTCAGCGCCAGCGGCAGACTCTCCGTGGAAAGCCCGGCCGCCAGGCGATCAAGGCCGGTCTCGTAGGCCGTGATCAGGCCGCGCTCCATGCGGCGCTCCTCGGTCTTGCCGAAGATGTCGAGCGCCGTGCCGCGCAGGCCCTTCATTTTCGCCATCATCGGGAAGGCGAGATCCAGCATCCAGCCGCCGAAGGCGATCTTCTTGGGCTTGCCGTCCGGCCCCTTGGGAGCCAGCAGCGGCGGGGCCAGCCAGACCTTGGCCTTGCCGCCCTTGAAGGTCCCGGCCAGCTCGGCCGCGAAACGACCGTCCGTATACAGACGAGCAACCTCGTACTCGTCCTTGTAGGCCATCAGCTTGTAGAGGTTCACCGCCGCCGCGCGGGTCAGCGGCAGGGCGCCGTCCGCGCCTGACACGGCGGTTTCAGCGCTGCGGACCTTGGCCACCTTGTCCGCATAGCGCTGGGCGTAGGCGGCGTTCTGATAAGCCGTCAGCTGTTCCACGCGGTGGGCGATCAGCGCGTCCAACGGCATGGTCTCAGGCGTCGGGGTCGTGTCGTCCTTGACCGTCAGGGTTGACGGATCGTGGGCCACACGGCGACCCAGCTCGAAGGCCTGCAGGTTGGCCTCAGCGTCGACGCCGTTCAGCTTGATCGCGCGATAGACCGCGCGGCTGGACAGCGGGATCACGCCGCGCTGCCAGGCGAAGCCGACCATGATCATGTTGGCGTAGATGGCGTCGCCGAACTGCGTCTCGGCCAGGCGCTGGGCCGGGCAGGCGTCAAAGGTCTTGGTCGCGCCCTTGACGCGCCGCGCCATGGCCCCGCTGTCGAACCGCACGTCGCGGCTGGTGACGAAGTCGGCCGTGGGGGCGAAGTCGCTGTTGCCGAACGCTCGCGTGCGGTCCTTGGCGTAGAGCGACAGGCCCTCGGGGCTGGCGGCGACGAGAAGATCGCAGGCGATCAGCACATCGGCGCTGGCCGCCGGCACGCGACCGCCGACGATCGTCTCCTCGGTCTCGCCGATCTTGACGTGGCTGAACACCGAGCCGCCCTTCTGGGCCAGACCCGTCATGTCGACCACACTGCCGGCGCGGCCGTCGATATGGGCGGCCATGGCCATGATCGAGGCGACCGTGGTGACACCCGTCCCGCCCACGCCCGTGAACAGGATCTTGCGCACGCCCGTCAGCGGCTCGAACTCGGGCAGCGGCGTCGACTCGGCGGTCAGAGCCGCCGGCGTCTTCTTGGACTGCGCGCTTTCGGCCCCCTCCAGGGTGATGAACGACGGGCAGAAGCCTTCGACGCAGGAATAGTCCTGGTTACAGGACGACTGGTTGATCTTGCGCTTGCGGCCAAACTCGGTGGCCAGCGGCTCGACCGACACGCAGTTGGACTTCACCGAGCAGTCGCCGCAACCCTCGCAGACCAGCGGATTGATGAAGACGCGCTGGGTCGCCTTGGGCATCGAGCCCCGCTTTCGACGGCGGCGCTTTTCGGTGGCGCAGGTCTGATCGTAGAGCAGCACCGTGGTGCCAGGCGTCTCGCGCAACATCTCCTGCACGCGCATCAGGTCCGAGCGCGGGAAGATCTCAACGCCCGGGGCCAGGTCGTTGACGCCCTGGTAGCGCTCCAGCTCGTCGACGACGATGACGGTCTTCTTGACGCCTTCGGCCGCCAGTTGGCGGGTGATCTGGGCGGGGGTGAAGCCGCTCTCGGCGCGCTGGCCGCCGGTCATGGCGACGGCGTCGTTATAGAGCAGTTTGTAGGTGATGTTCGTCCCGGCCGCGACGGCGCCGCGGATGGCCAAGGAACCCGAGTGGTTGTAGGTGCCGTCGCCCAGGTTCTGGAAGACGTGCTTCTCGCTGGTGAACGGCGCAGCGCCCACCCAGGTCAGGCCCTCGCCGCCCATGTGGGTGTTGAGGTCGGTCATCGGGTCGTTGAACCCGGCCATGTAGTGGCAGCCGATGCCGGCCAGGGCGCGCGAGCCCTCGGGCAGCTTGGTCGAGGTGTTGTGCGGGCAGCCCGAGCAGAAGAACGGCTTGCGGGCCTGATCGGCGGCAAGGCTGACGGCGGCGACGCCGGCGGCCGAGACGCGGTTCAGATAGGCCTGCGCCCGCTCCATGTGCGGCCCCTGGGGCAGGCGGTCATAGATGGCCAGCGCGATTTCGGCGACCGACAGCGAACCCAGCTCCGAGAGCAGCGGGCCGCCCTTCTCGTCGGTCTTGCCGATCACGCGCGGACGCGCCTGGGCGGGAAGATCATAGAGCGCAGCGCGGGCTTGCGGCTCGATCAGGGCGCGCTTGTGCTCGATGACCATCAGGGTCTCGAGACCGGCGGCGAAGGCAGGGCATGCCGACCTTGTAGATCGAAACGCCCAGGTCGGCGGCTTCCTGCAGGGTCATGCCCATGGCCGTGAAGGCCTCCAGCACGTCCTTGTAGGCCTGGCCCTGGCAGACGATGCCCAGGCGGGCCTTGCCGACCTTGACGTGCGAGGCGCCCAGCACCACGCGGTCGATATTGTTGGCGCGGGCGAAGGCCAGGGCCGCCGGGATCTTGTGGAGCCGCATGCGCCGCTCCTTCTCCATCGGCTGGTCTTTCTGACGGATGCCCAGGCCGCCCGGCGGGAAGGCGAACTCAGGAACCACGATCTGGTGGCGGTCCAGCGAGACGTCGATGGTCACGCCCGAGTCCATGGTGTCGGCCAGGGCGATCATGCCCGTCCACAGGCCCGAGAAGCGCGACATCGAAATGCCGAGCAGGCCGTAGTCGAGCACTTCCTGGACGTCAGCCGGCGACAGCACCGGCATCTCGAAGTCCTGGAAGGCGAATTCCGATTGCGACGGGAGGGTCGAGCTCTTGCAGGCGTGGTCGTCGCCCGCAACCGCCAGGACGCCGCCGGTCGGGAAGGTCCCGGCGAAGTTGGCGTGCTTGAAGACGTCGCCGGTCCGGTCGACGCCGGGCGCCTTACCGTACCACATACCGAACACGCCATCGTAAAGCGCGCCGGGGAAAAGGTTGGCCTGCTGGCTGCCCCACACGGCGGTGGCGGCCAGGTCTTCGTTCAAGCCTTCCTGGAAGACGACGTCATGCGCGGTGAGAAGCTTCTTGATGCGCGCGGCCTGCTGGTCGAGCCCGCCCAGGGGCGACCCGCGATAGCCCGACAGATAGCCGCCCGTGTTCAATCCCGCCTTGCGGTCGAGACGCTTGCGATCCAGCAAAACACGAAGCAGCGCCTGCACGCCGGTGATGAAGGCGCGACCATCTTCGAGCACATATTTGTCGTCGAGAGTGACTTCCGAGTGCCGCATGGCAAAAATTTTCCTCCCGGGTCTTCTCGCCCGCTACGCAATATCTTATAGAAGCGCGGAAAATGTTTGCCCAAGGCGTGCCCGACTCGGAGGCGCTTTGCGCAAAATCAAAGCGCCAACGCCCTCTGGGGGGAGGAATTTCTTGTCCGAACAACTCGACGCCGTGGATGCCAAGATTCTGGATCTCATCCAACACGACGCCGGACTGTCCGTCGCGGAGATCGCCGAGCGTGTGGGTCTGTCGTCCAGCCCCTGCTGGCGCCGGATTAAGCGTCTGGAGGATGCTGGCGTCATCCAGCGTCGGGTCACGATCCTGGACCGCGAGAAGCTGGGCCTGGGCTTTGAGGTGTACTGCACCGTGAAGCTGTCGCTGCCGACCAAGGAAAATCTCGACACCTTCGAACAGGCGGTCGGCAAGTGGGCCGAGGTCGTTCAGTGCGCCACCGTGACCGGCGCGGCCGATTACGAAATGCGCATCGTCACCCGCGACATGCGCGCCTTCGACGAATTCCTGCGCGACAAGCTGCTGTCGCTGGGCTTGGTGTCGAACATCGAGAGCCGCATCGTCATCCGCGGCGTCAAGAACTCGACCGCCGTGCCGCTGGGCCTGGTCAGCCCGTATGTCAGCCCGCTGGGCTAAACGCCTGGCTGTTGGAGGGCTTGCCCTCCTCGTAGCCGCCCCCGCATTTGCCGAGGGGCGGTTGCCGGCCTTCTTTCGACTACGCAGAGAGGCCGCCACCGCCGTTCGCGCCGGTGACGCCAGCTTGGCCCGGACGAAGATCACCGAAGCCCTTGCCCTGATGCCGACACATCCGGGCGTACTGCTGAGCGCTGCGCGACTGACTGCGCGGCAGGATCCGGCGGGCGCAGTAGAACTGCTCCATCGCTATGCGAAACTTAGGCTCTTCCTGGATATCACAACCGACGAAGCGCTTTCGCCTCTGGCCCAGCGCCTCGACTTCGCGCCCGTCGCCGAACGGCTGGCCGCCAACCGCAAGCCTATCGGCCAACTGGCGCCTATCGCAAGCCTCGTCGGCGCGCCTTTGGCCGAGAGCGTCGCCTATGACCCAAAGCGCAAGCGGCTACTGATCAGCCAGGTCCATGGCCGCAAGATCTTGGCCATCAGCGCCGACGGAACAGCCTCGGACTTCACCCCCACCGCCGACGATCTCTGGTCGGTGTTCGGGATCGTGGCCGAGCCGAAATCCCGCACGCTGTGGGCCCTGACCTCGGCGGCCGATCAGACCCGGGAACTTACGCCCACGGCCAAGGGCTCCAACGCCCTGCTGCGGATCGACCTCGACACCGGCGAGATCATGGCTCGCTACGGCGCGCCTTTCGACGGCGCCAAGCGCCAGCTTGGCGACCTGACCTTGGCGACCGACGGAACCGTCTACGCGTCCAATAGCTTGGGCGGCGAAATCTGGCGGCTTAAGCCAGGGGCTCAGGACCTCGACCTACTGGTCCGTTCCGAAGAGATCGGCTCGGCCCAGGGCCTAGCGGTCTCGCCTGATGGCTCCGCGTTGCTGGTCGCCGACTATCCCAGCGGCCTGCACCGGATTGACTTGACCACTGCGGAGATCACACCGGTCGCGGTGCCGACTGATCTGTCCCTGACCGGCGCCGACGGCGTTCTGCGCGACGGTCAGACACTGATCGTCGTCCAGAACGGCGTCACACCCCAGCGCGTCCTGCGACTCTCAATCTCTCGGGACGGCCGTAGGGTTGCGCGGGGCGAGGTCATAGCCGCCAATCTGCCCGACTTGGACGAGCCCACGGGCGGCGTCATGCGCGGTCGCCACTTCATCTTCGTCGCCCGCAGTCAGTGGAGCGACTTCGGCCCGAACGGCCAGCCGCGCAAGGGGCTTTCCCCCGCCAAAGTTATGTCCTTGCGCATCGCGCCCTGAGCGCGTTTTCGACAAGACGCTCCGAGCCAGTCGCGGCTAAGCTCCCCGTCGATATCCCCGGAGCCATCCATGATCGACCTCGTCTTCGACGCCCGCCGCAAGGACCTCGGCAACTTCGAGGTCGGGCGTGTGCTGCCGTTCCACGCCCATCGGATGGTGGGTCCCTTCACGTTCCTCGACCACATGGGCCCGGCGGCCTTCGACCCGGGTTTCGCTAAGAGCGCCGATGTGCGCCCGCACCCGCATATTGGCCTGTCGACCCTGACCTATCTGTTCGAGGGCGAGATCACCCACCGCGACAGCGTCGGCTCGCTGGCCGTGATCAAGCCGCACGAGGTCAACTGGATGACCGCCGGCTCGGGCATCACCCACTCCGAACGCTTCGAGGGCCTGCGCGAGCATGGCGGCCGCATGGACGGTATGCAGGCCTGGGTGGCGCTGCCCCATGAACATGAGGAGATCGCCCCCAGCTTCACCCACCATGAAGGCCCGGCGGAGCTGCCCTACTATGAGAGCGGCGGGCTCAAGGCGCGCCTGATCGCTGGGGAGGCGTTCGGCGCCAAGTCGAACGTCCCGGTCTACTCACCGCTCTTCTATGTGCACTGGGAGCTTGAGCCAGGCACGGTCGCGGCCCTGCCGGCGGAGTATTCCGAACGCGCGGCCTATATCGCCGCCGGTCGGGTCGAGGTCGGCGACCGCGAACTCGCGGCCACACAGATGGCGGTGTTCGCGCCCGGCGACACCATCGAGTTTGTCTAGACCCGATCCCAACTACAGAGATCCATCCGTCCGTCCCCGCGTAAGCGGG
>FWPV01004710.1_pt1 | contig 15855 bp, 4 predicted proteins | sample 2228371 | NCBI WGS metagenome assembly FWPV01 (sample SAMEA103939776, study PRJEB20133) | metagenome | reverse complement strand
CGCCAGGCGCCCCAGTAGTGCCTGCACCAGGCCAGGACAGCCATCACGGCCATGGCCAGCGCCAGCGCAGCGCTGAGTGGGGGCAGGGCGAAGAGCCAGCCCCACGCCTGGGGCACTCCGATCAGCAGCGGCAGGTCGCTCCCGCTCAATTCGGCCTGGGCCACGACACCGATCAGGCCCACCAGTAAAGCCACGGCAAGGACGGCGGCCGCGCTGGCCAGCCAGGGGGCCAGCCGCGCCCCCCACCTTCTATCCGGGGGCACCCGCTGCATCCGGCGCATGAACCAGGAGAAAGGCCATGCGACGGTGACCGTCACCAGCAGTCCCGCGGCGAGCACCAGCGCCAGCGGGATGCGGAGATCACCCTCCGACGCGGCCAGCAGCAGCCGGCCGACGCTCTTCGTCATGATCGTGTTGGAAGGGGAAACGAAGGGCGGCGTCTGCCGGCCGACCAGACAGGCTGCACCGGGACGGGTCTCAGGGTGGCGGAGGAAGCTGCGCGCGATCTCCAGCGCGCAGGCATCGTCCGTGAGCGCGCCGTGGCCCAGGCCGGGCAGGGTGAAGGTGTAGCCGCGGTCGAGCGTCTGCGCCGCCTCATCCGCAAAGGGGGCTGGGGTGATCGGGTCGAACTGCCCGCTCAACAGCAGGGTCGGGATGGAACTGGCCACAGGGGCGTCCAGTTGGAGGCCGAGGTAGGGCACGCCCCACAATTGGCATTGCCGCAGGAGACCATCGGCGCCATATTGCGCGAGGCTGGCGATGGCAGGATATACCCCTGCGGCATCCGCGTCCTTTGGGGCAAAGTCCGCATCCTCGGCGCAGATCGTCGAGAGATACATGCCCTCGGCCTGTGTGCGGTCGAAGGCCAGCAGAGGCCAGACGTGGGCCAGAAGCGTGAAGTCGCCGTCGCGCGCGTCGTAGACAATCGCCGGCAGCAAGGGGATGAGGGGCGTGGCGTAGAGAAACTGCACGAGCAGGCCAAGGAAGGCATCGCCATCCAGCACGGCCTGGTACTGCGCGCCCGTCTCGGGGTCGCTGATCGGCACGCGCGCCGGCGCCTTGTTCAGCGCCTCGATCAGGTCAAACGTCACCCGCTCCAGGTCTCCATACGCCTCCTGGCAGCCGGCGTCCGCCGCGCAGGCCCGGAAGAGTTCCCGGAAAGCGCGATCGTGGGAACGGGGTGCCTCGAGGAGGAAGTTGATCTGGGGGGGCAGGACGCCGTCCAGGATGACGCTGCGCAGCGCCTGAGGGTAGGCCCTCATTGTGTGCAGCGCGAGCAGGGTGCCGTAAGACACACCGTAGAGGTTGATCTGCTCGTATCCGAGCGCCTGGCGCAGCGCCTCGATGTCCGCGGCATTCTCCAGGCTATTGAAGGCCGCCAGGTCAACCCCCTGGCCCGCCAGGCGATCCCGGCACTGACGCGTGGCCTCCAGGCCATCCTGCAGGCTCGCCTCTCGGCTCAGGTGCTGCTCGATGGTTTGTTGGGTCAGCGAGATGCTCTCGTTGCACAGCAAGGCCGGTTGGGAATAGAGCGCCCCCCGCTGGTCGAAGAGGATCAGATCCCGATCCTCCAGAAGCCCATCCAGCGCACCGGACAGTATCCTTGGGGCGAAGGAGTCTATGGTCGAGCCACCGGGTCCGCCCTGGGCCAGCACCAGCGGGCTGTCTTCGGCAGGGGGCTGGTCAGCCTCCCATTCCGACACCGGCCCGATTCGCTTGATGACGGCCACCCCTAGCCGGATGGTCGGACCCTCGGGCAGCGCATGGTACAGCGGAACGACCAGGTGGCCGCAGTTGACCGCGCCCGGCGCGAACGCCTCCGCGCCCTCGAAGGTGCACGGGCCTGGCTCGAAGCGGCTCGACGGACCGTCGGCGGCCGCCGGTGTCGGCAGCGCCGCCATCGTCGCCAGGAGGACGGCCAGTGCCGGGAGGAGGCCACGTACGCGCCTGGCCCCGGCCCGCGCCGGAACGACATCTCTCAAGACAACCTCCTTCCGTCAGAGCGCCGAGCGCACGATGGCCAGCAGTGCTTCGGCGGCCGTTCGGCCCGGGTCTATCCAGCGGATTGCCGGGTCATCGAGCGGGAACCAGTTGTACTGCTGATGCACAAAGCGGCGGGTCGCCTTCTTGACGGAGGCCACCGCTTCCTCAAGGGAGACCTCTCCCCGCAGGTACTGCCCGATCTGCCGGTAGCCCAGGCCGGTCATGGCCGGGAGATGCCATCCGTAGCCCGCGGCAGCGAGTTGCCGAACCTCGTCCACAAGGCCATCGGCGATCATCCGGTCCACGCGGGCGTCAATGCGCGCGTAGAGTTCGGCGCGCGGCCGCGTGACGCCCAACCAGAGCGCACGGAACCGGGGCGGCTGTCTGGCCTGCAGTTCGGAGATCGGCCTTCCGGTCAGCAGGCAGACCTCCAGCGCCCGGATCACGCGCCGCACATTGCGATGGTCAATGCGCGCGGCCGCGACGGGATCCAGCGCCGCCAGGCGGGCATGGAGCGCCTGGGAGCCGCGGGCCTGCGCCTCAGCCGCCAGCGCGGACCGCAGTTCAGCGTTGGGGGCGACTGCGGGGATGCGCCAGCCCTCCGTCACCGCCCGGACGTACTGCCCCGTCCCGCCGACCAGGAACGGCAGGCGGCCGCGGGCCGCCACGTCGGCGATGGCCGCGCAGGCCAGGCGCTGGTACTCGGCCAGCGTCAAGACCTGGTCCGGGTTGACGATGTCCAGCAGGTGGTGCGGCACGCGCGCCCGTTGCTCGGGCGTGGCCTTGGCCGTGCCGATGTTCATGCCGCGGTAGATCTGGCGCGAGTCGGCGGAGATGATCTCGCCGCCCAGCGCCTCAGCCAGCGCGATCGCCAGGTCGGTCTTGCCGGCGGCGGTCGGGCCGACGACGACGATGAGGGGGTGCGCGTCTGCCCCTGCGCCGGTCACGCAACGCCTCCCACGGCATCGCGCAGGTGGTTCAAGCGGAGGACCGACCCATCCGCCGCGACCTCCAGGGCGATGACGTCAATGCGTTTGGGGCCGTCGAACGGCATCTCGAAGAGGTAGGCCTCGACCATGGCGGCCAGGCGCATCTGCTTGCGCGGGGTCACCGAATCCTCCGGGGCGCCGAGGATCGGGACGGCGTCCCGGCGCCGCAGCCGGCGCGTGCGCACCTCCACGAAGACCAGCCATTCCCCGTCGCGGGCGACGATGTCTATCTCGCCGGTCCGGGTGCGCCAGTTGCGCGCGATCACGGTGTAACCCTGCGCCGTGAGATAGGCTGCCGCGAGGTCCTCTCCCAGTCGACCCAGGGTTGCGCGCCGCGCAACCGCGCGGCTATCCATGGTGCCCCCTGACGGCTTTCACCGGCGCGAAACTGCACCGGTGAAGCGGGCAGGCGCCCAGTTGCGCAAGCGCAGCGCGGTGCTCCGCCGTGCCATAGCCTTTGTGGCGGGCGAACCCGTAGCCGGGATAGCGCAGATCCTCCGCCGCCATCCAGCGGTCCCGCGTTACCTTGGCCACGATGGAAGCGGCGGCGATGGAAAGGCAGATCGCATCGCCGTGCACGACGCCCCGCTGCGCACAGGGCAGGCCCGGCACGGTCAGGTAGTCAAGCAGCACGAAATCGGGCGCGGGCTGCAATCCGGCAACGGCCTGGGCCATGGCGGCCACCGTGGCCGCCAGGATGTTGGTGCGGTCAATGACCTCGGCGGCACACGACCCCACCGCGATCGTGACCGCGTGGTCGCAGATCAGCGCGAAGAGGCGTTGCCGCGCTGCCGGGGTCAGCCGCTTGGAGTCGTCCACCTGGCCCAGCAGTGGCGCCAGCGCGCTGCGATCGGGCGGCAGGATCACGGCCGCGGCAACGACCGGCCCGGCACAGGCGCCCCGGCCGGCCTCGTCCACTCCGGCAACCGCCCGGTAGCCCTGCCGCCACAGATCGAGCTCGAGCGAGAGGTCTGCAACCATCCCGGTACAGTAAACTGCCCCTGTCGGCCGGAACCGCAGGGGCAGGATCGTCAACCGTCAGCCGCCGAGCGCGGAGGGGGCGCCTCAGGCTCTGCGCTCCTTCAAGCGCGCGGCCTTGCCGGTGCGGCCGCGGAGGAAGTAGAGGTTGGCCCGGCGGACCTTGGCATGCCGTAGTACCTCGACCTTCTCCACCCGCGGCGAGTCGAAGAGGAAAGTGCGCTCCACCCCGACGCCATGGGATGCGATGCGGCGCACCGTGAAGTTCTTGTTCACGTCGCTGCCCCGCACCCGGATCACGATGCCCTGGAAGACCTGAACGCGCTCCTTGTCGCCCTCCACAATCAAGGTGTGCACGCGCACGGTATCGCCCGGCTGGAGCTCCGGAACATTCGGATTGGCCCTGTGTGCGTGAAGGGAAGCCATTAAGTTAGACATAGGATATCACCCCACAACTGCGGTCGCGACGTCCGTTACACGAGCAGATTCTCTACCCGATCCGTTGCCGCCCGGATTATTCACGAACGCTGATTCTAGCACAAAGCCAGCCGACGGCCAAAAACGGAGGGGCCCCGTGGAACGACAGGCGCGCGGGGCGAAACGATCCCCGCGCGCCGTCCACCTCGTTGCCCGCGCTCTTCCCTGTAGAAGAGAGAGGAAGTCGTTGTCTCTCCGCCTCACTCATACACGATCATGGGCAGCCAGACCCTGGGCTGCAGATGCAGGGCCACGGCGACCACCTCCCAGCGGTCCCCCAGCGCGGTCCAGACGACCGCCTGGCCGGCCGGGGCCGGCTGCCCGTTGAAACTCAGCGGCTGCAGGCCGACCGGCGCGCCGTCGAGCAGGAGGGTGATGGCATCGCCCGGCCGGGCGCCATCCAGCGCCGCCGTCGTCTCGTCGTCGCCATAGCAGGCCAGCAGGCCGAAGCGACCGGGCTCGGTCACCAGCGTGGCTCCACACGGCAGGCCGTTGGCCAGCGCGGTCAGCGTCGTGCTGATGGGCGCCGGGGTGCCGTCCGCCAGGTAGACCTGCCCGTAGAGGTTGGCCCAGGCGTACGTAGGCTGCACGCCCGCCGCCTGCTCGGCCTCCCGGATCACGGCCAGGCGCTCGTTGAGCGACAGGCCCCCGGTGGTGCGCGCGGTCGGCGTCACCGGAAGGCTGGTCGTCAGCGGGTATTGAAGGGTGATCGCCTGTGTGGCGTGGAGCCAGTAGCCCGCCGATGGCCTCAGAATCTCCAGCGTGTTGTAGCCCTCCTCCAGGTCGGGGTAGTAGGAGAGGCCGGTCCGGTCGAAGCCCAGCACCGCGCCATACGCGCCCGCGATGCTCCCGAGCGCTTCCGTGATGGGCAGGGACGCCTCGGGCAGGTACCCGGCCAGGTTCCAGCCCGCGGCCAGCGCAAGCGGCCGGTCGGCAGGCGGGCGCCTGCCCGCGAAGCGCAGCGTGGCGACCGGCTCCACCTGCCACGGTTCGACCGGGTCAGGCGGCGGCGCGGGCAGCGTCTCGCGGATCCAGTAGCCTCGACCCGCCTCGACGGCGGCCAGGCTGCCATGGTCCGGCCCAAGGGGATCGTACCGCTGCAGCCCACCGTCGTAACCGAGGATCGCCGCGTAGGTGTTGCTGATCGGCCGCTGCACGATGGGGATGTCCGGGCTGTCGGGCTGCACCGGCGGCGAGATCAGGTTCCAGGCGGTAACCAGCGGCACATCGGCGAGGCTCACCGTGAAGCGCGCCTCGTCGGGCGCGCGACACAGGACGGCGTCGCCCAGCGACTGCTCACCTGCGTTCGGCGAGACGACCACGTTCCAGTCCCCCTGGGTCGGCGGGTTCCAGTCGAACGCCAGGCCGAGCGCGGCGGCCGGCGCCAGGCTCTGCGTCGTGGTGAGCTTGATCACCGCCGCGTCGCGGGCGTAGAAGGTGAGCGGCAGGCCGGCCGGCAGCGGATCTGCGCCGGCGTTGATGAGCTGGGCGCCGAGCGTCACGGATAGGGGCGCCGTCGCGGATGGCTCGGCGGTCAGCGTGGTTACGACCGGGACGGCGTCCGTGCAGGTGACGTCTACCGCGAACGGCCCGGCGCTGGCCCGGTTGCCGGCCTGGTCGTCGGCATCTACCCACAGCACGTAGCGCCCCGGTTCCGCGGCCGTCAGATCGAAGGTCCAGTCGCTTCCTGTCTCCAGCGCGTCGGCCCGGAAGATGTCGCCGGCGGGCGGCTGTACGCGCACCGAGACATTGACCGTCGGCCCGCCGTCGGTGGCGCTGCCGCTGAGGACGGTTGCCGGGCGGCTGAGAACGAGCGTCGTCAGCAGTTGGTTCGCCGTCAGGGCGGGCGCCACGTTGTCAATGCGGATGTCCTGTGACAGGGGCGTGCCCGTGCGGTTGCCCAGGTCGTCGGCGGCCCAGATCGTGACCGTGCGGCTCACCGAGTCGAGCGCGCCCAGGGCCGGCGCGCGGTACGACCAGCCGCCGAGCGGCCGCTGCTCGGCGCGCCTGCAGGTTTCTTCGCCCGGGGCGGGCACATCTTGCAGGCAGACGGTCACCGCGGTGACCTCGCCCGCATCGGCGGCCGTGCCGTAGAGGGTCAGGCCGCCGCGCACGGCGAGGCCCTGCCCCGCGCCGAGAGTCGCCTCCACGTCCAGGGTCGTGGTTGGCGGCTCGGCGTCAACGGTGATCGTATGGGGGGCGCTCCAGGGGCTTGTCTGACCGTGGCTGTCGGTAGCCCGGGCGCGCACGGTGAGCGGCGTGCCGTGGGGCAGGGGGCTGCCCGCGTCCCAGTCGCAGGCCCAGTCGCCGTCGGCCGGGCGGGCCAGCGGGCAGGTGATCAGGCGGCTGCCGCCGGGCCACTGCACGTCAAGCGTGATCTCCCGGATGCCGGACTCATCGAAAGCGGCGCCCGTCAAGATCTGGCGCAGCGGGCCGATCCGGGACGGGAGCGCCAGTTCTGGAGCCGCCGGCGCGCCCTGGTCAACCCGGTGTGTGACCGAGAGCCAGTCGAGCGGCGGCCCGTCCGGGCCGTGGGAGGCGTCATAGACCCGGGCCAGGACGCCGGCGATGGGCAGCAGGCCCTGGCTGCGGTCCACAACTGCCTGGAAGGTGACTTCGCCGGCCCAGCCCGGCGGCAGGTCTCCCAGGCTGAGCGCCTCGGGGACGCCGCTGATGTGGCCGTACCCCGTGAGCGCGACATGTACGCCCACGGCGGCATCGTTGCCGCCGTTGCGGTAGCGAATCGCATAACGGAGCGTCTGGCCGTCGGCGACCGGTGGGTTGCGCGGCTGCAGCAGACGCAGCGCCAGGCGCTCTGCGGGGGGCAGGGCCGCCTCCTGGGGATCGGTGACCCAGAAGAGCCCATTCGCCTGGCCGCTGAAGACGGCACCGGCGGGCTCGGCCTCGATGGAGAGTTGCAGGTCGGTGTCCCCTTCGCGCGTTGCCAGTGCGCTGCCGTCCGTGCCGTTCGGGCAGACGCCGTCGCCCAACGCCGGCCAACGGTACGCCTGCAACAGGCTGAACGGCGTGTCCCCGGCGGCCATCTCGGCCAGGCGGCTGATCTGCGGGCTGTTGGCCGGGTTGAATGGCGGCAGCGTGGCCCAAAGCCGCGGCGCCTGGCCCTCAACCGGGTCTTCCACCCCCAGGCCGATCAGCCCCAGCGACGACGCCGGCGTAAGCCCCAGCAGTTCGAACGGCAGGACCATGTCCATCTGGCCGCCGAACCGGTCCGCGTCGAAGCGGAACTGCCGGGCCGTCAGCGGCGTCGCGCCGGACCAGGCGTTGCCATCCCAGCGCAAGAGGGTCGCCTGGTCGGCTGTCTGCACCCAGATCAGGACGTCGGCCTGCAGGGTGGCGGGCAGCGTCACGGTGGCGCCCGCCAACGGAAGCCCCAGGGGGATGAAGGGCTCGGTTGTGCCGCCCGGGCCGGTGTCGAGGTAGACGAAGAGGTCTCCGTAGCGGAAGTGCCCGCTGACGCCGCTCCAGGCCAGGCGCAGGGCCTGACGATCCCAGGTCGCGTAGAGACTTTGCGGGTCCTGGGATAGTCCGAGGCGATGCAGGCGACGGTCCGAGCCCATGAGCGTGCAGCCGCTCTCCTGCCAACCGGGCGCGTCCAGGGCGACGTAGTCCGGCGTCGCCGGGCTGTCCAGGTAGATGGGACCCATCTGTTGCCAGCGCACGTTGCCGTGCGCGTCCCGGCTGCCCAACTCGACCGTCAGCCGCTGCGCTTCGCCCGCCACGTAGACATCGGTCAGCGGCCCGGCGGGGCCAAAGGTGCGCGTCGTGACGGTTGTCGTCTCGGCGGAGGTGGCGGTCCAGCGGGTCGTGTACCCGCTCAGCCCGCTGCCGTCCTGGCTGGCCGTCCAGGCCAGGGTCAGCACGGGCGCGACGGAGCGCACCACCGCGTTCGGCGCGAGCGGGCTGCCGTCTGCGGACAGGGTCAACTCCACTGCGGCGGGTGGCACGACGTCGAGGGTCAGGTCGGCGGAGGCAGACGTTGTGCGCTTGCCTTGCAGCAGGGCGGTGACGGTCGCGGGAACGGTACGGCCGTCCGGAAGGGGGCCGTCGGGCAGCAGATAGGTGCTGGTCCAGGTGCGCGTGAACGGCCACCCGGGCGCGGGCCCGGAGAGGAGCGCCGGGAGCGTGCTGCCGCCGATCGTCAGCGTGACCGCCGAGAAGTCATCCGTGCCACTCGCGGTGCCGCCCACGATCAGCGCGCGCGGGTCGTGGAAATGCGTGGCCGTGAGCACGGTCGAGGCGAAGGCCACGGCCGGCTTGCGCGGCTTGCCCGCGGCCACGGCTTCGGCCACGGCCGCCTCCAGTTCGGCAGCCGCAGCGCTCTCGGTGAGCGCGGCCGCGGCTTGCTGGGCCATGATGGCGGCGCAGGCGCCGCCGGTCGTCGCTTCCGCGGTCGTGCAATTGCCGCTCGTATCGCACGCCGTGGCCTGCACCGTCGCCGTGGTGTTCGACTGGCAGTCCGCCGTGAACTGGTAGACCTTCTCCGTGCCGGCGGGGACGGCGGCCAGGAACCAGGGCGAGCGGTAGGTGCTGCGCCCTGTGATGGGGCAGATGAAGGTGAAGCCGTCCTCCGACAGGTTGTAGTCCTGCGCGATGGCGACATAACGGTAGGTGCTGCCGCTGACCAGCGCCTTGCAGACCGTGAGGCGCGGGCCGGTGTTGTCGGTGTTGCCGCTCCAGGCCGGCGACGAGAGATCGGCCGTGCTCCAGGCCGGCGCGGCCTTGCTGCGGCCGGCGCTGTCGGTGGCGCGCAGGTCAACCCGGTAGGTGCCCTCCAGGCCGGTCGGGACGGCTACCGACCAGCGCGCCGAACCGGTGCCGCCGCCCGCGGTCAGGGTCGCGTCGCGCCAGCCCGCCAGGTAGAGCATGCGCACCTCCCCGGCGACCAGCGCGCGCGGGAAGATGCGCAAGTCGTCCACCGCCCCGGTGAAGTAGCCCTGGAGCGCCGTGCCGCCGCGCCGCCCGATGTACAGCGGCGAGGTGTTCGCCGTAGCCCCGGTGGTCGTGTCTGTCCGCTCTCCCTGCAGCGCGCTGTCCACGTAGAAAGCCAGCGTGCTACCGCGCTTCACGAAGGCCACGTGATGGAAGCGGCCGTCATCAATGCGCGTGGCCGACTGCAGCCAGGGGCCGTTCTGCCCATCCCAGCGGCCGGCGGAGATCTTGCCGGCATTGGCGCCCGCCGTCTGATTGAGGTAGCGGATCGAATAGGGATATCCGCCGGCGCCCGACCACTTCTCGATGACATTGTTGTCCACGGTGGCGGTCCAGACCTGCGCCGGCGCCGGCTTGATCCAGGCCGTGACGGCGAAGTCCTGGTCGGCGTCGAAGTCAAGCGCGTCGTCGTCGGGCACCACGGCGTAGTCATCGGCCCCGTCGAACTGGAGCGCGTAGCGGCCGACCTGCCCGGGCGCCGACTTGTTGGCCGCGTCCTCGCTGCCGGTGTGGAGAACAGCGTTGCGCCCCCAGCCCGACGTGTCCTCCTGCGCGCTGCCATCCCTCGCCCGCTGGCTTTCGAAGGGCAGCGACAAGACCGGCCCGGAGCCGGTGTAAAGCAGGGTCTTCACCTCTGAGCCCGTCAGGGCATGGTCGAAGACCCGGATCTCGTCGGTCAGGCCCGCGAAACGCCTGCTGTTCAACTCATCGCTGCCTACCGCAACGGCCGCGCCGCCCGGCGCACACTGCACCATGCTGCCCGCCCACGGCGAATCCGCCACTTCCTGCCCATCCCGGTACAGACGGATGACAGTCCCATCGTAGGTCGCAGCCAGGTTCGTCCACGCGTCCACCGTCACCGGCGATGCCGTGCCTGTGAGCGGGACCTTGGCGAAGCCGCCCTTGTTCAGTTGCAGGTGGATCTCGAACCGTGGGAGGCACTGCACGCCGTCGCAGTGGAGTCCCAACCAGAAGCCGCACCCCTGGGCCTGCTTGTAGGAGACGGCCGTCTGCTGGCCTGTCGTGATGCCGGAGGGGTTGATCCAGGCCGACGCCGTGACGCGGGTGAAGTCGCCGAAGTCCGGCAGCGTCACCGCGTCATCCACGCCGTCGAAGCGCGCGGCCCGGCCGCTGTGGCCCTGGTGTCCGGCCGCCGGGCAGGCCGCTCCGCTGCACGTCCCCGTCAGCCTGTTGCCCGACACGTCGGGGAAGACCGGGTTTCCGGCGCCATCCAGGACGGAATCCATGGTGAGGTGCAGGGCTTCCCCTGCCGGCGGCGTCTCGTTGATGAACGTCGAGCCGGGCGTCAGCGGCGTGAAGGCGACCTCCACTTTGCTGACGCCGGACTTGAGCGTCACCCCCGAACACTGGTCGGGCGCGCATTTGTCCGACCTGGCCGTGAACGAGGTCGTGTAGCGCGCCGCCTGGTTGTCGCTCCAACGGGCGACCTCCTCGCCGCACACGGTGGCCGAGCCGCTGACGATGCCGGGCGCGCCGGCCGCGGCGGTGAGCGTCAGTTCGCAGGTCGCCTGCCGGTGCACCTGGCCGGCCCAGGCATAGGTCTGGCCGGCTTCCAGCGGGCTCCCCGGCTGATAGGCGATGTACTTCTTATCCGAAGCCCCCGGGCCGTAGCACGTGAGGGTGATCCCGGCCTGCGCGCCGCCCGATCCGGTCGTCCAGGACAGCGTCACCGGCAGGACGTTGCTGCTGGCCGCGCCGGCCAATGTGCTGGTGAGGGAACCGCTTGCGGTCAGGAACGAGCGATCTACCCCCACCGCCGGGCCAGCCGCGTTGATGCCGAAACTCTGGGTGGCGGTCGCTGTGTGTTTGGACGCCTCGTTCGGATACATCCCCGCCAGGGCGTCCACCGCCACGGCCTCAGCCGTGTAGCAGCCGCTCGGCTCGCTGTCGGACAGGATGTAGTCCACCGCCCACGTGCTGCCGGTGAGCGTGGCAGGCTGCGCAACGGCGCCGGCCAGCCCGCCATCCGCCTTGTAGAGCGTGACATGTACCCCGTCGAGCGGCACCCCGCTGCCCGGCACGCTCGTATTGCGGAGCGCCGGGTCGGTGGCCGTTCCGGACAGGCGGACGGTCCAGTTGTCGTTGTCGTCGCGCGCAGCCTCGAGCACGTCGCCCGCGCTGCCGCTGAAGGCCACGGCCGGCGGCGTATCGTCAATGCGCACCTCGCGCGGCGCGGAGGTGGCGATGTAACCCACCCGGTCCGTCACCCTGGCGCTCAGGTAGAACACCCCCTCCCCGGACGGCGTGAAGGTGGGGCACCAGGCCGTGGTCAGACCCGGATCCTGGCAGTGGAGCGCAGGCCCGCCGCAGGACGATCCCTCGCACAGTTCCGCGCTGGCCACCCCCGAGGTCGCGTCGCTGGTGCCGATCGGGATCACGACCGGCGCGTTCGGGTAATACGGTGTGCCGGTGAGCAGGAAGGCGGCCTTCGGGTTGTCGCGGTCGATCGTGAAGGAGGTACTCGTGCGATCCTCCGTCCAACTCAACTGGTACGCGTAGAGCGCGGCGATCTCGTCGGCGGAAAGCGCGCGGTTGTAGAGGATGAGTTCATCCAGGTCGCCGGCCAGTCGGTTGGCCGGATCCAGGTCGCCGCCGATCAGGGTGGGCGTGGAGATGCTGGGGACGGCGCACGACCCCGGTGTGCTGGCCAGGTTCTTGACCTCCAGGCCATTGACATAAAGTCGCAGGGTCGCGCCGTCGTAGGTGCCAAGCACCTGGCTCCACTGGTTCCCGACCAGCGGCACCGTTCCCGCGATGGCCGCATACGGTGGGCAGCCGCGCAGCAGTTCGGGCACACCGGTGGCCGCCTGGAGCCGCAGGATGTAGAATGCTCTCCCGTTCAGGGCGTAATTGACCAGGATCGGCTGGGGCGTGGGCTTGAGGCCGGAGGGCTTCACCCAGCCCCCGACCGTGAACTCTTTGGGCCGCAACGCAAGGCCGGGATCGGCAAGGACCAGGTTGTTATCCACGCCGTCGAAGTGACCGGCCAGGCCCACCTTGCCCTTGACCGCCTCGCCCGTCATCGGGCACTCCTCCGGGCTGAGACACTGAGCCGATACGTTGTAGCGCGCGCTGTCCGCGAACTGATAGGCATTCTGCGGCTCATCCAGGCGCATGTGCATGACAGGCGCCTGGGCGATGAGCGACGTCACCTGCCCCGCTGAAAGGAACCAATCATGGATTTGCAGGTCATCCATCGTGCCATCGAAATACTGGTCGGGCCCGGTGGAATTCGGAGCCCTCCGCACGCCCACCAGCAGATCGTCGTCGAGATCCGGCTGGATGAGGAATGAGCCCGATATGATCTCTTCCTGGCCGTCGAGGTAGAAGGTGACGGAGCCGGAGGACGACACCGCCGCCGCGACATGGTACCAGCGACCGGCTTGGAGGGTCAGCGCGGACGACGTGTAAGAACCGTTCGGATGCTTGACAAAGCGCAGTTTCCCGTTGCTGATGCCGAACCAGTAGCCGTTGTCGCTCGACAATTGAGCCGTCGCGACGATCGTGTGGGCGCCGGAGACCGAGTCCGCCCTGATCCACGCCGCCACCGTGAAGCCGGACGTGAGCCGGTTCAGCGAGTTGTTCGGCATCCACAGATAGTCGCTCGTCCCGTCGAACTCGGCGGCCTGATCGCTTCGCCCGGGCACGCCGGACGTGGGGCACTGCGTGCAGCCTGCCTGGAGGGTGCTGCCGCCCGACTGGTTGAAGACGGCCGCCCCCGGCGGCTCATCGAAGGGCAGGCGCAGCGCCAGGCTCGGGGGTTGGTACAGCGCCTCCACTTCCGCGGCGGCCAGCGCGCGGTTGTAGATGCGCACGTCGTCCATGTAGCCGTAGAAGGGGATGGAGGCGTTCGCGAAGTTCATCTTGAAGACCCCGCGCCCGCCGTTTACCTGGTAGCTGGAGTTGATGGCGCCCACGCCCGCGTCGGTCCAGGAGAAGACGTTGGGCGACATGGAGCCGCAATCGTCCCTGTCGTCGCATACCGGCCCGCAACTCACACCCCCGTCGTTCTCCCACATCGTCAAAGTCGCGCTGGTGGTTCCGTTGAGGGTGTATGACGTGTTATAGTTCCAGTCGCCGGCCCAACAACCCACCGATTCGTGAAACCACTCCACGCCGTTGAGAGCGACACAAAGGTTATCATAGGGAGGATAGTACTGCGGGCAGTCCGCCGCAGCGTCGGCCGTCTCGGTGACGTCAACGTGCGTGATCTTGAGGGTGGAGACATCGGTGGTGCGGCCGATGTCGAAGCGCGCCGGCGAGGCGATGGACGCGTACTTCCCGACGTTGCTGTTCCCCTTCTCCACGCCGTTGACATAGACCCTGGCATAGCCGTCATCCTGGCTGTAGGTCGCCACAACGTGGTTCCAGACGTTGATGGTCAGCACGTTGCTGGCGGTCGTAAAGCCCTTCCAGGCCGAACCCGTGCTGAAGCCGAAGCGCAGCTTGAGGCCATAGCGCTCGAGGGTCGGGTACGCGGTGGCATCGCCGCGCTGGCTGTGGTAGCCGACGATTCCCTGATACCAGGTGTCCCTGGCGTCACCGCCGCCTCGAAGCGTCGGATAGATCCACGCGCTCAGGGTCAGGCGCCCGCCGCTCAGGTTCGGGACGGAACCCGACGCCGCCAGGAACTGCGCGCCGTCGAAGCGGGCGCTGCCTGCGCTCACGCTGGGGCAGTAGCCGGATGTGCAGCCCACAGCGGCGTCCTGGCCCGACGTGTCCTGCCACGGGTTGGTCAGGTCGAAGTTCATGCTGAACGCGACTTTGCCGTAGAGCAGCGCCACCTCACGCTGGCTCAGCCGGTGGTCGTAGATGCGCACGTCGTCGAGCATGCCGGGCAGCCACGGGGAGTCGGTCGTTTCGAGGCTCTTCCGGCCGCCCAGGGCGACGCCGTTGCTCGCCGGTGCATAGAGTTGCGTCGCGCTGCCCGCGCCCTTCAACTGGCCATCCACGTAGAACCTGTGGACGTCCGAGGCAGACCCGGGGCTTTCCTTTCCGTAGGTCACGACCACATGGTGCCACTCGCCGTCAGCATAGCCGGGTGAGGTCCCCGGCCCGGAGGAGACGGCGCTCGTGGCGCCCAGGGTTGAAGTCAAAGCGCCGCCGTCTATGTAGACCTGAAGCGGATAGGCGCCGGCGGATATCGGCGTGCTGACGAGGTCGTGCTTGCCCGTGCTGGTGGTCTTGAACCACAGGGAAACGGACGCGCCAAGTTGCGGCGGCTGGGCGCCTGATTCGAGGAGGCTGGCGCCGTCCAGCCTGAGCCCGTTGCCATAGGTGCCGTTCGCGTCCAGAGTGCAGCCCCCCCACGGCGTCACGCCCCGCCCGCTGAAGCAGACCCCATCGTGCGGCGGCAGGTTGCCCGAACGGTCGAAGAACGGTGCGTTGGGGTCGTTGAAGGGCAGCCAGAGGACCATGCCGCCCGCGGTGCTGGTCCAGTCGCTGATGGTCGCGCCGGCCACCTGGGTCACAGTGTAGACGCCGCCGTCCGCGACGCCCGAAACGCTCAAATAGCCCGAGGTCGTGCTCCGTTCCTGGGGCCGCAGCACGAACGAGCGGTCCGGGACCTGGACGTTGCTGATGCCGGGCCCCGTCTCGGTGGACAGCAGGCCCTCGGCTTCGCGGCTCAGGAGTTGGTTCGTGACCGTCGAGACGTAGTAGAGGCTCTGCCCCGGTTGCACCATGCCGTCGCTTGGGACGTAGCGGCCAGTTGCTCTGTCCCGCTCGTTGAGTTGGGACTCCAGGGCCAGCATGTTGAGGCTCGATTGCACGCCCGGGTGATAGCCATAGACGCGTTCCTGAGCGTCGCCCAGCGTGTCACCGTCGCCATCCACGGCGAGCGGATCGGACCACACCCAGGTCGCCGACGGCGCGCCGGTCGTCTTGTCGAGCATGTAGACGAACTGCCAGCCGCCGAGCCACTCGGCCGTGTCCCCGTCGTGGTCCTTGTCGAAGATGTCCTGGTGGCCGACCTCTTCGGCGTCCGTCAGGCCATCGCCGTCCGTGTCCCGCAGGTTAGGATTGGTGCCGACCAGGATCTCGAAGCGGTCGCTGAGGCCATCGCCGTCGCTGTCCGCGGCCGCCGGATTGGTGCCGATCTCGATCTCGTAGCCGTCCAGCAGGCCGTCACCGTCGCGGTCCGCGATGTGGTCGTCGCCATCGCTGCTATAGGGCAGCCCGTCGTTGTCGGCATCGTAGAGCATCGGAAAACTGATGTTGCCCCAGCTTTGGGCGTAGCCCCGCCCCTTGGCGGCCAGGGCCCGGAAGCCGTCGAGCGTGTACCGCCCGTAGCCGAGCTGCGCCCGAATGCCCGGTCCCTGTCCCGGCGGCTCGGTGACACCCGCTTCGTAGACGCGGCCGTAGATATTTTCCGTCGCCCGCAGGACCCGCGTGGTCGTGCTGAAGGGCCATTGCACGGCGCACCAGTCCACGTACGGATCGTCAATGACGACCGCGT
>FWPV01009919.1_pt1 | contig 15858 bp, 12 predicted proteins | sample 2228371 | NCBI WGS metagenome assembly FWPV01 (sample SAMEA103939776, study PRJEB20133) | metagenome | reverse complement strand
AAGAGGAATTTTTAAAATTTTTGTGGTGAAAAAAAAGAAAAAATGTTAAAAAAATATAAAATATGTAATAAAAACAAAACAGAGTTATTTATTAATTTTTTTATTTTTATTCAACTATTTTATAAAAAAAATATTAATATTTAATTTCTTTTTTTTCACAATAATCTTATCTACTTTTTAATTATCTCTTTAAAATTCAGGAGGTTTTAATAATGTTTTTAATTACTATTTTTATCATTGTATCGTTTCTTCTGGGAATAACTATCGGCGTTATTATAAGAAAAATAATTGCAGAAAATAAAATCTCAGGTGCAAAAACTTATGCAAATCAATTAATTGAAAACGCAAAAAAAGAAGCAACAACAATAATAAAAGAAGCTGAACTGGAAGCAAAAGATAGATTACTTAAGGCACAGACTGAATTTGAACAAAAAACAAAGGAAGAAAAACAGGAACTATCAAATCTGGAGAAACGCTTGAGAATTAGAGAAGAAAATATTGACAAAAGGGTGGATGACCTTGATAAAAAAGAAAAAGAATTAAACACAAAAAAAATTGAAATTAGTGAACTGGAAAAAAGATTAAAACAAAACGAAGAACATCTATCAAAAATAATAGTTGAACAACAAAAAAAATTAGAAGCAATTTCAGGTATGTCAAAAGAATCCGCAAAAAATGAACTGATAAATATGCTGATTGACGAAGCAAAAAAAGAATCGCTTGCAACTTTGAAAAAAATAGAAGAAGAAACAAAAGAAACCGCGGAAAAGAAAGCAAGAGAAATAATTACAACTGCAATTCAAAGAATCGCAGCAGACCATACTTCAGAAATCAGTATATCAGTTGTTCCCCTTCCAAATGAAGAAATGAAAGGCAGGATTATAGGTCGCGAAGGTAGAAACATAAAAACACTGGAAACAATGACAGGCGTAGATTTTATTATTGATGATACCCCTGAAGCTGTAACTATATCAGCCTTTGATCCTGTTCGTAGAGAAATTGCAAAACTGGCTCTGGAAAAATTAATAACGGATGGTAGAATACATCCCGGAAGGATTGAAGAACTCGTTGAAAAAACAAAACAGGAAATGGAAATAAGACTGAAAGAATTAGGAGAAAATGCATGCATGGAGCTCGGTATTACCAATATGCATCCGGAACTTATTAAATTAATAGGTCGTTTACATTACAGAACAAGTTACGGTCAAAATGTTTTAACGCATTCTCTTGAAATGGCTCATATTGTTGCAATGATAGCTTCTGAATTAAAAATGGACCCGACCATCGCAAAACGTGCGGCATTATTGCACGATATAGGCAAAGCAATAGACCATGAACAGGAAGGCTCTCACGTTGCCCTGGGACTGGAAGTCGCAAAAAAATATAATGAAAATGATAAAGTATTAAATGCTATAGCTTCGCACCACGGAGATACAGCCCCTAATTGTATTGAATCTGTCCTGGTACAGGCGGCAGATGCTATTTCTGCTTCAAGGCCTGGCGCCAGAAAAGAAACTCTGGAAAATTACATAAAACGCTTAGAAAATCTTGAAAAGATAGCTTCATCATTTGAAGGTGTTGCAAAAACTTATGCCATTCAGGCAGGAAGAGAAATAAGAGTAATTGTGGAACAGGATTCTGTTGATGATTTAAAAGCATTTCAGTTATCAAAAGAAATAGCAAAAAGAATAGAGCAGGAACTGGAATATCCCGGACAGATAAAAGTAACAGTAATACGAGAAGTCCGGGCTATAGATTATGCCAAATAATTCGGGTTTATAAATGATCAACATATTATTTATCGGAGATATTAACGGCAAAGCCGGGAGAAATTGTATAAAAGCAATTCTTCCTAACCTTATTAAAGAAAAAAACATAGATTTCACAATTGCAAACGCTGAAAATGCTGCAGGCGGTTTTGGATTAACTTATGAAACATTTAAAGAAATCAAAGAAAGCGGAATAGATGTTTTAACCATGGGCAATCACACCTGGGATAATAAAGATATATTTACTTTTATTCAAAAAGAGCCATCTTTACTGAGACCTGCAAATCTGCCGCAGGATGTTCCTGGACAGGGTTCAGGTATTTTTAATCTAAAAAATTCTCAAACAAAAATCGGCGTTATTAATTTAAATGGAAGAATATTCATGGATCCTGCACAATGCCCTTTCAGAGAAGCAGAAAAAATTGTAGAAGAAATAAAAAAACAGACCCCGATAATAATAGTTGACATACATGCAGAAGCCACTTCAGAAAAACAGGCTATGGGATTTTTTTTAGACGGCAATGTTTCAGCCGTTATCGGCACCCACACCCATGTTCAGACAGCAGACGAAAGAATTCTACCGAATGGAACCGGGTTTATTACAGATGTTGGAATGACAGGTCCATTTGATTCAGTAATAGGTGTAAAAAAAGATATTATAATCCGTAGATTTTTAACCGGGCTCCCGGAAAAATTTGAAATAGCAAACAGAGACATACGATTTAATGGTATAATATTAAATATTGATACTGAATCTGGAAAAACAAAAAATATAGAAAGAATAAATATTAAATATGAAAATTCTTAAGTCTCCAGTTTTTTATATCTGTATTTTTCTTTTCTTTTTTGCTTTTGCTATTTATTTAAATATTCTTTCCCCCTCTGTTTATTTCGGAGACAGCGGAGAATTAATATCAATGGCATATACTTTAGGTATTCCACATCCAACAGGATTTTCTCTGTATATGCTTGTTGCAAAAATATTTTCTTATATCCCAATAGGAAATATTGCATTCAGAATAAATGTTTTATCTGCCTTTTTTGCTGCTTTAATACCAGCTATCCTTGTCTTGATTTTTAATATTTCTTTTTTTAAAAAGCAGGAAAATAAATTCATTAAATTAATTTTGCCATTTTTTGTTGCACTGGTATTTATATTTTCTTATACAATACTATCTCAATCAGTTGCAGCAAGAATATATACTTTAAATGGTTTTTTATGTGCTATCTGCCTCTTTTTATTTTTTTATTATTTTGAATACACAAACAATATAAAAACACTTTATTTGCTTGCATTTATAACAGGGCTGGGAACTGGAGTTCATTTATCTCTGGTATTATTTGCTGTTATTTTATGGATTTATATTATATTTCAAAAATTTAACACAGTAAAAAAATCTATAGTTCCATTAATTATTTTTTTTATCTCTGGTTTGTCTATAAATCTTTATCTATTAATAAGGGCGCAATCAGAAATAGTTTTAAAATGGGCTAATATATCATCTGTAAATGATTTTTTTAATTATATTACACAAAAACAATACAGTAAAAAGATGTTTTCCAGAGATTTGCAGGGATATTTATATTTTTTCAGTGAAATTATTAAATTTATAATAAGAGAATTTTCAATAATTGGTTTTATTGCATTTATTTCAGGTATGATAAAAGCATTTTTTAATAAATATAAATATTTCTGGTTATTATTTATTTTGTTTTTATCAAACATATTATTATTAAGTGTGTATGGAAATTATACTGATTTACAGCTTGCATTCAGATATTTTATTCCATCTTATATAATTGCTGCTTTTTTCATATACTATATATTATTTGACCTTTATATATCAATAAAAACAAAAAAAGCCGTCATTATATTTATATCCTTATCTTTTGTAATATTACTAATTGTTATAGCTGCAAAAAACGTCAGGGAGAACAATCGTTCAAATAATTTTATTGCTTACAATTATCCGCATGACATACTGCGTTATATGCCTGAAAATGCAAATGTTTTTACAAGCGGAGATAACCAGATTTACACGATTGCTTATGCTAAATTTGTTGAAAAAAAATATCCTGGTATAACAATCTATGACACGACTGCTACAATTTTCAAAGACATAGAAAAATTATTTGCGATAAGCAAATCAACAAGCCAGAAATCAAATGTTTTTGCCGCATTTTCTCAAAAAATAAGTCCTATATTTTCTTCCGTTGATTTGAACACACAGCAACTCAAACAGGCAATGTATGGTCTGTATATTCGTGTTGCAGATGAGGAAAATATAAAAGATGAAATATTTCCCTGGTATTTATATTCATTAAAAAACATAATAAGAGATACTGATATTTTCCATGAATTTGAAGAAAGAGAAGTTGTGGGATTTTATCTTTATCGTCTGGCTGAATTTTATAAAATAAGAGACAGGAAAAATATTTATATATATCTTCTTGATAAATCCACACAGGTTGCATACGACTCTGTTCCAATACTTTCCAATGTTGCAATAAGATTTGGAAGCGATGAGACCATAGAAAACGGAGCTTTAAAAGCAGAAGAATTGTTTAATAAGGCAGTTGCGCTGCAGCCGGATAATGATATGGTTTTATATAATATTGGAAGTTTTTATGGTAGATATGGTTTCTATGAAAAAGCATTAACTTATTTCCAAAAAGCAATTGAAAAGAATCCAACCAATTTAACTGCTAAGTTATATTATAATATGGCGTTAAAAGAACTTCAGAAACAACAGAATCAATCTGCGGAATCTAACCAGACACAGCAAGTAACAGTAAATCCATCACCTGCAATAAACAACGAACATTTTGAGGCTGGGAAAAAATATTTAGAACAAAAAAAGTTAAAATTGGCAATTTCAGAATTCAGTAAAGACATAGAAATAAATCCAATGCTTGACAGGTCTTATTTTCACATAGGATATATTTACTCACTTAAAAACGAAATTCATAAGGCAATACCATTTTACGAAAACGCACTCACCAAAAACCCAAATAACACAAGCACACTGAATAATTTAGGGTTATGTTATTACAGAACATACAATTTAAAAAAAGCAAAGGAATGCTTTGAAAAATCATTAAAAATAAATCCAAAACAGGTAAGAATTAAAAAAATGTATGATGAGTTGAAGTAAAACTCCGCAGGAAAAACTTTTTTATGTATTTACGGCCATAGTTCATTACAAATTTTGAAACATTCATTCCAGACATCATAAAACCACTCGGGCGCCTGTCCACACATCATTACAGTAACGGTCTTGCTAACCGGCGAATTATGAAAAGAAATACTTGAAGTTGGCACGTCGTAACAGGTTCCAATATAGAAATCATCCATACCAATTAGATTGCTGTTATTTATTACGGTATAAAGTTCCTCTACCCTTTGCTGTGTTATTTCTTCTTCCTTGTGTTCTATTACCTGTGGCTGCGCAACAAAACCTGAATCATAATCAAAAACAACCCTGCCGGTGCCATAAATTATTATTTCTCTGCGTAAACCAGTCCATCCGCTTACCAGTTTAGCAAAAACAACCATATCCGAATGGCTGGGTGAAGTGTTGCTGTTGCTTCGGCAGATGTTACTATAGCAGGTGATTTATGACTGGTACAACCGTTGTAAAGTAAAATACAAAAAAGAATTAAAACCAAAGATAATATTTTTATTTTCATATTCTTCCTTCCATGATTGATTTTATATTGATTAGACAGGTTATAATGAAAAAAGCTTCGTATATATTTCTCCAGATAAATTCATGCAAAAAACCTGTTATATTGTAGGGGTAATTCATGAATTACCACTTGTTTTTGGGGGCGATTCACCTGACCGCCGAAGCTTTTAGCAAAGGTGGTTGAATCGCCCCTACATTTTAAATTATTCCTGTTTCTTAATTTTAACACTAATGAGTGTTATCCATAATTGAAAATCTTTAATTGAATGCCAACTTTTTGGTCTTACCCCAAAGTTGGTTTATTACAGTCCTTGGGCTGAATGGGTGTCCTTTATCCACATCTTTCTTAAAATTGCTTATACCTTACAAAAAGAACAGTGTCATTGCAAGCAAAACGAAAGAAAACTGATGTATTTTAATATGGGGTTATGAGTTTTGTGAAGCAATCTTGCTATTAAAAACGTTTACTGCAAGAAAACACCAACACCAACTTTCGGGTCTGGCCTAAAAGTTTTTGTACCTTTCTGATTTCTCTGTACATTTGCAATCAGGCATCCGCCACTTTATTTAAAAATATGTTTAAACTTAGTTCGCAGATAGTTCTAACATAGTTCAAAAATAGTAAAAACATAGATTCCTGCTTGCGCAGGAATGACTTATTATGTTACTTTGCTGCATTCGAACAAATCTAATATCCCCTTTCAAGCAGGAATCCAAACTTAATAAGGCAGAAAATCTACAATTGAAAATAGATTAAGGTGTTCTTGATTTAAGTTAAAAACACGAAGTGTTATCCATAATTACAAATTTTTAATTTTTAATTAATAATCGAACACCAACTTTCGGGTCTGTCCCCAGAGTTGGCATCGGAGTTATAGTTGGTGTTATTGTTGGCGTTCCTGTTTCAGTAACTGTCGGCGTGTTGATAAGTATATACGTATATGCTTGCTTTTCATTATAACCCAAAAACTTAGCTTTCACCCAATTAAACACATAATCTACCGCATCAACGATCTTAGCCCACCAAGAAACCTGAATGGATCCTGTTTGTAATGTAATTTTGTACACATCACAATGATGTATATCTTCCGGGTATTGATACCCCCATCCAAAATAAATACTGTCATTATGTTCGGCGCACAAAAAATGCCTGCGAGATAAAAAATTAGAATTAAGCGTTAATGCATACCAATCAATACCATCATCTGAATACCATATATCTTCAATCGTGTCATAATTATTGTCCCCCGATATAATCCAAATTTTATCGTTAAAGACCGCACTCTGATGTTGATCTCTAACTGCCCATGCAGCATTACCAGTTAATAATTCCCAATCTACGCCATTTTCAGACACCCAAACATCGTTATAAAAATCTTCAGCCATTCCGCCCATTAAATATAATTTATTATCTTTTTCCACCACCGTATGATACATCCTTACAGAAAAATCCCCATAACCTTCAAATGTCCATGTTATTCCATCTGTCGTACTATATATATCATTTTGATTGCCTTCTCCAATCTTATATCCACCAATTAACCATAATTTCCCATCGAATACTATAGTTTCATGTCCATATCTATTACCCCAGACTGCATCATTATTAATTAAGTCAAAATTTACTCCATCCATAGACTTATAAATATAATCTCTGTAGTATGGCGGATAATTCCACTGTGCGCCAATCACATAAATTGCATTATCATATACAACAACATTATTTTGTTGTACTGCAAACGGCGGATATCCTTCTAAATCCCAATTAATACCATCTTCAGATGAATATACTTTATAGTCTACTCCACCATACCACACATAAGCCCATAATTTATTATTAAAAGATACTAATGCCCCCATAGTAATTGTATTAATTGTTGTGTCTACCGCTATCCGTTGCATATTATACTCAGATGGAGCGTTATAAGTCCATAAGTTGTTTTCATAATTACCATCACTTGCTCCCACAAAACTTAATCCTTCTGGAATCGTATCCCATATTTCCATCCCCGATGCTTGATTTGTTATATCAAGATCGATATGAAACGTTACTGTATCCCCTGGATTATATACCTCCTGATCAGCAGATTTAGATATATTAAAAAATGCTGTAGGAGTTACAGTAAAGGTAGGTGTTTGTGTAAATGTATACGTTGGGGTTAAAGTAGGATAGTTCAAAGGCAAAATTTCTATTCCCGGAAGTAATATTCTATTATTGCTATCCATATATGTTCCATTTATTCCAAGATTATAACTATTATCTTTCACAGCAGCTTCCGGGTAATAAAAATCATTAAAAAAACGTGAAATAGTATACCCTGCCAAAGTACCGTTGTTTAACAAATACTTAAACGTAAACGGATTATCATAAGTTGGATATGTTGAAGACGTTGCATTATCTACACTAGTTATAAAACAAATAGCATTATCACACGAAGCGGTATAAGTTATACTGTTAAAGCCAGTTGAATACTGCGAAAATACATTATTATAATTTACATCAAAAACATTATCAAAAATGTAGCCATAAACCGTGCTTACTGAACTTCCAGAAAACCCAGTATAAATATTACATAACCCCAACGGTGGATTTTTTTGGCCATAAATACTAACAGCGAAACTAACAGACGAATGTGGACAAACTGTCAACAAAATAGTATCAACATCATTTACTGTTGTGCGCGTTAAAGGCACCGAAACCTGATATATTACTGCATAAATTAAATAATCATTTTGACTATCTACTGGGTTATAAAAAGGAAGATATCTAAAAGTAGAAACACCAGATCTACTTCCCATTCCACTTTTAAATTCAATCTTATTTGGATTAGGCGTTGGTGTTAGTGTTGGCGTTATGACAGGGGTTTCACAAGAATCAGTTATTGGTTTTATTTCTAAAATCAACTGTAGAATTGTTTTAGATAATCCCGCCAGACAATAAGTCTGAAAATTATAATTTTCTCCGGCTATGCAATTAACTATATCCCCAACAAAAGATTCTCTAGTTAATGCTCCCGTTAAATTTCTATATCGTAAATTATAATTTATAGGAATCAAATTAAATATTTGTGTTGACACACCATACACAAAACTTAAAAGAGTTGAATTTTGCGTTGTAGGCATCGCATTAAGATTAATATAATCACTCATATAATCTCTTTTTCCTTGTTGTACCGAAAAAGACACATCAGAAACATTATTATAAATTAAAGATATTAAAGATCCAGCAGAAATTGCAGACAAAGTAACTGACACATAACACATTGTATAAGGAGGATTTAATAACTTATATGCCCACATTGTTCTACTAGCACACGCAGTATAAGTTAAAAGCGTAGGAGAAGATGTATTTACGCTTATAGATGATACTGATACATTTGAATCAGTTTGGACTAAAATTATCATTGCATCTGTTGTTGTATTATTCGCAGTATTAGAAATTCCAACAAAATAATTAGATGAAGCAGAAGTATAGATAGAATTCGCTCCACCCCGGTAAGTTATCTCTAGGCAGGTCTCAGCATAAATTGATATAGTAAATACAATAAAAAATAAAATTAATAAGTTTCTACGCATTTAAATTCTCCATTTTGACAGAATCATCGAATAATGCACGCTCTTTATATTTTTCCTGTTTTCCTATATTAAATTGCTCAACCGGCCAATAATATCCAGCCGCGTTTTTCAGCATGAGTGTCCTCAAACCAAAAAAGAATTGACTACTTATGCCACTTGATATATTTTATCAAAGGCAAAGGCTTGTTTAAAGTCTATTTTGTAGTATAATTCATTTAAGGAGGAAACAAATGACTGATAACCAGCAAAACAACACATCAAGAAAAATAAAGTTAACACCCGAGCAACTATTTGACATTTATCAGGAATGCTCGATGCCTAACGCCCCGGTAAAGGCTATTCTTGAGAAATACGGTCTGAAACCATGGCACCTTATAGCTTTGCGCAAGAGAATCAAGCAAGCGGCACTATCTGAGCTCTCAAACCCCGCCAAGCCAGGAAAAAAGAAGTCGCTTGTCCCAGTTGATGACCTCAGGCAGGCGGAAAAGGAGCTTGCGCAGGTCAAAGACGCCCTCGCAACCGTCGGACATGAGCTCGCTCTGCTAAAAAAAAAGACGAGTTAGGCCTTAAAGGGCTTTTAAAGGGTCATTTTCCGAAAGACATCAGGGAAAATGTCGTGTCCGCCATAAAAGAAGCCGTCCTATCGGGCTTTACGCAGAAAAAAGCGTGTCTGCTCTTTGACATAGACCCAAGAAAGTTCAGGCGCTGGGTCAATCCTAAACAAAAAAAACTGAAGATTGCCTGTAATAAGCTTCTGCCTCAGGAGATTGCAGCCATAGTTCAGGCTCCATTCGTTCCTGAGAACATAGGCAAACCATTGAGCCATATTTACGTTTATGGCCATAATACAGGGGTTTTTTACGCGTCCCTATCCACCGTCTACAGGTATCTTAAGGCTCAGGACTTGGTAAAACCTTTCCAGCCGAAACGAAAGATTACATCTCATATCTCCGCTCACGACCTTCTGGATGACGGGTTCTCTCTCTTGACCTATGACGGCACTTGTTTCAAGACAGAGTCTGGTATTACTGTATGGGCAATCCCGGTTCTATTATTGCCATGCAGATACCTTTTGCACATAGGGCATTCCCTACGCGGCGTTTCATCATCAGACTTGCGTGGTTCAGTCGCGCAGGCCGTACTTGAATTGCCGGATGATTTCACAGGTAATCTTATTGGTTTTTCGGATCGTGGCTCCGCTATGAAAGCAAACAAAACAGTTGACTTCCTGGAAAAAGAACTTAAAATACCTCTCCGTTACGGTCGTCCGAACACTCCGGATGACGAACCATGGATTGAGGCGCTGAACAAAACCTTTAAATACCACAGAGAAGCTCCGATTGTTTACCAGACCGTTTCCGATGTGCTTGACTGGTTTACGAAGTTTAAGTCCCTTTACAATAATAATGACCCTCATAGCGCCTTGAAATACGTAACACCGGCCGAGGCATTTGCAGGAAAAATGGAGGTGATACTAAACAAAAGAAAAAACAACATGGTTGCCGCTAACATGCGACGACTTGAAGCCTACAGGGCTTCCAAACTTCAAGTGGTTAATTGCTGACGGAACGAGGTCAATTAAGCTGAAAAACTCCGCCAGTGATACGGGAATAAACCTCGCATTTATGAACCACAAAATTGTCTAATTCTTCTTTTAATGCGTTTAATTGCTCTAATTTTTCTTTTTTATCATTGTCCATGTTAATCCTCCTGTTTGAGTTTATCCTTTTATTTAAAATAAGTATTAAATGTATTTTCCTTTATAAGCAAAAAAACTAAAAAAGAAATTTGGGCTGGGGGACTCGTGGAAGGAGCTCCACAATTTTTAAATGGAGTTGTAGCTCCCCACAAGCCTTTTACATTGTTAAAGTTAGACCCACCTGGCCTATTAAAAGTAACCAAACCAGAACGATTATAAGGAATTTCACCTATATCATAATTATTTTCATGATACCAAGAATGATTTACATAACCAAATAAAATATCATAAAATGGATCTTCTATTACTTCTGGCGATTTTTGCACTAAACGATACCCATTCGTCCCATAATAATCCACACCTATATCCGCACGATGCATCACAATTAATAACCTTCCAATTCGTAAAATTCCCCAGTAACGTTTATCATATGTGCCGCCACTATTTAACAAGTTTCCTTTATGGTCTCTAAGAGAAACAGTAAAAGATTTTGCGCTACTAGAAGATAATACCACTTTATCTGTATCTATACTAGGATTATCGAAATTATTTGAGGCTAAACGATTATATACAAATTCAATTCCAGATAAAATATCTTGTATAGAAAAACCTTGATTAGCTAAAGTACGATATGACATATCATCGGGATTCAATACTCTTCTTAATTGATCTAAGGTAAATATATAATCAGATAAGTGAGAAGCATTTATAGACAAAGATTTTATTTTTTGTCCATCAATAGAATTATTCTGTATTTTACTTCCAGAAACCGAATTATCAGATAAATGATTTTGTGTTATCGCATTCGAACTTATACCAGAAGATCCTATTGTAGGACCTGAATATGTACCATCGCTATATATAATATTACTATGAGTAAGATTTCTCAAACAAAATTGAAGTTTAAGTTCATTTATTGAGTATTCTCCAATTCCATCCACATTAACAGCTATTTTAGTTTTAAAAGAACCTTCAGATGGAACACCAATAGAAATACCATATTGATTAGAATAAGCCACTATTTTAGTCTTACCAACTATATCTAATCTAGAGGATACCGTAGTTTTAAAAGCTAATTTATATAAATAAATCTCTTTTCCTCCACGTAAAAGATTTATTCCATTATTTATTACAAGTTCCCCATCACTAAATTTCACTATTTCAGATTGGTATCCCTCTTTTAACAATACAGCGCCAGGACCAAACTTTACATCATTTCCAAAAACATATGGTGTCATGCCATATAATACGCCACTTCCCCACATAGAACCCATTGAATTTATCATAATCTCCAATGAGTCTTGAAGACGAACAAAATCTTCAATTTTTGGATGAACGCCATCCATCTGCGAAAAATCTGGTTTTATAATACTCATAAACTATACCTCCAATTAAGGTGTAAAAGTTGCAACTACATCGGGAAAACCTCTGTAATCTCTTAGTATCATTAAATGAACCGTTGCCGGCTCAGAAGAACAATCAACGGAATTTCCATTATAATCAACTATAATTATTTGTGTATATGACGTAGTTGTTTGTGTCAAAACATCTACTGCATTAGACGAACCAGACTTTAATGACACAAATAATCCAACCGGATCAGGATAATTTCTGGGAATTTGTTTAGTTCCATTAACAGAATCCACAATAATAAATCCAGCCTGAAATACATCTTTATTGCTATAATAATAATGCGGAGTAAGATTGGGTGTAGGAGTAATAGTCCAAGTATTAGTTATAGTAAAAGTAGGTGTTTCTGTCAAAGTTTCCGTTATAGTATTAGTAATAGTAAAAGTGAACGTAGAAGTCCAAGTCTTAGTTATAGTTTTTGATGGTATTGGTGTTGGAATTGTATTAGTTCTAGTGGGAGTAATAGTCCATGTTTCTGTTATAGTAAAAGTAAACGTCCTTGTGGGAGTTATTGTTTTAGTGAATGATTCCGTTAAAGTAGAAGTCGGCGTCTTAGTAAAAGTTTTTGTGGGCCTCGGAGTTAAAGTATGAGTTAAAGTAATACTAATTACCGGAGTATTAGTATCAGTTATAATTTCAGTGGAAGTTTTAGTGACTCTGGGTGTTAAGGTGTGAGTTAAAGTAATACTAATCACCGGAGTATTAGTATCAGTTATAATTTCGGTGGAGTTTTAGTAATTCTAGGAGTTAGGGTGTGAGTTAAAGTAATACTAAGTAGCGGAGTATTGGTATTAGTTATAATTTCAGTTTCAGTTGGGGTTTTTGTAAGTCTGGGAGTTAAAGTGTGAGTTAAAGTAATACTAGGTAACGAAGTATTAGTTTCCGTAACAGTTTTAGTAAAAGTTTTTGTTGGTCTTGGAGTTAAAGTATGCGTTGGAGAATTTGTGGGAGTACCAATCACTGTTTGCGTGTACGTAGAAGTAAATGGATTTGGAGTCCCGCATTGTTCATATTCTAATACATTTCCATTATACACCATAAGACCAATAACGGCACAAGAACCATCTTGCTTCAATTGAGAAAATGGAAAGTATGTCTTCCCATCATAATAAACTCCCGCGCCAGAGTCGCCTATTTGATTCCATCCATCACAATTGGGCCAATTTATTTGGGGCGGATCATTGTAAGCTATAGTATAATCAGTATCAGTTACCCAATTATACAAATCATAACTCTGTGTATGCACTATAGGCCCCTCTAAACCTACTCCTTCAAAAATATGAAATTTATTCGACCCAAAAAACAAAGAACGTGGATGCGCAAAAATATCACCTAATGAACTCGCCATACTATATAAAGGTACTGGACTATATGGATAAAAAGTATCTCCATTATCCTCCGATCTAAATAACCACATTAAATACCAAGGTAAGTATTTTCCAAAATTATATGCAGCTCCTAATTCCGCAATTGCATACCATACACCATTATATTGGAATACCGTGGTAGAATTAATATGCGCAAATTGATTTTCCCAAATTTCATAATCTCGTAAAGAATTCACATCAATTGCAACCGCTTTAGTTTCCGTAACATAATTATAACCATAATTATAGCTATCTATTCTATACAACTTAAAATCTTGTCGATCGCTGTAATAAAGCCTATCAAATCCTCCGGGCATCCGTACTTGTTTAGACATGGCTGCAGATTGTACCTCACATACACCATTTCCTATCAATATACCTTTACGTTCAAAATTTCCGCCTGTTTGGGGATTTAATGAATTTGTAATATATAAAGTAATAATACCAGGAAAATCTGGTATAGTAGGATTCTGTTCACTTATAACCATATGAAATTTACCATCTTCTGGATGCCAAATCATATCAGGTTCTCCGCAATTAACAATATCTAAAGTTGCAATAGGAGTAATAATAGGACTTGGAACTACAGTCCATACCTTCGGAAAGGGTGTTCCACAAGGATTTATTGTTGCAATAGGAGTAGGCGTCCATTCATAAGTTTTATACGGCGTAATAGTAGGTATTACTGTCGCATCACAAGTATCATAAAAAGGTGGAGCAATGGGAGCCTTAGAAGTAAAAAAATGTATCTGACAAATATACCCGGATATAGGATACTCTACCAAACCTTCACCATTTTGATCTAATCTACCGCCTCCCATAACCATTCGCGTTATATATCCACTAAACAAAGATCCACCACCAGTTAATCCATACCCCTTATAAGTCAACTCTCCGTTTAACCAAAAATAAATATTACCGGAATTATCCCATTGGAAGAAAAACTCGTTCCAATTATTTAAATTAACAGATCCTGAAGGCGCAAGAGTTCTGTAACCTCCCGCAGGGTTAAAAAATCTTACGCTTCTATCCGACGCCATCGCAATACCAACATGTCCACCATAATAAAAACCGTCATGCAAACTAAATACAATTTGCTCGGTATCCGCATTTGTTGGATACCAATAAAAATGTATTCCACCTGACGGCTGATTAGCAATATGCGAGCATTGTATACCATCAAACTTTATGTAATCAGTTTCTGTAAAACCACCCACACAATAAATTCCATCATTGGGTGGAGCCGGAGTAGTATAGAAAGTTAAATCCCCAACTTCTATTATTTTCCCCGTTCCGCCCACATTGTCAAATGTATCTGACCCACCCGCAATTAAATAGTTATCTATGCTGTTTAGATTGTGACAGGACGTAGGAGTCGGTGATTCAGGTAATTTCTCCATACCATTTAAAACATCAGTAAAAAATGATAACTTATCTACAAATAAATCGCTTTTTCCAAAACCTTGATTGCTACGAAGTAAAAATAGTAGCTCATCTGACGTTCCACCCCAAAAAGTATTATTTAAATTTTCTGTAGATATTTTTAATTCCCCATCCTGATATACATTATATTGCGAACCATTCCACTCGATATTATAACGTCTCCAAACATTATCATCTGTCTCGCTATCATAAGCAATATTATTACCCCAATCCGACGATAATTGAAATGCCCAATTAGAAGCTTCGGGATGAGGTGGCAAAAAAAGATTGGCAACTAATCCATCTCCCATATCATGTCTTCTACTCATAATAAAATTTTCTCCATCTATACCGGCGGGACAATACACCCAATAAACAATACTCCACTCAGTAGCATTCTCTAAAACTTCTATTAATTCAGAAGGTAATGTTATATAGCTACTACCAGCAGTATTACTAATAGAATAACTTCCAGATTTTGCTTGTGTAGTTGTATAAGGATTACCATAAGTAGTTCCATTAAATCCACTTATTTCATCAATAGCATTACCCTCGAAATCATAGAAAGCTATTTTGTTTCCCATTACTCTAATACTTAAAAGTAAAAAAAATAAAACTATTATTTTTCTATTCATCCATTTTTCCTAAACAAAAAATTATTAGTGCAAAAAATATAATCACGCCGATCACCATTAAAACTATGTTAAATATATTTTCTCCGAAAAAATTAATACACATCGCTAGGCGGAAATCCTTTCTCTTTTTTTATTGTTTCCTTTCTAAGTGTATGAATAAAATATTTTTTTATTTTTCTCAAAGTATTATAATAAATTTTCCATTTTTCCACAAGCCCTTCTGCGTTTTTTAAATCCTTATATGCCTCTAAAATATAATTTCTTAAAATTCTAGTAAAAGACGGATCATTA
>FWPV01009918.1_pt1 | contig 15864 bp, 19 predicted proteins | sample 2228371 | NCBI WGS metagenome assembly FWPV01 (sample SAMEA103939776, study PRJEB20133) | metagenome | reverse complement strand
TTCCGATCTTCCTTCACCTTTAAGCCCCGAGCGATATTCATTGCCTTTATCATCTTTGATAGTGATGCTCATTGTGTAATCAGCACCCATATTTATTTTTTTATCGGAAATGTTTTCAATAGTTATATCGGCAATCAAAAATTTGTTTCCGTCTTTGGCTTTGGAATCATTAAACTCAATAAGCCTATGTAAAGTGATTTTAACTTCATTGTTTTTAACTTCTGCAATAACAGAATTTTTATTCTGAGAATAAACCAAAGATGTTATTAGAGCAAAGAGCAGAAAATTTATAAGATATGTTTTCATGTTAAATTCTTTTTTTTGTTTATGTATGTTTAAAAATTATTCCCTTTAATTTCAATTGATTAGTTAATCTTGTTTTAATTTACTTTTTCAAGTTAACTCTTTTCCTCATTATCGGTCTTGTTTCCGACCTTCTTGTGACTTCACTAAATCCTGCTCTCTTAAATGCCGAGTAAGTTCCAGTGTAAATAAAAACAGGAGCAGATGTTTTATTTTTAGTATCAGTTGGATATGCTTCAACTATCGTTCCGCCTTTGGACGCCGCAAAATCACAGGCAGAGTTAATAAGCTGAACCGATATGCCTTTTTTCCTGTAATCTTTGTGGATAAAAAAACATACGATTGACCAGACGGGTTTATTATCTACAGGCTGAAGTATTTTTGAATTTGATAGGCGTGAATATTTTTCTCTTGGCTGAATTGCAACCCAGCCGATAGCTTTGTCATTATCATAAGCAAGAACTCCCGGCTGGATATTATTTTTAACTATACGTCTCATTTCTTTTTTTGTTCTGCCGTCAGATCTTTTTTCATCATATTCTTTTTTAGACATCAGCCAGTACATGCACCAGCATCCCGCACAGGCGCCTTTTTTGCCAAAAAGATTTTCAAAGTCTTTCCATCTATCTGGTGTTAAGGGATGAAACGATAAATTCATTTTCTACATAAAGTTTTAATTAACATCCTTAAAATACTTTGTTAGTATAAATCATCATAACTAAATTGCGCACAATATTTTTTGGAAAGGATAGATTGTGGAACAAACAGGTACTTTGCAAAAACTTAAATCCGGATTTCAACATTCATTCTGGGTTGCAAATGGAATGGAGTTGTTTGAAAGATTAGCTTACTACGGACAGGCAACGATTCTTAGTGTGTTTCTGCGCGATCATTTAAAGTTTGATGAAGTGCAGGCCGGGCAGCTATCATCTATCTTTGGTGGTTTGATTTATTTCCTTCCAATATTTGCAGGTGCACTTGCAGATAAGTTTGGATTTAAGAAAGCATTTTCATTTGCATTTTTTGTTCTCGCAATCGGTTACTTTCTTATCGGTTCAACGGGAATGAGTGCTTTTTCATCTTGGTATGCAGGTACAAATTTATTCCCTATACTTTCAATAATATTAATCTTTACTGCAATCGGCGGTTCATTTATTAAACCAAGTGTTCTTGGAACTGTTGCCTTAACAACCACTCCGGAAACCAAATCTCTTGGATATGCAATTTATTATTGGCTGGTAAATATTGGGGCAGCTCTGGGTCCATTGCTTGCTTACTTTGTTAGGGATTCATTCGGAATTGAGTTTGTGTATCTTGTTTCTGCTATAAGCTGTGCGCTTATGTTTTTAACCACAATAATATTATTTAAAGAACCAGCAGCAAAAATTTCAGAAAAGCGCGATGATATTATCACCGTCGTTAAAAACTTAGTTACTGTTGTAAAGAATATTAAGTTTATGTTTTTTTTAATGCTTTTTGCTCTTTACTGGATAGTGTTCTGGGAGTTTTTTATTGTTATCCCATTTTATGTGTCAGATTATATTTCTCCCGATGCACCTATTGAACTTATTCTTTCTACAGGTGCATGGACGATCATTCTTTTGCAAATTCCAATTAATAGGTTCACAAAAAAAATTCCCACTCCATCAGCAATAATGATTGGATTTGTTTTTGCAGGATTAAGCTGGTTTTTACTTTACTTTTCTCAGATTGCAGGAATTACGGTTGGAATTGGATTGATTATTGCAACAATCTTTGTTTTCTCAGTTGGCGAGCAAACTCAGGCACCAAGATTTTATGAGTATCTTGCTGATCTTGCACCGAAAGGACAAGCTGCATTATTTCAGGGATTTGCATTTCTTCCAATCGCTATTGCATGGCTGGTTGGTGGTACTTTTGGCGGATGGCTTTACCAGAGTTTTGGCAGAAAAGAAGTAGGGCAGCCAGAAATGGTTTTTCTTGTGATTGGCTTGGTTGGTGTAGTTGGTGCAATTTTAATGTGGATTTACAACAAGTTTTTAAGTGTTAAAGAAGTTTGATTTTTTTCTTTATAACTCTTAGCGTTCTAAGTGTCCTGGTGGTAAAGCTCAACAACCACTAATACACTTAGTTCACTTAGAAACACTTAAAAAGACTTTAAAATCAAATCACATTCAGTACTGAATCCTTTTTATAAATTTCAAATCATATTAATTACAAAATCAGAGGCTTATGACAACAGGACAAATAATTTTATACATTTTAATTGCTCTCATAATCTATTATGTGGGGAAAAAAATCTATCTTTTCAGAACCATCAAGCAATATTCACCCGCAGATGCATATGCGAAAGTAAAAAAAGAGCGTAATGTTGTTTTTCTTGATGTAAGAACAGAAAGAGAAAGAAAACAAGGTTTAATTAAAGGATCTTTTCACATTCCGGTTACAGATTTAAAGGATAGAGAACAGGAATTGAAAAAATTTAAGGATGCAGAGATAATTTGTTATTGCCAAACCGGAAACCGAAGTTTGAATGCTGCATCTAAACTTAAGAAAATGGGATTTAATGCAAGTAATTTAAGTGGAGGAATGGTTCGTTGGAACGCAACAGGTTTGAAATAATTTGGTTATGGACTAAAAGGATTTTCCCGGTTGCAGCCGGTGCAATTGCCGGGTATGCATATTATTATTTTATCGGTTGTAATGGCACCTGCCCTATTTCGGGGAACCCTTATATAAGTACAATTTATGGTGCGTTTGCAGGATTTCTGTTTGTAGATTGGAAATCTATTTTTAACAAAAACAATAAAGAAGAAGTAAAGGATACTAAATAATGCTATACGGTTTTTCTAAAACAACAGATTATAGTTTTGATCAGGCAATAGAAAAAGTAACTGAAGAGTTGAAGAAAGAGGGATTTGGTGTTTTAACTTCAATTGATGTTAAAGATACTTTAAAGAAAAAGATTGATGTTGATTTTAAAAAGTACACAATACTTGGTGCCTGCAATCCAAAACTTGCACACGGTGCATTACAGGTAGAAGAAGAATTAGGATTGCTTTTACCCTGTAATGTAATTGTATATGAAAAGAATGATAAAACAGTTGTTTCAATTTTTGATCCGATGGTTATGACAACCGTTATTGAAAATCCAAAGATGAAGCCTGTTGCAGAAGAGGTTAAAAGTAAATTAAAAAGAGTTTTAGAAGCACTTTAATAACTGAGTCATTCCGTCCGCCTCGGCGGATTGTTTCGGAATCTTAGATCCTGAAATAAATTCAGGAAGACGCGAAAAAGAAATAAAAATCATAAGAAAGGTAAAAAGATGACAGAAGCATTAACAAAAGAAACTTTTTTAACAAAAGTTTTTGATTACGAAAAAAACCAGGATTGGAAATTCAGCCCGATCTTTCCTGCAATTATAGATTTCTGGGCTCCATGGTGCGGTCCTTGCAGAATGGTGGGTCCGGTTCTCGAAGAATTATCTGAAGAGTACAAAGGAAAAATAAACATATATAAAGTAAACACCGATGAAGAGCAGGAGCTCGGCGCCGTTTTCGGTATAAGAAGCATTCCATCTATACTATTCATTCCGATGGTTGGACAACCCAAAATGGCAGTTGGAGCGCTTCCTAAAGAATCATTAAAACAAGCAATTGAAAATGAATTATTAGTAAAAGCATCGTAATTTTTTCATAAGCCCCCTAATGATTAAACGCATTCAAAATTCCGGATGCGTTTTTTCATTTTAAAGAGCATTTTAATTAATTGCTTTATATTTTTACCTGTAACAAAAAGGTTAATGCATCATGAAAAATATTATCCTCATCTTTCTCACTATTATTGTTATCCTATCCTGCTCAACCTCTAAAAGAATTGACGAAAGCGCTGAAATTAAAATTAATCAGGAGGGTGATATTGTGGACCCATCATTCTATCAGGAAAAATATTTAAAGGGGATTGATTTTTACGCACGAGGCAACGAACCAAATTGGATTCTTGAAATTGATTTTGAAGAAGCTATGAGATTTTCAACCATGGACGGATTTATGATGAACACTCCGCCCGTTCAGGGAATAAAAGCGCAGGATGCTGATGTAACAAACTTCAGAACACAAACGGAAATGGGTGACTTATCAATAACAATTCACCGAATGGAATGCCAGGATAATATGTCGGGCGAAAAATTTGATTATAATGTCAGAGTTAATATTAATGGATCAAAAGAAATAGATTATACTGAATTCAGCGGCTGCGGAAGATATCTGTTTGATTACAGATTACAAGATATTTGGGTTTTGGAAGAGATGACAAATATCGACCTGGAAAATTCTGAGCTACTTAAGGGTGCTCCAACTTTTGAGTTTAATTTGAGAGATATGAGATTCAGCGGACATGCGGGGTGTAATCAGCTTTTTGGAAAGATTGATTTGCAGGGTAGTAAAATAAAATTTGGTCACATCGGCGCAACAATGATGGCCTGCCCGGATATGAAAGTTGAACGAGCAGTGATTGATGCAATAAATCTGAAATCTTTTAGTTACAAAATTGAAAATTTAAAGTTGATTTTGGAAAATGATTCTGTAAAAATGATATTTAAGAAAGTTGATTGATTTAAGGTCGGTTCTAGTTGTTAATTGTTAAATCACCACTTTAATAAATTCATTTGCAGAGAGTTTTGAAAAAATAATATCTCTTATTATTTCTGAACTAACAAATACAGTTAAGTTAAGACTAAAGTAATTGCCGTTTGAGCTTACGTTTGAGGATGATATTTTATAGTCCATTCCTGCTACAATCATTTCAATCGCATCGATCATTTCATCAACATCAGATCCAATAATTTTATAATCCCAGTTACAGGGATATTTAATATCCGGCTTTTTGCTATTTGAATCTAAAATCATAAAATAATTTCCTAATCTTTATTTACAAGCAGAACGCCTGCGGTTATTATTAAGCCACTTAAAATCATCAGCAAAGTAATTTCTTCTTTAAGAAATATCCATGCAGTAAAAACTGTTATAAATGGTTCAAAATAAAGGTACGCACCAACTTTAGCGGATTCCATCTCTCTTAAAGAGTAAGCCCAAATTACGTAAGAAACTCCACTGCATAGAAATCCCAAAAATAAAATTGATATCCATCCGACGGCAGATAAATTAATTACTGATTTAACAGTTGAATCATTTATTGTGAAGGGAATTATTATTATTGCCATCATTAAGAACAGGTAAAGAATAGTCATAAAGGGGGAATAGCTTAATGAGATTTTTTTATTTATTATTGAATATATGCCCCAGGTAAATGAACTCAATAGTACCAGAAAGTCACCCATGTTTTTAATGAAATCAATATTTGTTGGATTCCCTTTTCCCACAAGCAGGAGTAAACCAAAAATTGCTATAATTATTCCAGATATCTTTTTTATTCCGAGCTTTTCCTTAAAGAAGATTAATCCGAGCAGAGCAATAAATATTGGTGCTGTTCCAATTATCCATCCTGTGTTAGATGCTGTTGTATATTTTAATCCGGTTACTTGTATCCATAAATGAAAAACAGCGATTACGGAAAGAAGAAGTATATATATATGGCTTTTAATATTAAGCGAGAAATCTCTTTTTTGTATGATAGCTATTGAGCTTAACAATATTATTGCAAGGATTAATCTGAGAGAAATTATTGTTTCAGGGGTTAACTCGCCCAACAAAAACTTTGTAGCAATAAAAGAGGCGCCCCAAAAGATAACCGCAATAAGTGGCAACCAAATTATGTATGATTTTGGTTTAATTTTTTTCTAAAAGAATTATTAATGTCATCCTGGTCTTGATAAATCAGAATAAAAACTCCAACAAAGGATGAAGATTAAATTTAATTAGTATATGCTTAACAATTAATATCTATTTTCTGCAGATAAGTTTACTTAATGTGATATTTTTATTTTGATCTTTCCGTTTTCTTAGCAGAGGAATAGTTTTTCAAATCATAATGAATTTCTTTATCCGGGATGTCCATCTTAACAATTTCTACTCTTGCATCAGAATAAAATTGTGTGGCAAGTGTATCATGAAAATCAGAGAAAACCACTACTCTTCTAATTCCGGCAGCAATTAATGCTTTTGCACACGTAGTGCACGACATATTAGTAATATATGCAGTAGCTCCAACAACATTTACTCCATGCCTTGCAGCCTGAACGAGTGCATTTATTTCTGCATGATTTGTGCGCACACAGTGATTATCAACAATTAAACATCCAACATCCTCGCAGTGCGGTTGACCGGGGAGAGAACCATTATATCCTGTTGATAAGACGAATCTGTCTTTAACCAGAACACAGCCACAATGCATACGCGGGCAGGTTGCACGTTCAGATGCAAGCATAGCGAGTTTTAAAAAGTATTCATCCCACGAAGGGCGTTTTTTTTCTGACATAAGTTTATCCGAGGTTTGTAAATTTTTCGAGTGGAAATTTAATGCTTTAAGTAGAAAATAAAGAAATATATCTGCTTAAAATCTCGAATAAATTTTAAGCAGATATTTTCATTGCGGCAACTAATGAACAAATCTTGCATTCAATTCATCTGCAAGAAAAGCATTTAGTGCCTTGCGTGGAGAAGAAGAAAAAGTGATAAGCACTTTTTTACCTTGTTTCTGCAATCTTTCCCGAAGCTTGCTTGGCATACCACGAGAAATAATTGCATTGCAGTCCTTAAGTTCTTTATCAATTAACGCAGCTTTTTTCTGATTTGTGGTTCTGAACTCTTTAACGAAAATATTTTTTTCATCCACTTCATAAATCAGAAAACCGTTTGAACGAACAAAAGGATCTGATATTGTTTTTCCACCATCATTAGTTTCAACTGCTATTTTCATAATTTCCATCCTTTCTGATTATATTCTATATGACCATCTTACTTTGCTTCTGCTTTTTTTGGCATATCTCTGGTGATGTACGCTTTTATAAATTTTAGAACTACCGCAGGATGGACAGGATTTAGGTAATTTATCTGTTAAATCCTGAATGAATTCTTTTTTGCACTCATTGCATAGGTATATAATCTTTTGCGACATGTGATGCCTCAAGATTTTTTAGTTCTCTTTTAATTTTTTCCTTAAGATTTTTCTTTTCAGTTAAGTAATCAATCATTCTTCCTCTGTTAAAAATTACAGAGTAAAGATTTGCTCCCAGTAATTTTGCTTCTTCCATTTTTGCATTATGCAAAAGAACGTTTGCAAGATCACTTGCAAAGAAATCATATTTAGCGGCACATTCACCAACTGCAAAAATATCTTTATCGGATGTCCGGAAATATTCATCAACCAGCACTCCGCGGTCTCTATCAAAAATAACCCCCAATCTTTCTGCTACTTCTGTATTCGGTCTGGTTCCACAGCAGATCATTAAAAAATCACACTCAATTCTTCGATCATCAGAAAGTTTTACTGCAGAAATATTATTCACACCCAGAATACTCTTTATTTTGCAATCAAGAATCACTTTGCCGCCAAGATTTTCAATCAGTTCTTTTGCTTTTAAACTTATTTCAGCATCAAAGGATGAGGGCATAAGTCTTTTTGATTTCTCAATTATAGTAACATTCTTACCTTCGTGCAGCAGCTCATCGCACAGCTCAACTCCAATATAACCACCGCCATAAATAATTATATTTTCTGCACAAAGAGCGCTGCGCTTAATTTTTCTGATCTGATCAGGTTCTTTATTCATCATAAAGACACCGCTCATATGTAAACCTTCAATTGGCGGCTCTATAGCTCTTGAACCTGTTGCAATTACAAGTTTTTCAAACTTCAGATTCTTTCCGCTTTTAAGAATAAGTGTTTTATCCTTTCTTAAAATTACCTCGTCATAAATAATTGCAAGCGAATTATTCAAACTATTTGAAGAACTAAGTAACAGTTCTTCAATGAAAGAATTATTATTATCCGACTTAATTATCGCAATTTTTTTTGATGGATAAGTATTTCGGGCAGAAAGTGTACAAGCCAGCGCCGGTTCACCATTGCCTATGATGATAATATGATATTTATCCATTTTAACTCCGATTATTGAGATGAGAGATAATACAGCGTTATTTTGCTTCAAATATTCTGAAGCCGGAGGTTTATGCAGTTAAACGTTACAATGTAATTTGGGAAGAAAGAACTTTAAAATACTAATCATTTAATTTTATTAATACCAACTCAAAACCACCGGCCTCATAATTGCAAAATCTGAAAAACAAAGTGAGATAACGACCAATTTTATTTGAACCCAATAATAATTTAAACTTTTTAAGCATAAATGCAAGTAATTTAGAAATCCATTAAGGGTTTTATTGCCTGAGGGTTATTTGATCAGATAAGTGGCAACAAAGTTTAGAACCATTTTTTTCTTTTAAAGAATCCAATCATACCGAGAATGATGACAACTGTAATCAACCAAAAACCCCAGGGATACATCCACTCATAACCAAGCTCAGGGAAATGCTCAAAATTCATCCCGTAAACTCCGGCCAAAAATGTTAGCGGAATAAAAAGAGTGGATATTACTGTTAACACCTTCATCACTTCGTTTAGTTTATTGCTTGTGCTGGAAAGGTAAACATCAAGCATTCCTATTATCATGTCACGATAAGATTCAATAGTATCAATTATCTGAATAATATGATCGTACACATCCCGGAGGTAAATATGAGTAGAGGATTTAATTACGCCGTGATCGTTGCGCTGCAAATAACTAATAACTTCTCTTAGTGGCCACATTGATTTACGAAGCAAAATCATATTTCTACGCATCCTGTGAACTAACTGTAAATCTTCTTTTTGAGGATTTATTACAAGGCGGTCTTCAAGTTCTTCAATTTCTTCTCCCAAATGTTCCAGAATATGAAAATAGCTATCAACTATCGCATCCAAAATTGAATAAGCCAAAAAATCTGTTTTGTTTTTTCTGATTTTTGTTCCCGTTTTTCTAATTCTCTCTCTTACCGGGTCAAAAACATCTCCGGGATCTTCAAGAAAAGTGATCAGATAATTTTTGGACATTATTATGCTGACCTGCTCATTTTTTAACTCACGATTTTCCTGATCGTAGACAAACATTCTTATTACTATAAACAGATTTTCATCATATTCATCAATTTTGGGTCTTTGGGTTGTGTGCAAAATATCTTCCATCGCAAGCGGATGAATATTAAAATGATTCTGAATTTTTTCCATAATTTCAACGTCATGCACGCCATCAATGTTTATCCAGATATTTTCTTTTGAACTTTTAAGATTTAAAACTGAATCAACATCTGAATATTCATTTTCAAGAAAATCTTCTTCATTATACTCAAAAACTCTGAAGCGAATTGGCTCTTTTTCTTTTTCTCCGGTATAAATCAGTGAGCCCGGGGGCAACCCAATCTGCTTTGGTCTGGATTGTAAAAGTCTTGTTACTTTTCTTAGTTGTTTTTTTGTTTGATGTTTTATTTTTTTACCAGTGTTATCCAGCATGAAACTCTCAAAGATTTTTCAAAACTAATTTTTTTAATGTATCAATCCACATCGGATGATCATTTAAACTTTCTACAAGCTGAACTTTTTCTCCACCATGTTCAACAAATAAATCCTGATATTCTTTTCCAATTTCTATTGTGGTTTCAAGACAATCAGCAACAAATGCAGGACTAAAAACGAGCAGCTTTTTTGCGCCCCTCTTTGCCCACTCTTCCACAACCTTGTCTGAGAAAGGCTCCAACCAATCTTTATCCAGACGTGATTGAAAGCAAACGGTATATCTTTCTTTTGGAAGATTTAATTTTTCTGCAAGTAGTCTTGTTGTTGCATAACAGGTGGCTTTATAGCAATAAATATTATCATCATTAATCTCTTCATCGCATTTGTGGTCACTGCAGGGTTTTCCATCAGAGTAAACTTTATCAACCTGCCTTACGGGCAAACCATGATAGCTGAACAGAATGTGATCATATTCGTTAAGATTATACTTCTTAGATTGCTCAATTACACAATTGAGGTAATCTTCATCATCATAAAATTGTGAGATTATTTTTATTTCTGGAATTACCCACCACTTGCTTATCAACTTCATAGCTTTATCAATTGCAGAGCCTGTGCTTGCTGAAGCATACTGCGGAAACAACGGAAGTATAATTATCTTTTTGTAACCCTTTTTCTCCATTCGTGCACAGACTTTATCCAAGCTGGGATTTTGATAACGCATTGCGAGCTCTACTTCAAAATCACTTCCCAATTCTTTCTGTAATTTTTCTTTTACGGATTCACCATAAATTAAGATCGGAGATCCCTGCCTACCGGCAGGCATGCTTTTTTCAGTCCAGAGTTCTTTATAAATCTTTGCGGACTTTGGTGCGCGGAACGGAACAATTATAAAGTTTACAAGAAAAAATCTGCCAATTGGATTTATATCAATAACACGCGGATCATTTAGAAATTCATATAAATATTTTCTAACATCCTTAACTGATGGGCTGTCCGGTGTTCCAAGATTTATTAAAAGTACACAGGTTTTATTCATTTCACTTTCAATTTAAATGGTTAGTTTAATGCAAAAATACGTCTAACTTTTGCAAGATAAAATTTACTTTATTTAGTGTATTACTTAATCGTAACGCGAGAAACTCGTGCATGTAAAATCACTGTTTAAACTTTATCCAGCTAACTCTTCTATCTTTTACAAATCCTAAATTTTCCACAAGATTGATAGCATTAACATTTCTTTCTTCAATCTGTGCAAAAGGAACCTTACCAAGCTTTCTGGCTTGATGAATAAGTGAAATAAGTATTTCTTTTCCGTAACCTTTTTTTCTGTATTCATCCAGCACGTGGAGTGAACCAAGGGCACCATCATCGTGAGTTAATCCCCACGCAATAAGTCTGTCCTTTTCAATTATTGCCGCACTAATTGATTTAGTGATTCTTTCCTCAAGATATGCGGGAGATAAAAATTGTTTATAATTCGATTTTGAAATTATAAATCCGATATGATTATTTGTTAATGGAATTACTTCATTTTTATTTTCAGGAACATCAACATCTTCCGGTAAATAATAGCGCATTGTTGTTAATATCCATTCGGTTTCTTTGTTCTCTGTTACAACAGGAATCATCCAATCCTCAACCGAAGCAAAATAAGTGTTACCGGCTGATTTTTGTAACAAAGCCCTTAGATCATTTTCATTTTTGCAAACAATATAAACCCACTCAACATCACTTTTACCTTTTATAAGATAAGAGTGGTTAATCTTGATTACTTTCGTAATCGGGTTGTTCTCTATAAACCCAATTGTGCTGATGTTGCTTAATTCATCCTGCTTAAGCTCAGCTATTAAAGCTGACAATTGATCATTCATTTTTTTGAAATCCTGGCTTAATAAAATTCATTAAGAATGCTGTTATCAAACCGAAAATTAATGCCCCGCTCCATAAAATTACAGAGCCGTAGTTTTGATATACAACTGTTCCCAGCCAGGGACCAGCAGAAAATGCAAAACTAAAAGTCATCTGGTAATATCCCATATATTCGCCGCGCCTTTCTGCGGGTGCCATTTCAGAAGTATAAGCTGCCGTTGTTGGAAAAAAAATCATCTCACCGAAAGTAAAAATTATTATTGCAATTACAAGTAAAGCGGTAGTGGTTGCAATTGCAAACCCGCCAAATCCAATACCTGCCAGCAAAGCTCCAATCATAAGAGATTTTTTATAAGGAGTATCATTCATCCTGTTGTTTAACGGAACTTCCACAATTATAATCAGCACAGTGTTAATAGCACTAAACAATCCAAAAGCTGCAGTTGTGTAACCAAGATCATCCACGATGTACAGCGGCAACGCTCCCAGATGCTGGAAGAATACAAGGTTGGCAGGAATTACCGCGAAGAGAAAGAAAAGAAAATATTTATCCCTTAAAATTGCAAACTTTAATTTGCTTTGATGTTCAATTTTAACTTTACTTTCTTCTTCGGATAAGGATGACCACTTAACCGAGCTTAGATAAATTCCCGCAGAAACAGAGGCTACTGCATTTGCATAAAACAAATAATGAAAATCAATAAGAGTTAAGAATCCTCCTATTACAGGACCAATACTCATTCCGGCATTTATCGCTAAACGATTTAAAGCAAAAGCCATTCTTCTTTGCGGTGGAGTTACAATTTCCGTTATTAAAGACAGGTTTGCCGGACGGAATGCTTCATTAACTGCTGCAAGAACAAATGTTGCTGCAAGTATCCAGTTATAATCTTCAATAAAAGAGTATGCAAAGAAAAGCAAGCCTGATCCATACAAAGCAAATTTCATCACTTTTAACGAGCCAAGTTTATCTGATATTTTCCCTGTAATAGGTGCAGCTATGAATGCTGCTAATCCATAAACAAGCAAGGCTGTGCCTGCTTCTGCTGGACTTACACCAATTTTTTTTGTTAAATAAAGGGCTAGAAATGGAATCACCATTGTTCCGGAACGATTAATTAGCGAAGTAAAAAACAACGCCCACATATCGTGTGGTAAATTTTTTAAGCCTTTGTATGGATTCATAAAACTGGCATCTGAGAATTATTTTTAAGATGATATTTTTTCTTCAAGATAGTTCATCCTGCAGTTAAATCGCACGAAATGATTCGTGCGCTACGAGTTATATCTGAAACAAGTTGTAAGATGATCGTTAACCATTCCTGTAGCCTGCATATGAGCATAAACGATTGTTGAGCCAACAAACTTAAATCCTCTCCTGAGTAAATCTTTGCTTATCTGATCAGATAATTCAGTTTTTGCTGGCAATTCTTTTAATGATTTGAATTTATTTTTTATTGGTCTGCCGTCAACAAAGCTCCAGATATATTTATCAAATGTACCGAACTCTTTTCTTACTTCGATAAAAGCTTTGGCGTTTTTTACTGCACTTTCTATTTTTAACTTATTACGAATTATTCCGGCATCTTTCATCAAAGAATTAATTTTTCGTTTATCATACTTTGCTACTTTATTAAAATCAAAATTATCAAAAGCCTTGCGAAAGTTTTTGCGTTTATGAAGAATTGTGCGCCAGCTTAGTCCTGCCTGAAATCCCTCAAGAATCAGAAACTCAAACAGCTTTCTATCGTTATGAAGTGGTACTCCCCATTCTTTATCGTGGTAATCAATCATCAATTTATCTTCCGATGGCCAGGGACAGCGTTGTTTCATGTTTACTCTTTCTTTTATGTTTTAGTGCTACTGCAGTTGATTGTTTCTTTACCTGTGAAAAATAAATGTAAAATATTTTAAACTTAAATAGTTACCCATAATTCTTAATTTTCGTTAAGGAATTATTATTTATTTTCACTTGTTTACTCAAATGCTATGAAAATACTTTTAACCGGCGCAACAGGATATATCGGGAAAAGACTTCTTCCCGTTTTGATAGAACAAGGACACGAGGTTATCTGCTGTGTAAGGGACAAAGCACGATTTCCCAAAGAAGGAATTTATGCAAGCGAAAAAATCACACTGTTCGAAATTGATTTTCTCAAAGATATTAAAAGTTCAGGTTCAAGTGTAAGCGCAAATTTTATAAATGATATTGATGCTGCTTATTATCTGATTCACTCAATGAGTTCTAATGTAAAAGATTTTGGAAGGCTTGAGGAAATAACTGCCCGAAATTTTATAAAGCTTATTGAACAAACATCTGCAAAACAAATTATATATCTTGGTGGTATCACTAATGAAAACAAGCTTTCCAAACACCTTGCATCAAGAAAGAAAGTTGAAGAAATTTTTGCACAAAGCAAGGTCCCTTTAACTTCAATAAAAGCCGGGATTATTGTTGGCTCGGGCAGCGCTTCATTTGAAATCATCAGAGATCTTGTAGAAAAACTTCCTGTTATGATTACTCCAAAATGGCTTAACACAAAACATCAACCCATTGCAATAAGAAATGTACTTGAGTATTTAACCGGAGTTTTACTGAGAGAAGAAACATATAATAAATCTTATGATGTTGGCGGACCTGACGTTTTATCCTACAAGAAAATGCTGCTACAATTTGCAGAAGTGCGTGGATTAAAAAGATTTATTTTTACTGTTCCGGTTATGACTCCGCGTTTATCTTCTTACTGGCTTTACTTTGTTACCGCCACATCATATAAGCTTGCAGTTAATCTTGTGGATAGTATGAAAGTTCCCGTTATTGCCAAAGACAATGAGCTTGAAAAATTACTTGGGATAAATCCGATATCATATAAAGAAGCTGTGCGGCTCGCATTCCAGAAAATTGAACAGAATAATGTTGTATCCAGCTGGAAAGATTCTCTCGTTTCAAGTTATGTTGATAATTCCCTGCTCGAACATATAATTGTACCAACAAACGGATGCTTTGTTGATAAAAGAGAAAAAGAAATAAAAGGTGATGTTAACAATGTTCTGGAAAACATCTGGTCAATCGGTGGTGAGCGCGGATGGTATTATGCTGATTTGCTTTGGCATATACGTGGATTTCTTGATAAACTTGTGGGTGGTGTGGGACTCAGACGCGGCAGAACAAATACAAACACAATAAACACTGGCGACACACTTGATTTCTGGCGTGTGCTTGCTGCTGACAAAGAAAACAAAAGATTGCTTCTTTATGCAGAAATGAAATTACCGGGTGAAGCCTGGCTTGAGTTTAAGATAATCAATAAAAACGGAAAAAATTTTTTACAGCAAACTGCCACATTCCGTCCCAAAGGTTTGCTTGGAAGACTTTATTGGTATGCGGTTTTACCTTTTCACTTTTTTGTGTTTGATGGGATGGCAGAGAGCATCATAAAATTTAAAAGGAAAATATGAACAACCTTATAATAATAGCTCATCCGGATAAGAAAAGTTTTTGTTACAATGGAATCTATAAAACAATTTACAACACCTTAATTCATCATGATGAAAATGTTGAGGTGATCGATTTATACGAAGAAAAATTTAATGTATTTGGAGATGAAGAAAAGACAAAGTTGTATAAAGAGATGATTACCAGATCACATCGCATATACATAATCTCTCCTGTATGGTGGTTCAGAACAACACCATTACTTGAATCTTTTTTCGACCAGGTTTTATCTCCGGGTTTTGCATATAAATTTATTCCTGTTACAAAATCACTTGGTATTCCTAAACCATTCTTAAAAGATAAAAAGGTAAGAACATACCTTACTCACGGTGCGCCGGCATTACCGGTACTTACATTATATGTTAACTCAGTAAAGCTAAGACTTGTAATGGGAGTTTATTCTTTTGTATTTGGTTGGTTCAGAACAAAAACGAGGCAGTTCTGGTCAGTACCATTTGTATCTGATGATAAACGAAAAAAATATCTGCAAAAAGTTATTAGGGATGTTGAGAGAGATATTAAAGCAAACAAATAACACTTTATCAATAATCTTTAAATTTGATTTGATTTTGATCTTCAAATAAAAAACGGACAGGGAGTCTCTACCCTGTCCATTTTAATTAAAAGCTTAAGAATTCTCTATCTACATCTCATCTATTATCTTATTAAACATTTCACTCGGTCGCATTACTGAGGTGGCTTTCTTA
>FWPV01009917.1_pt1 | contig 15864 bp, 11 predicted proteins | sample 2228371 | NCBI WGS metagenome assembly FWPV01 (sample SAMEA103939776, study PRJEB20133) | metagenome | reverse complement strand
GCTGTCGCCCGGCTCGGGCAGGTACGTCGCCGCCTGAACACCCGCCTTCTGCAGGACGGCCGAAGCCTCTGCCAGTTCCGCGCGCACGTCTTCGGGCAGGCCCTCGGCTGTGTAGACCAGCTGATAGGGCGCCGACGATCCGGCTCCCGCAATCGGTAGATCGCGCGTGCGACACATGAGTAGCGCAGAAGCCACAAGGCAGACGCGCAACAGGCGCCCGCCCAGTTCCAGTCCCTGCCCGAGATCATCCAGCGGCGCCACCAGGCTGGCACGCATGCGCGGGAATGGCAGCAGCTTGAGTGTGACGTCCGTGATCAAGCCCAACGTGCCGTGCGCTCCGATGAACAGCTTGAGTAAGTCGTAGCCCGCAACGTTCTTGACCACCGCTCTGCCGCCACGCACGACGCGCCCGTCAGGCAGGACAAAGGTAGCCGCCAGCAAGAGATCGCGCAGGGCGCCATAGCGCATGCGCAGCGGGCCGTTGAAGTTCGTGGCGACAATGCCGCCAATCGTGGAGGCCGGCCAGGGGGAAACCAGCGGAACCCACACCCGTTCCCGGCTCAGTTCTTCCTGCAGATCGGCCAGCGGCGTGCCAGCGCCGACTGTCACGAACAGATCATTCACTGACAGGGCCCGGATGCCGCGCAGAGCAGCAGTGGAAAGCACCGCGTCCCCAACTTCTTCTTGCAGCGCCATCAGGCTCGACTTCGTGCCGCCGCCCTGGATGCGAACTCGCCGCCCCGCGCCCGTCCAGGCCAGCAGCGCCTCAGCCGCCTCCGCCTTAGAGCGGGGAGCAAACGGCGAATCTGGTGCCCGGGCCGGCGTGGCTCGCGGTGCGGGGGCCGGAATCTCATCGGGGATGATCTTGCCCGGATTGAGCAGATATCCGGGGTCAAAGACCTCCTTGATGTCCCTGAGCGCCATCAGTTCGTCGGGACTGAACATGAGCGGCATGTACTTGCGCTTCTCGGAGCCAACGCCGTGTTCGCCGGTGATCGTGCCGCCCAGGCTCAGGCACAACTCCATGATCTCATGCCCGGCGTGCAACACGCGCTTGACCATATCCGCGTCTTCCGGGTCAAAGAGCACAAGGGGATGAAGGTTGCCGTCGCCAGCATGGAACACGTAGCCCACACGCAGATCATGACTGGCGCAGACCTGATTGATCTGGCGCAGCGCATCCGCCAGCCTGGAGCGAGGGACGGTGCCGTCAACGATGTAGTAGGCCGGGCTGATCTGGGCGATGGCGCCAAACGCGCTCTTGCGAGCATACCAGATCTGGTCGCGCTCAGCAGCCGTGCGGGCCAGGCGCATCTCCCGGGCTTTGCACTCCTCCATGACCGCCACGAACTCCGCCATCTGAGGCTCCAGGCTCTCCGGATAGCCATCGGCCTCGATGATGAGCAGCGCCTCGGCATCTGTCGGCAGGCCGGCATGGGCATAGGCCTCCACGATGCCGATCATGTTCCGGTCCATCATCTCCAGGGTCGCCGGGATGAGCCCGCGGGCAATCACCGCCGATACGGCCTCGCCCGCCTGCTCCACGGAGTCAAACACCGCCATCAGGGTCTTGACACCCGGGATGTTGCGGATCAAACGCAGGTCGGCCCGCGTAACAATCCCCAGGGTCCCCTCAGAGCCGACCAGAAGACCAGTCAGGTCAAACTCCGGGTAGTCATAGGCGCGCCCGCCGGTGTGAATCACGCGGCCATCCGCCAGCACCACCTGCAAGCCAGTGACGTAGTTAGTCGTCACGCCATACTTGAAGCAGTGTGGCCCGCCCGCATTCTCGGCCAGGTTGCCGCCCAGCGTAGCCGCGCGGCCGCTGGCAGGATCTGGCGGATAGTAGAGCCCGTACCCCTTCACGAACTCGTCCAGCACCTGGTGCACAATACCCGGTTCGACAACGACTGAACGACCGGCCTCATCCATCTCCAGGACCTGCGTCATTCGGGCAAACGAGATGATAATCCCGCCCCGGGTCGCCACCGAACCGCCGCTCAGGCCCGTCCCCGCGCCACGTGCAATCACAGGGATGCCGCGCTGTGCGGCCCACTTCACCGCTGCCACAACCTCCTCTGCGCGGCGCGGCAGAACAACGGCCTGCGGCACCCCGTGGCCAAGACTGCCGTCGAGCTCGTAAGCGATCAACTCCACCGGATTCGTCACCAGACCGTCGCGAGGCAGCAGTGCCCGGAGTGACTCCCAGCCCTGCGTCTCGGACAGGGTGCTCTTAGAGATCTTGGCCATTGGGTCTCTCCTTCCGCAGGTTCCCGTTTCGATACGACCTGTCCAGCACTTCCACAACATGCAGAACCTCTGCCTTCAAGCCTGCCCGCCTGACACCTGCCAGCAGCTGCATCTGGCAGCCAGCATTGCTGACCACAATCAGGTCGGCGCCGGTGGCAGCAATGTCAGCCATCTTGCTATCGAGCACCTCATTCGCCGCATCCACCTGCACGATATTGTAGATGCCGGCGCTACCACAACAGCGATCGGGCATCTTGAGCTCAACCAGCTCCAGGCCGGGGACCTGCTGAAGCAGAGTACGCGGCTGCTTGATCACTTTCTGTCCGTGTCGGAGGTGACAGGAGTCGGAATAGGTTGCGCGAGCCGCAACCCGGCCGGATGGCGGCACATGCAGGTGGTCAACCAGAAACTCGTTGATGTCCTTGACCTTGGCCGAGAAGCGCCTGGCTTTCTCAGCGTACGTTGCGTCATCGGCGAACAGGCGCACGTACTCCTCTTTGAGCGTTGCACCGCAGCCGCCGGCATTCGAGATAATCGCGTCATACTCCCCGGCCAGGAAGGCATCAATGTTGCGCCGCGCCAGCGCCCGGGTGAGTTCTTCCTCCCCGACGTGCAACTGCGCTGCGCCGCAACAGGTCTGGCCGACCGGGAAATGCACTTCGTAGCCATTCTGCTGCAAGACGCGTATCGTTGCTTCATTCACTCGCGAGAGGAAGGCCTCTTGAACACATCCGATGAAGAAGGCCACCTGACCCCGCTTCTCGCCCATGGCCGGGGCCGGCGCGCGGTAGTCACGGTAGGCCGTTTCAATCGGCGGCAGGATCGCGTCCATAGCCCTGAGTGTCTTGGGGAGGAAGTCCAGGTGGCGCACCAGTCGCTGCAGGCCAGTTCGCTGGTAGATCCACAACAGACGTGCAGCCAGCCTGAGCCGCCCCAGGTGCGGCATCAACTGGCGCAATCCCAGCCATCGTGTGAAGCGCTCAATCACACCTGGCCTGCGGTTGCGCTCAATGGCGATCCGCGCGCCTTCCACGAGGTAGCCGTACTTGACCCCAGAGGGACAGGCCGTTTCGCAAGCGCGACAAGCCAGGCAGAGCGTGATGTGTTGGGCAAATGCTCCCGTGAACTCCTCAATCCCCAAGCGCCCTGAAGCGGCGGCCCTCATCAGGGCGATGCGGCCACGCGGCCCATCCATTTCCGTGCCGAACACGGCGTAGGTCGGGCAAGCGTTCAGGCACAACCCACAGTGAACGCATTGGGCCAGTTTCGACTTGTATTCGTTGCTCGTCAGTAGCTCAAGGCCCTGCATCATATGCTACTTCCTCCCGTTGGGTAAATGGAGGCGACAGGAAGGCTCCTGCCGAGGCCGATGAGGAAAGCGCGCGTTCTGGCAGCCATGGTGATAGTATAGCGCGACTTGCAGCCCTGATCAAACTCACTGCGCTTCTCTGGTTCAATCATACAGACGAGCACAAAACCACGCGCCGCTGTGCAGATCCCGATAGATGCTGCAAAGCAAGCCATCAGCGGTAGTCAACTTGACATACTCCCGCCAGATTTCCCCCTCAGAGGCCCACCAGCTTGACCGCACCCGCCAGCGAGCGGCAACACTCGCCACTGTATGCCAGACACCGCGCCAGAGAAAGGCACTAGGCAAGCCATCTGCCGTCAGGCTTACCTGGATCGGGTCACCCGCCGGCCAAACGCGGGTCATATGCAGAGAACTCCGTCGTTACTCGAATTCGTGCCAGCTCACCCTGCGCTCCGGGAGCAGGTTTTCGGGGTCGGTGAGCGTGGCCATACGAAAAGCCTTTTCGCCAAACCGGGCATACAGCCGATCCAACGTCTCCTTCAGGCACGAACGGTTCCGAGAGGCAAGGGTAGCCTCATCCGCAGAGGCCACCGGCGCGAGATCAAACAAAGCCAGTTGCCGGGCAGGAACATCGCAAACGTCGCCAAAGGAGAGCGTTATCTCGGCGGCCGGTTGACCGTCCCATGGCACCCGCTCTAGCGCCACCGCCAAACCGGCCCGCACCTGCCCACTCGCAGCAACGGGTTGAGGGAACACGTACCTGCCCGGGACAACGCGGCCGTCCGCGCGCGTGACGAGGAGGATGATCCGCCCCACGGCCTGAAAGCGCCTTCGCAACGGTTCCAGTAACTGTTCAGAGCGGCGAACAAGGATGCCCAGAAGCCGATCCCGATCCTCCAGAGGCGCATCGAGCTCAATCCTGGCAGAGACATCAGGCGTTTCCCAGGGCGGAATCACAGGGCGGTCGTCCAGCCCTTGCGCCCAGCGCTGCGCGGTGCGCCCCGCCGGACCAAACCGCGCCAACACGCCTGCCGCGGGCAACCTGGCAAACTGCCCCAGCGTACGGATGCCCAGATGCTGTAGTTGGATCAGGGCATCCGCATCCAAAGGCAACAGGCCAACCGGCTGCGCGGCCAGGAACACGGGTTGTACCTCCGACCTCAACAGCAGAACCGTATTTCGCCCGGCCAACTGCCCGGCCACAGAGGCACCGAACTTGCTGCCGGTAGCACCCAGCGCCGGAGTCCAGCCCAATCGCCTGATATCACCGGCCAATACCTGGCACCATTTCAAAAGGTCTCCACCCACTCCCGCCAGGTCCAGGTACACGCTGCCCAGTCCGGCAGGTTGCCAACGATCCAGCAGGCGTTTGACCTGCTCCCAGAGAGCTTCCTGCGCCTCGAGGATGGGATAGCGCGCTGCGAAGTCGAATACGGCATCCGGACAGCGGGCAAACGCCTGTCGCTCGTCCATTCCTTCCGCAATGCCAGCACGCGCGGCGCGGCCATCCACGGCCAGGACCCGGCCCTGCTCGTCTAACAACACCATGGGCCGCCCTCCTGGCCGGGCGCCCGCCCGGCGCGCTACCACCATGCCAAAGTACGGCACCCCCAGATAGGCGATACGCTGCCCACGATCTGCCAACAAGAATTCGGTCGTCATAGCCCGTCGCCGCGCACGGTGCCGTCAAAAGTGATCCGGATGGGCACCACAATGCCGGACCGGCCGATTTTGTTCTTCAGAATCTGCACCTGGCTCTCATAGCCGCGTACGTCCCCATTCCGGATCAGCCAGCCCTCCCGCGTTATTCGCAAGCGGATGGTCGCCAAGTGAGCCAGGGTTTGGCAGTGAGCAGCCGGCTCGGTGAGAAACAAGACCGCGGTCGTCGTGCGGGTCACAACAGTTCCCAGGCGTTCTAAGGCACCGATAGAAAGAGCCTCCTCGCAGCCCGTCGAGGCGGCCTTTTGGCCTGTCTGGCGAAGTCCGGTCGGGTTGGCACTACCCTGCCCAAACAGATCGGCCGCGCCATCGAAGACAAGCACGGCCAGCGCTTTGCTCTCCACAAGGTGCAAGGCAATCGGCAAGGCGTCGCGGTCAGCCCCAGGCCGCACGACGAGCAGCCGTTCCAGGTCCACGCCGCAGCGATGCAGATAATCGGGATCGCAGGTCCAGCTCACATCCAGCCAGGCAGCCAGCGCATCTCGAGCCCGCTGGGCAGAGGCCACAACCTTGGCCGCCAGGGTCATCTTGCCGGAAGTCGCCGGGCCCACGATTTCCGTAATCCGCCCGCGCGGCAATCCACCTCCCCTGCCCGAGCAGGACTCCGCAAGAGCAGCATCCAGCCCGGAAAATGTCGTGGGAATGCAACCAGGACGCGCCCCTGCATCGGATGGACCCGCTCGTCGGATGGCGCGAGGACCATATTGCAGTTGCAGCCGGGCAACCACAGAGTCCAGCTTGCGTTGCCGGGATGACACGCCTCCTCCCGCGAAGCAGCAGAACTTATGTTCTATGGCGATTCTACATCAGATTTTCGGGGATGTCAAAATTGTCAGAGGAGTCAATGCTTTGACAGGCATCGAGAGACAATGTACACTGCACACAAGAAAGGGAGGGGTTCAGGTGTTCCTCCGTCGCGAAGAGCTAGAGGCGCGCGAGCGGGCGATGCTGGCGCCCTACGGGATGACCAGCGGAGACAGCCGGGGCCGAGTCTACCCCGAGGAAGAGCATCCCTACCGAACAGCTTTCCAGCGCGACCGCGACCGCATCATCCACACCACCGCATTTCGCCGCCTAGAGTACAAGACCCAGGTATTCGTCTACCACGAAGGAGACCACTACCGTAACCGGCTCACCCATACCATCGAGGTGGCGCAGATCGGCCGCAACCTCGCTCGTGCGCTCGGCTGCAATGAGGACCTCACAGAGGCCATCTGCCTGGCGCACGATCTGGGCCACCCGGCTTTCGGCCACAAGGGAGAAGTCACCTTGAATGAGCTGATGGCCGACCACGGAGGGTTCGACCATCAGCGCCAGACGATGCGGATCGTCACGCGCCTGGAGGAGCGCTACCCCGACTTTCCCGGCCTCAACCTCACGTACGAGGTGCGTGAGGGCATCGTGAAGCACGATACGGAGTACGATCTCCGTGACGCCGAGGGCTACGAGCCAGACAAGTCGGGGACACTGGAGTGCCAGCTCGCGAACCTGGCTGATGAAATCGCCTACAACACGGCCGACCTGGAGGACGGTTTGCGCAGCGGCCTGCTAGACCCCATAGATGTGCGGGAACTGGCAATCTGGGGCGCCGTGATGCGCTCACTCGGCGAGAAGACAGACTGCCGTCTCGATGACCTGCTACGGCGGCGAGTCATTCGCCGGCTGATCGGGATTGAGGTGACCGATGCGATCACGACCACGGCGGCAAACATTGCTGCCGTGCGCGCCGCAAGCCCGGAAGACATCCGCCGCAACAAGCAGAATCTGGCCTGCTTCTCGCCCGAATTGGAGCGGATGAACCGCGAACTCAAGGATTTCCTGATGCAGAACTTCTATCGCCACCCGCGCCTGGTGCGCATGTCTGCCAAGGCGCACAGGCTGCTGACGGAACTCTTCCGCGCCTATCTGTCCGAACCCCTCCAACTGCCAGGCGAAGTGCAGGCCCGCATGCGCCAAGGCACAGACTCGCTGCCAAGGGTGGTGTGCGACTACATCGCCGGGATGACAGACCGCTACGCCATCCTGGAGTACAAGAAACTATTCGATCCCGAAGCGCAGGTCTGAACCCTGGCCTACTGTCCCTTGCGATACACCTGAAGGCGCAGGAGTAGCTCGGCAAACACGCCGTAGGGCGGCTCCTGGTCAGCGTATTCCAGTCTTTCGACGGTGCCTCGCAGCACCAGGTTGTAGGACTCGAGCTCGAACTCGGCGCCCGGACGCACAGCGATCGCGTCGTGTTCCCCAGCCAGTTCTGCGCGCAGAGCCGTGTCCCGGTACGAACCTTCGCCCATCAAGACGATCACCTTCGTGTCCGGGTCGCTTCTGTCGTACAACCAGACCTGCAGGGCTGCTGCCTGATCGCGCGCCTGGCCGATGGGGCTCTCCAGAGCCATACCGCACTCCCCGACGTAGGCGCCCGTGCTATCAGAGATGGTGAAGGCCTCCTCGTAGTCCGGCTCACCCATCTGAAAGACGGCGCGGAAGTCGCCGACTTTCACCAGTTCGCCCGGCGCGTACAACCCCCGCGCCGGCGGCGCTGCAGTGCTGGGGCGCGTTGGGGCTAGCGGCGGCTCCTCGCCTTCTTCCAGGTAATAGGATTCCCGCGCCCCGCCTGCTGAGGATCGCGCCAGCGACTGCGCAGAGGCGCCAGCAACCGGCGCGGCGCCTTCTTCCAGCCGGATCTCCTCGCGATCCGCCACACCTCTCGGGCGGATCCCGCCGAGTACCGGTCCCTGCTCCGCGACTCGGGTGCGTCGCCACCGGGAGTAGAACCAGGCGATCAGAGCAACGCCTATCAGGACCAGGATCACCCAGAAGACAGCCGCACAGACCGTCCTCCATGGCTCGCTCGTGAGGGAGAAGCCTCTGCTGGCAGGCTGGGGCTCGGCTGCAGGTTGCTCCGGGATCAGTTCGATGCCGAGCGTGGAGTCCAGCGTCTGGACCTGGGCCGCTTGCGCGCTATTCTCGCTGACCAGCCGCTCCTGCAGACGCTTGAGGTCAGCGGCCAACTCCTCGCGCGGCCAGGCCTGCAAGCGCTGCTGGGCCAAAGCGCCATCCCCGCTGTTCGCCAGCGATTCGGCGACCATGGTGAGATACTGATCGCGCTCAGCCGCCCGCAGATCTTGCGGCAACGTGTTCTTCCATGTCACCGGCCACAGGGCCCACCCGATGACCAGCCAACCGACCAGCAGGCCGATCAAGAAGGCGATCAGGGGCCAGAACCACCGGGGGCGTGTTTTGTGGGTTTCGGAAACCATCTTTCCTCCTCATTCAGCAGGGAACGATCGGAGTCTTGGGTGCCGTCGTAAGCACCTCGACTCCACTGTCGGTGACCAGGACGACGTCCTCAAGGCGCACCCCGCCCCATCCTGAGACGTAGACGCCCGGCTCGACCGTCACGCAGTTGCCAGGCGCAAGCGGAGCCGTGCCAAGTCGTCCCAGGCGGGGGAGTTCATGTATCGCCAACCCTACGCCATGGCCCAGCCCATGGCCGAAGCAGTCGCCATAGCCGGCGTCGCCAATTACCGCACGCGCGATGGCATCCACTTCCTGACCGGTCATGCCGGGCCGGATCGCAGCCTCTGCGGACTGCTGCGCCAACCGGACAATCTCGTAGATCTCCCAGAAGCGGCGGGCGTCCTTCGGCTCGCCGAGACATACGGTCCGGGTGAGGTCCGAGCAGTAATGGTCGAGCCGCGCCCCGAGGTCTATGACAATCGGTTCCCCCGGTACCAGGGGGGCCTGGGTGGCCCTGGCATGAGGCCGCGCGCCGCTGGCACCACAGGCTACCACGATGTCAAACGCGACGCTCTGCGCGCCGTGGGTCCGGATATAGGATTCGATGATCCATGCGAGTTGCTGCTCGGTCATACCGGGTCGCGCTTGAGACAGCGCCTCAGCCAGGGCGTCATCACCCAGTCGGATGGCGGCGCGCAGGGTAGACAACTCATCGGAGTCCTTGGCGGCCCGCATTTCCATGACAAGTCCTGTCACGGGCACCCATTCGCAGTCCGGCGCCGCGCGTGACCATGCCTGCACATCGGCAAAGGCCGCATGATCGGCTTCGAAGGCCAGACGGCGGATCGGCCCACGCGCCAGCATATCGGGCAGCATCTCAGAGAGGCTGTTTTGCAGGCACACGAGCTCGAAGCCAGGGCTCTCTATCGCGGCCTGCTCGTAGTAGCGGAAGTCCGTGGCGATGAGGGTAAGGTCGGCCGAGATCAAGAGCCAGCCGCTAGAGCCGGTAAATCCACTGAGGTAGAACCGGTTCTCGGGTTGGCTGACCAACAGCGCATCGAGTTCCCGCTCGGCAAGCATGGCCCGCAGTTTTGCTAAGCGCGCAGTGCGAAAGGATGTCATTGGCAGAGTTCACTTCCTGGCCCGTGGATGCGCATTAGCCACCGTCTCGCGCAAACGGCCCTGACTGACGTGAGTGTATATCTGAGTCGTAGCGACGCTCTCGTGCCCCAGCAATTCCTGCACGGACCGCAGGTCAGCGCCGCCGTCGAGCAAGTGGGTGGCAAAGCTATGTCGGAACATATGCGGCGTGACTCTGTGTTCCAGACCCGCAGCGCGGGCATACGCGCTCAGCGAACGGGTGAACATGCTGACGGACAACCGCTGCCCGAACCGGTTGAGAAACAGCGCCGCCGTACGTCGCTTGCCGAGCAGGCGCGATCTGCCATCCTCGAGGTAAAGTCTCAGCGCTTCGATCGCTGGCTGTCCGACGAGCACAATCCGCTCCTTGGCGCCCTTGCCGACGACGCGTATCATGCCCTGGGCCAGATCCAGCGCCGGCAGGTCCAGGGCCAGCAGTTCGCTCACGCGGAGGCCGCCGGCATAGAGCAGTTCCAGCATCGCGCGGTCGCGTTGTCCCTGGGGCGTGCGCTGGTCGGGAACGGCCAGGATGGCCTCGATCTCGTCAATTGTCAGCGGCCGTGGCAGCCGCTGAGGCAACTTGGGAGACGAGATGGCGAGCACCGGATTGCTGCCCACCAGGCCCGCCCGGGACATATAGCCGTAGAATGTCCTCAGTTCGGAAACGCGCCGGGTTACGCTGGCCTTGACGTACCCCTGCTCGTGAAGTTCCACAAGCCACTGGCGTAGCAGGGCCGGCGTGACCTCTTGCCACTCGCTCACGCCATGGCGCCGGGCGAACGCGATGAACTGAGCGATCTCCCGCCGATAGTTGCCGACGGTATGGGGAGACGCGTTGCGTTCGGCCACCAGATAGCGAACGTATTGCGCCAGGGCGTCTTCCATAGCCACGCTCAGCGTCCGAAGATACTGACTTCAAGATACCCTAGGGCTGACTGCCTTGTGGCGAAGCCCTCGTGTCAAGCCGCACCCGCGTATGACAGGCCAGGCACTCACCCCACGTCTTGTTCGCCGCCACTAACATGCCGCCACAGGCGGGACACTTTTCGGGCAGGGGCCGCCTCCATGAGACGAAATCGCAGCCCGGGTAGTTGGCGCAGCCATAGAAGACCCGGCCCTTCTTGCTGCGCCGTTCCACGAGTTCCCCGCCATCCACGGGACACGCCACGCCAATTCTGGTCATCAGTGGCCTGGTGAAAGTGCATTGAGGGTAGTTGGCGCAGCCGACGAACTTCCCGAAGCGTCCCTCCTTGATCACAAGATCACCCCCGCACTGGGGGCAGGTCTCGCCGGTCTTCTCCGGTGCCACAACGACCTTCTCCATGGTGCGTTCCGCATGCTCGACCTGCGGCTTGAAAAAGCCATAGAAGTCCTGCAAGACCGGCACCATCTGTTCCTGACCCCTGGCGATACCGTCCAGATGCTCCTCCATGTCGGCTGTGAAACCGACATTGAAGATCGAGTCGAAGTACTTGACCAGCAGATCGTTGACGGTGAAGCCGAGTTCTGTCGGAATCAGTTTCTTGTCCTCTCGCCCCACGTAGCCGCGTTCCATGAGCGTTGAGATAATCGCGGCGTAGGTGCTGGGGCGGCCAATGCCGTTCTCCTCAAGGGCCTTGACCAGGGTGGCCTCCGAATAGCGCGGCGGCGGTTGGGTGAAGTGCTGCTCGGGCAGGAGGCGAAGCAGGTCAAGGATCTCACCCGCCACGACGTCAGGCAGAAGTTCCTGTTCGCCCAGTTCGTCGCCGACGCTGGCCGCGCCGCGCGATGCGCCCGAGGCCTCGCCTTGTTCGGCACGCAGGGCGAGTTCGTCGCCGTTGCGGTTGGCTGGCTGAGCTCCCCCACCGGCCGCGAGTCCGTTCTCGGGGCCAGCGGCGCCCCCTGAATAGACCACAAGGAAGCCCGGGAACTTCAGACGGGAGCCCCTGGCCCGAAACAGGTAGGGACGCTCCTCCTGGCCTGGCGGCCCTGCCTCCACGTCTATCGTCATGGTGTCATAGACAGCCGCCGCCATCTGACTGGCCACGAATCGCCGCCAGATCAGGTCGTACAGCCGCTGCTGGTCACGGCTGAGCCTATCGCGCAGCAGTGCAGGAAGGCGCCGACAAGAGGTCGGTCGGATTGCTTCGTGGGCCTCCTGGGCGTTTCTCGCCCGCGATCGGAATACGTTGGGCTCCTCGGGCAGGTACTCCGGCCCAAACTGCTCAGCCACCAGGAGCCGGGCCTCCTGCTGCGCCTCACTCGCCACATTCACGCTGTCCGTGCGCATGTAGGTGATCAGCCCAACAGGACCTTCGCCGTCCCCGATGTCAATGCCCTCATAGAGTTCCTGGGCCACGCGCATGGTGCGGGCGGCCGTCATACCGAGCCGCTGGGAGGCATCCTGCTGGAGCGTGCTGGTCGTAAAAGGCGGATTGGGTCGGCGGCGCCGCTCACCCCGTCGAACGCCGAGGACCACATACCGCGCGCCCTCCAGATCGCTCACGATGGCCTCAGCGTCCGCGCGGCTCTTCAGGTCGGCCTCCTCACCGCGGATGCGAACCAGCCTGGCCAGGAAACTGGGCCGCGGGCGCTGGCTCCGGGTGGTCTGTTGCGCCAGTTCGGCGTCAATGGACCAGTATTCTACGGGCACGAACGCGGCAATCTCGCGCTCGCGCTCCACAATCAACCTCAGGGCGACCGACTGGACCCGGCCAGCGGAGAGGCGGCTCTTGACACGATCCCAAAGGAGGGGACTGACCTCGTAGCCAACCAGCCGATCCAGGATGCGGCGGGCCTGCTGGGCGTCCACCAGATTCATGTCTATCTCGCGCCCATGCGCAAATGCCTCAGTCACAGCGTCTTTCGTGATCTCGTGAAAGACAACCCGACGCGTGCGTTCGGGCGGGATGTGCGCTGCTTCCATCAGATGCCAGGCAATCGCTTCACCCTCCCGATCGGGATCCGTAGCCAGGTAGATCTCGCTGGCCTGGGCGGCGGCCTCCTTGAGGCCCCGGACCACCTCCCGCTTCTCGTCCGGCACCCGATACGTGGGCATGAAGCCGTTGTCGACATCTACGGAGAGGCGCGAGCGCAACAGATCCCGAACGTGCCCGACGGATGCCCGCACATCATAGTTCCCGCCCAGGAAGCGGCCCACCGTGCGCGCCTTGGCAGGGGACTCGACGATTACCAACCTGGCTCCTGGCCGGGCCGGGTGCCTCCGTCGGCCCGCCTGTTCCTGAGCAGAGGCCGAGCCGCCTCGCCCCCGCGAGTGAGCACCTCTGCCCTTTGCCGCTCGACGGCTCGCCGGCAGTGCACCCCTATCCGCCTTCTCGCCATCGGGGAGCGACAATCCCTGATGCGCTGGTGTTGCGCCGATGCGGAAGAGACCTGTACCGCATACGGAGCACGTGCCGCGCGTTGCGGGGCGACCGTTCGCCATGAACACGGGGTGGGCACCCTCCAGCGGGCGCATAGTTTTGCATCTGACGCAGTAGGCGCTTAGCGCGTCCTCAGCCATTGTCCCGCCTGCTCTTGTGCCATCGCCGCGCGTGACACCAGCGGCCTTTGCCGATTCGGCCGAAGATCGAGTCTATCACAGGTAACGGTCCTTCCCACTGGCTTCCAGGCGCCTGACTATCTCCCGAACCGCCTCAGCACGCGATTTTGGGCACACGAGTAAGACGTCCGGCGTGTCCACGATGATCATGTCTTCCAGCCCGATGGCAGCCACCAACCGATCCTCGCCCCGAATCAGGCAGTTGCGGGTCTCCAAGGCAATGGTCTCACCCCGCGTCGCGTTACCCATCTCATCGGACTCCAGGACATCCGCCAGGGCTGCCCAGTTCCCGATATCAGCCCATCCGAAATCTACCGGAATGACGGCAACGCGATCGGCGTGTTCCATGATGCCGTAGTCTATGGAAATCCTGCGGATGCCAGACCACTCCGTGGCAAGAACGCTCTCCTGTTCCGGTGTATCGAGGGCCGCAGCGATGCGCGCCAGGCGACGGTGCAGATCAGGCAGTTGAGCTGCGTATTCGGCCATGAGCCTGTCGGCGCGCCAGATGAACATGCCACTGTTCCAGGTATACCGCCCCTCCTCCAGGAAGCGCTGGGCAGTGGCCAGATCCGGCTTTTCGGTGAAGCCCGCTGATCGGTAGATGCGAAAACCGTCAATGATTGTCTGCGGTTCCCCCGCCCGAATATAGCCGAAACCTGTAGCCGGATAAGTGGGCCGAATCCCGAGGGTGACGATCGTGCCGCCGGACGCGAGCTCGGCCGCCGCGGCCAGGGCGGCGCGATACTGTACGGCGTCCACAATGTAATGATCTGCCGTGAGCATCACCATCACGGCATCCGGGTCGCGCCGCAGCAGCCATATGGCTGCAAGCCCAGCCGCCGGCGCTGAATCTCGCCCGGATGGCTCCAGGATGAAGTTCTCGGCGGGCAGGCCAGGCACTTGTGGGCGCAGCACCTCGGCAATCGGGGGACTGGTGACAACGTAGATCCGGCTTTCGGGGAAGAGCGGGCCCAGGCGGTCAACGGCATGCTGAAACATCGTCCTGTCACCAATCAGGCGTAACGCTTGCTTCGGCCTACCGCGGCGGCTCAAGGGCCACAGGCGGGTACCTGATCCCCCGGCCATGATCACAGCGTAAAGCATTGCTGCGGCAACCTCCCTAGTAATGCAGGTTCCGGGCCAACTCCGGTTGGCCCGCATCGAAGTCAATCCACCCTGTAGAGGGGCCCGGCCTCGCGGGCCCGCACATAGTTCATGCCACCGACCTGACGCACAAGTCCTTTGAGTTCCATCAGGGCAAGGGTGCTGGACACTGTGGAGATGGGCAGTCCCGTGGCACGACCTACCTCATCCACATGCGTGGGGTCATCGGATAACTGCTCCAGCAGCGCTGCCTCGGTAGCGTCGGTGGGGAACAGCATCTGGGCCTCAACGTGCTCCGCCACGCCCGTGAGGTTGAGCGCTTCCAGTACATCGTTTGCGGAGAGCACCGGCTGGGCTCCATCGCGGATCAAGCGGTTCGTGCCCCGGCAGCCCCGCTGAAAGATGCTCCCGGGCACGGCGAACACGTCGCGCCCTTGCTCCGCTGCGAAGTCGGCCGTGATCAGCGCCCCGCTCTGCTCCCCGGCCTCCACGATCACCACCGCCCGGGCCAGACCGCTGATCAACCGGTTGCGCAGGGGGAAATTCCGAGCCTCCGGGGGAGTACCCAAAGGAAATTCGGTGATCAGGGCCCCCTGAGCCGCCACCCGACGATAGAGCTCCCGATTTTCCGGCGGATAGATGACATCCAACCCGCAGCCCAGAACCGCCAGGGTGCGGCCGCCGGCTTCCAGAACTGCCTGGTGGACCACGGTATCGATCCCCCGAGCCAAGCCACTGACCACCGTTATCCCCTCTCGGGCCAGATCACCGGCTAGCCTGGCGGCCGTCCGCCGGCCATAATGGCTGAGCTGCCGGGTCCCGACGATGGCCACCGCCGGATCATCCTCCGGCAGGAGGGTCCCTTTGAGAAAAAAGAACGGCGGCGCGTAGGGAATCCGGCGCAGAATTGCCGGATATTTTTCATCCCGCCAGGTGATGATCTCTACACCCCAGCGCCGCAGCCGGCTCAGCATCGCCCGGAGATGGTCCCAATCCGAGAACTGCTGCAGCGCTTGGATCACTGCAGGCCGCAGGCCCTTGACCTGCGCCAGCTCTTCCGGCGCCGCCCCGAAGACCGCCGCCGGCTCCCCGAACTTTTCCACCAGACGCTGGAACAGAACGATACCAATACCAGGAACGGCGCGCAGGGCTAGCCAATGCAGCTCATCGGCAGTAGCCATAAGGCGGGCGGCTTCAGGCGGCGATCACCGGCCGCTCCTGGCAGGCTGCCAGAAAATCGGCCAGTTGCTGCCGTGATTCGGTCAGCCGCTGCCGCCAGACTGACTTCTGATCCCCCCGGGCCGCCACCGCCTCGCTCATGCCCTCCAGGTCCACCAGGACGGCCGCCAGTTCCGACCGCAGGGTCTGCTCCTGAAAGTTCGCCATATCCGCTACCAAAGGGAAAAGATAACGGAACTTCACCCCTTCGCCGTAACTCTTGAAGTTGTCCGCCAGCTCCTGCACGGTTTTTTCCTTGATAACCTGCAATGCTCGTTGCAGGGCCTGCCGCAGTCTCTCCTGCGGCGGCAGGTCGCGGTGACGGCGCCACAGTCGGGCC
>FWPV01000748.1_pt1 | contig 15864 bp, 11 predicted proteins | sample 2228371 | NCBI WGS metagenome assembly FWPV01 (sample SAMEA103939776, study PRJEB20133) | metagenome | reverse complement strand
TACAACCCCACGGCATTGCTGGTCCGGGTGCCGGATACCCTGACCGCGGCCGAGATCAAGTCCCTGGCCAAATCGGTCATGCGATGGCTTTACCCGCTTTAGGCCTTGCGGAAAAGACCGCCGGGTCATGAGCGTGAGAGCCCGGCCTGTGGCGTTGCATTGGCGGCAAGTCGCCTCAGGGCCGCCACCTGACGGTCGGCCTGTTCGTCGAGCGCCTCCGGGCCTTCGGCCGGAACTGTGAGCGCCCGGTCACCGCTGAGGATGGTGGTGCGATTGCGGCCGCGGGCCTTGGCCTTGTAGAGCGCGCGGTCGGCGAGGCTCATCAGTTGGTCGAGATTGGCGTCACCGGCTGGAACGGTGGCAATGCCGACGCTGACGGTTGCCGAGACTTCACCCTTGTCTGTGGCAATGCGCGCAGCTGCGAGCGCCTGGCGGATTGCCTCGGCCAGAAGCGCGGCCTCACGCATGTCGCCGATTTCGATGGCTGCCATGAACTCCTCGCCGCCCGTGCGTCCGAAGACGGCGCCGGCCGGCATCAAGGACTGGGCGATGCCGGTAAAGGCGAGGATCACCGCATCCCCGGCCTGATGCCCGTAGGTGTCATTGATCGTTTTGAAGTGATCCAGATCGAACAGCGCGAGCGCCACCAGACGCCCCTTTCGATTTCCCGCCGGCGCAAGGCTTGCAAAGTCTTCGACGAGACCCCGCCGATTGAGAACGCCGGTCAAAGGATCCGTCCGTACGAGTTGCCGAAGGCGCGCTTCCGAACGCTCCATGACCATCCGCGCACCGATCATGATGACCGCCACGAAGCCGAAGATGCTGCTCACCGTCGAGAGTGTGGAGAAGGGGGCGTCCTGCAGGCTGCGCGGTATGGCTTTCAGGCTGATACCCGCGACGGTCAGCGACACGAGCGCTTCGCTCGCCCAGACGACCGCAAGTAGGCGGCGCAGGTCCCGGCCGGCATTCTCATGCAGCAGCGCGACTGCGGCCAGCATGAGGAAGCCGCAGGCCGAAGCAATATTGTACAGGATGATGCGGTAGGCAATGTCGTCACGGATCGCGGGCAGCGACATGCCGGCGATCCAGATCAGCAGCGGAATGGCCGACCAACCGGCGAATGGCCGCTTGCCGAGCGACAGCATGCCGCCAATCCAGAAGATGAAGCAGGAGAGCGCAAGGCCATTGGCGACGGGGATGGACAACCAGTCGGGAACGTCGCCGCGCAAAGAGACGAGCGCCACGCCCGCGCCGTGCGCCGCAAAGCCCACAGCCCAGAGCCCGCAATGGCGTTGCGAGCGCTCATGCAGCCACACAGCCGCGAGGAGCACGGCAAGGGTCAAGGCTTCCATGGCCCAGAGGAAAAGCGCGGTCTTGATGTCGAGCACGGAGGCGGCCTTGCGTGCGGTCCGGAATATCAGCGCAAGATGGCGGAGAGTCTTTAACGGTTCCTTACGAAACCACACCGATGCCGCAGTCTCGCACAAGCTTGGCAGGGTCTATTAGCGATTGATTTACCATCGCCCAAGCAATAGCTGTGGCTGTGGGGGCACGCAGCATAGGCGAGGATTGGGTGAGCGGTTATGCCTCGTACTCCGCGCCCGAGGCATTAAGGATAACCGAGCCGCGAGTCTTGAAGTCAAGGGTGTGGACACTCTATGTAGGGATTGACAGGTATTATTGATTCCCGCCGCGCATCGAGTGTTTGGGGATGAGGCTGATAAAGGACGGACATGAGAAATCCAGTTGATACCGCCATGGCCCTGGTGCCGATGGTTGTGGAGCAGACGAACCGCGGCGAGCGCTCCTATGACATCTTTTCCCGCCTCCTCAAGGAGCGCATCATCTTCCTGACCGGCCCCGTCGAAGACACGATGGCGTCTCTGGTCTGCGCGCAGCTGCTTTTCCTCGAAGCCGAAAACCCGAAGAAGGAAATCGCGCTTTACATCAATTCGCCGGGTGGCGTCGTCACCGCCGGCATGGCCATCTACGACACGATGCAGTTCATCCGTCCGGCCGTCTCGACGCTCTGCGTCGGCCAGGCCGCGTCCATGGGCTCTCTGCTTCTAGCCGCCGGCGAGAAGGGCATGCGCTTTGCGACCCCGAACGCCCGTATCATGGTTCACCAGCCCTCGGGCGGGTTCCAGGGGCAGGCATCGGACATCGAGCGTCATGCCCGCGACATCATCAAGATGAAGCGCCGCCTGAACGAAGTCTACGTCAAGCATACGGGCCGCAGCCTCGAAGAGGTTGAACAGACCCTCGATCGTGACCATTTCATGGAAGCGGGCGAGGCTCAAGACTGGGGCCTGATCGACAAGATCCTGACCTCGCGTCAGGAAATTGAAGGCGCTCCCGCCGCCTGATATTGTCCCGCGCCGGGCGCGGTTGGGCCAAGGCTCAGCCGCTTGTGATCGGCGAAGGGGTGTCAACAGGCTAGGAAAGCGCTATTAGTACCTATTAAGGCTATGTTGTGGTTTTGTGACGTAGCCTTCGATTTGAAGGGGTTCTCGTTGCCGCCGATCCGTAAACCGGATTTCCATGGATCGGTAAGTACCTCCAAATCGGGTGGGGTTTCGGCTGTCAGGTGATTGCCGGGGCCGGGCGGTGTGAGTGACCGCCCTCCGCTGGTCGGAGGTGCGGCGTGCTGGAAGGATAAAGACATGAGCAAGGTCAGCGGAAGCAACGGCGGTGACTCGAAGAATACCCTCTATTGTTCCTTCTGCGGCAAGAGCCAGCACGAGGTCCGCAAGCTGATTGCCGGACCGACGGTGTTCATCTGCGATGAATGCGTCGAATTGTGCATGGACATCATCCGCGAGGAAAACAAGTCGTCGATGGTGAAGTCTCGCGACGGCGTTCCCACGCCGCAGGACATCATCAAGATCCTCGACGAATATGTGATCGGCCAGAAGCAGGCGAAGAAGATCCTCTCGGTCGCGGTCCACAACCACTACAAGCGCCTGTCGCACGCCTCCAAGGGTGGTGATGTCGAGCTTGCTAAGTCGAACATCATGCTGGTCGGCCCGACCGGTTGCGGCAAGACCTATCTTGCCCAGACGCTCGCCCGCATCATCGATGTGCCCTTCACTATGGCGGATGCCACGACGCTGACCGAAGCCGGCTATGTCGGCGAGGACGTCGAAAACATCATCCTGAAGCTGCTGCAGGCGGCCGACTACAATGTCGAGCGCGCGCAGCGCGGCATCGTCTACATCGACGAAGTCGACAAGATTTCCCGCAAGTCGGACAATCCGTCGATCACCCGCGACGTGTCGGGCGAGGGCGTGCAGCAGGCGCTTCTGAAGATCATGGAAGGCACGGTCGCTTCGGTTCCGCCGCAGGGTGGCCGCAAGCATCCGCAGCAGGAATTCCTGCAGGTCGATACGACGAACATCCTGTTCATCTGCGGCGGCGCCTTTGCCGGTCTCGACAAGATCATCTCGGCCCGTGGCGAGAAGACCTCGATCGGCTTCGGTGCCAAGGTTCGTGCCGAGGACGATCGTCGCGTCGGCGAGGTGCTGCGCGAATTGGAGCCGGAAGACCTGGTCAAGTTCGGCCTCATCCCGGAATTCATCGGTCGTCTGCCGGTTCTGGCGACGCTTGAGGATCTCGACGAGGATGCGCTGATCCAGATCCTGTCCGAGCCGAAGAACGCGCTCGTCAAGCAGTACCAGCGCCTGTTCGAGATGGAAGACGTCGAACTGACCTTCCACGAGGATGCGCTGCGCGAGATCGCCCGCAAGGCGATCACCCGCAAGACCGGTGCGCGCGGCCTGCGCTCGATCATGGAAAAGATCCTGCTCGACACCATGTTCGAACTGCCGGAACTGGAAGGCGTTCGCGAAGTGGTCATCTCCGAGGACGTCGTGCGCGAATCCTCCCGTCCGCTCTACATCTATGCGGACCGCCAGGAAGAGAAGGCCAACGCTTCGGCCTGATGTCGATGACGCGATTTTCGAATTGAAAAACCCGCCCCGTGGCGGGTTTTTCATGTTTATGGCATACCCGCGCCGATAAACGTCGTCGAAGGTGCCGATTTTGCCGATGCCCGGTTTTCCCGCGCAAAGGGTTGGGCTACAAGGTGAAGGTGCTTCGCCGCGATCTCTCTTCGCCGGTCGGAGCAGGGCGCACAGCGCTCCGTTCCGCGCCCGTCGGGCAAGCTTAGTTTGTAGCGTTGAGTTGCCGTCTGTAACGCCGCTGTCACATTCGAGGGCAGCAGCCGAGCCGACAGGCTTGAATTCACTGTCGCGGAACTCCACTTGTTGGGGGAGCAAGAGATGTGCCAGTTGCCTGCGGGGACTGGCGCCAGGTTCCGGTTCCCGCCGGGACGTCGGAAAGGAATAAACATGTCGAAAACGTCTGCAGCAAACGAAGGCAATATCTATCCCGTATTGCCCCTGCGCGACATCGTGGTCTTCCCACACATGATCGTGCCTCTGTTCGTCGGGCGCGAGAAGTCCATCCGCGCTCTGGAAGAGGTGATGGGCTCCGACAAGCAGATCATGCTGGCCACCCAGATCAATGCCGGGGATGACGACCCGTCGCCGGACTCGATCTACGAGATCGGCACCGTCGCCAATGTTCTCCAGCTGCTGAAGCTGCCGGACGGCACGGTCAAGGTCCTGATCGAAGGCCGCGCCCGCGCCAAGATCGAAAGCTATACCGGATGCGAGGACTTCTACGAAGCGACCGCCCATGTGCTGGCCGAACCGGAGGAAGATCCGGTCGAGATCGAAGCGCTCAGCCGCTCGGTCGTCTCGGAGTTCGAGAATTACGTCAAGCTGAACAAGAAGATCTCGCCGGAAGTCGTCGGCGCCGCGAGCCAGATCGAGGACTACTCGAAGCTGGCCGACACGGTTGCCTCACATCTGGCGATCAAGATCACCGAGAAGCAGGAAATGCTCGAAACGGTGAGCGTGAAGACGCGCCTGGAAAAGGCGCTCGGCTTCATGGAAGGCGAGATTTCCGTTCTCCAGGTGGAAAAGCGCATCCGCTCGCGCGTCAAGCGCCAGATGGAAAAGACCCAGCGCGAATACTACCTCAACGAACAAATGAAGGCGATCCAGAAGGAGCTCGGCGACGGCGAAGACGGCCGCGACGAAATGGCCGAACTGGAAGAGAAGATCGCCAAGACCAAGCTGTCCAAGGAAGCCAAGGAAAAGGCCGAGGCGGAGCTGAAGAAGCTTCGCCACATGAGCCCGATGTCCGCGGAAGCCACCGTCGTGCGCAATTATCTCGACTGGCTGCTGGGCCTGCCCTGGGGCAAGAAGTCGAAGGTCAAGGTCGACCTCAACGTCGCGGAGAAGATCCTCGACGAGGATCACTTCGGTCTCGAGAAGGTCAAGGAGCGCATTGTCGAATATCTCGCCGTCCAGGCGCGTGCGACCAAGCTCAAGGGCCCGATCCTGTGCCTCGTTGGTCCTCCGGGCGTCGGCAAGACCTCGCTCGCCAAGTCGATCGCCAAGGCGACCGGCCGCGAATACATCCGCATGGCGCTCGGCGGCGTGCGTGACGAGGCCGAGATCCGCGGTCACCGCCGCACCTATATCGGCTCGATGCCCGGCAAGGTCATCCAGTCGATGAAGAAGGCGAAGAAGGCCAACCCGCTCTTCCTGCTCGACGAGATCGACAAGCTCGGCCAGGACTATCGCGGTGATCCGTCTTCGGCCCTGCTCGAGGTGCTGGATCCGGAACAGAACTCGACCTTCATGGACCACTACCTCGAGGTTGAGTACGACCTGTCGAACGTGATGTTCATCACCACGGCGAACACGCTCAACATCCCAGGCCCGCTGATGGACCGCATGGAGATCATCCGGATCGCCGGCTACACCGAGGATGAGAAGCTGCAGATCGCCAAGCGGCACCTGCTGCCGAAGGCCATCAAGGAACATGCCCTGCGGCCGGAAGAGTTCTCGGTTGCCGACGATGCGATCAAGGCGATCATCCAGCAGTACACCCGGGAAGCCGGTGTCCGCTCGTTCGAGCGCGAGCTGATGAAGCTCGCCCGCAAGGCGGTCACCGAGATCCTCAAGGGCAAGGTGAAGTCGGTTGCGGTGACCGCGGCCAACATCCACGACTATCTCGGCGTGCCGCGCTACCGTCACGGCGAAGCCGAGGGCGAGGATCAGGTCGGCGTGGTCACGGGGCTTGCCTGGACCGAGGTTGGCGGCGAATTGCTGACGATCGAAGGCGTGATGATGCCGGGCAAAGGCCGCATGACGGTCACCGGCAACCTGAAGGACGTGATGAAGGAATCGATTTCGGCGGCGGCATCCTATGTCCGCTCCCGCGCCGTCGATTTCGGCATCGAGCCCCCGCGCTTCGACAAGGCCGACATCCACGTGCACGTGCCGGAAGGGGCAACCCCGAAGGACGGACCGTCCGCGGGCGTCGCCATGGCGACCGCGATCGTCTCGATCATGACCGGTATCCCGGTCAACAAGGACGTCGCGATGACGGGCGAGATCACGCTTCGTGGTCGCGTGCTGCCGATCGGTGGTTTGAAGGAAAAGCTGCTCGCGGCGCTGCGTGGCGGTATCAAGAAGGTTTTGATCCCGGAAGAGAACGCCAAGGACTTGGCCGACATCCCGGACAACGTGAAGAACAACCTTGAAATCGTCCCCGTGTCGCGCATGGGCGAAGTCATCCGACATGCCCTGATCCGCGTACCTGAACCGATTGAATGGGACGGAACGGTCGAAACGCCTGCGATCGGAACGGTCGAAGGCGTGGACGAAACCGGGGCAACACTGGCCCATTGAGGGTGGTTTTGCCTTAGTCTTGCCAAATTGGCACATCGAACGGAAAAAGGCTGGCAGAAATGCCAGCCTTTTTTGTGCAAACTCCCCGAAAACGCTTGTTTTGCGGGCGATTGCGGTGCTTTTGAGTTGCCTAGGGCAGATGCATCCGTATTCTCCGCCCGACTTATCCATTGAGTCGTTTCATACCAATCAGAAAGGGTGGAAACATGAACAAGAACGAACTCGTATCCGCGGTCGCCGAAAAGGCCGGCCTCACCAAGGCCGATGCAGCTTCCGCCGTTGACGCCGTTTTCGAAACGGTTCAGGCCGAGCTGAAGAACGGCGGCGATGTTCGCCTCGCTGGCTTCGGTGCTTTCACCGTCGCTCGTCGTGAAGCCTCCAAGGGCCGTAACCCCTCGACCGGCGCTGAAGTCGACATTCCGGCCCGCAACGTGCCGAAGTTCACGGCCGGCAAGGGCCTGAAGGACGCCTGCAACAGCTAAGACGCCAGGACCCTCTGCACCCATCGGGGCGGAGAGGTTTTGACACAGAGACCGAGGAGCCCGGTGCGGTGACGCGCCGGGCTCTGTCGTTTTGCAGCGGGCGACTGGACGTCAATAGTCGCAGTAGCCGCCGTCGAGACCGACGGACGGGTCGTGATTGTCGAACAGGACGCGCATGTCGCAGGTCTCGGTATCGGGTGCGGAAACCGGCCCGGCGCAATAGGAGCCATCCGGCGTGTAGACCTCGACGAACCAGCGATGGTGCACATAGGTCTGGAAGCCGGATTCCTCGCCGGGTTGCACCAGGGCGTATTCGCGCAGGTTCCCCTCGAAGTCCGCCCAATAGACACGGAAGGCATAGGCGGTGTCGTTGTGGAAGCGGATGCCGGTCGGAATATTGGTTTCCGGCGATTGGGCAATCCCCGCTTCGCAATCTTCCGCCTTCAGCGGACCGGCGGGCAGGAGAAGCAGCGCCGTCAGGCAGGCGCTGAGAGCAAGCTTGATCTTCATGAGTATCTTTCCGGATGGCGGGAGACGACGGCCGATTTCTGCATGAATGGCCAAGTGACGCAATGGCAGGGATCAAGCGTTTCTTACGACCCCGGCGGTTCTGTTTGGAAGATTGCAGTGTGCGCGCGGTCACGCCGCCCTTGTGCCTGAATATCATTTGATCTATTCGCAGAAGCGCCGGTTTTCCGGCATTCGTTCTCAGGGCGGGGTGAAAGTCCCCACCGGCGGTAAGGGGGGTCGCCTCCAAGCCCGCGAGCGCCTTCCGGCTGTTGGTTGGAGGGGTCAGCAGATCCGGTTGAATTCCGGAGCCGACGGTTACAGTCCGGATGAAAGAGAATGAGGCAATTGTTCATGGTGTCATGTCCTCGACCGCGCGTCGGGGCAGGGCGGCATGAGTTGCGTTTGCCGGCGGATCCGTCGGCTGGCGCAAGCATGGGGCGCCCTTGGCCGGGACCCTGTGAAAATGCCCTCATGCGTCCTGATTTGTGTTGGTCCTCGATGAAGGAAATAGACATGAATCAGAGCTCCCTTACGCTCTCCCGCTCCCGGGCTCTTGCCGGGGCTTCCTTTATGGTGCTGGCGGGCATCGCTTTTGCGCTGCTCAACGTCGTCACCCAATGGCTGGCGATGACGCTGTCCTTCCCGCCGGCTTCCGCAGCCTTCTGGCAATATGGCTTTGCCCTTGTCCTGTCGCTGCCGCTGCTGTTCAGGCTGGGGCTGAAGGCCCTGCGCACGAACTATCCCTTTCGTCACCTGCTCCGGGTATTGCTGGCAGCGCTCGGCGTCCAGGCCTGGGTCACGGGGCTTGCGAGCGTGCCGATCTGGCAGGCGATCGCGCTCGTCATGACCTCGCCCTTCTTCATCATCATCGGCGCAAGACTGTTTCTCGGCGAAAGCGTCGGCTGGCCGCGCTGGCTTGCGACCCTTACCGGTTTCATCGGGGCGATGATCATTCTCCAGCCCTGGGCCGATACCTTCTCGCTGTCGGCGCTGCTGCCGATCCTTTCGGCGCTGCTGTGGGGCGGCTCGTCGCTGCTGATGAAGAACCTGACGGCCTTCGAAGCGCCGGAAACGATCACCGTCTGGCTGCTGGTGCTGCTAACGCCGATCAATGCCGGTCTCGCCCTGGCCTCGGGCTTCGTCCTGCCGAGCGGGCTGGCGCTCTGGTTGCTCTTGGCAGCCGGCCTGCTGACCGTCATTGGCCAGTACCTGCTGACGCTCGCCTATAATGCGGCCGACGCGGCCTATGTTCAGCCCTTCGATGACCTGAAACTGCCGCTCAACGTCTTCGCGGGCTGGCTGGTCTTCGGCTATGCGCCGGCCGGATATCTCTGGCTCGGCGCGCTTCTGATCCTCGGGGCGTCTCTGTTCCTGATGATGGCGGAGATGCGCAAGGAGCGCCGCGCCATCTGAGGCAAACGCGACGGCGGATGATCCAGCCCGGCTGTCATCCGCCTGTCATCCACATGACGCAAAAGCCTCCTGTCCCTTTCTTTCGGAAACAGGAGGTTTCCCATGACGTATCGCTTTTCCCGTGCGGCGCTGACCGCAGCGCTTCTGGCCTCGGTCGCGGCACCGGCCAGCGCCGAGCAGGTCTTCAACCGCATCGCCAGCTTCCCGGTTGCGACCAATCTGCCGGCCGACAAGGACCCGAAGTCCGTCTCCTCCTCTGAGATCATCACGGCCAGCGAAGATGGCATGACACTGATCTATTCCGACAGCCCGCTCGGCGGCATCGGTTTCATCGACATTTCCGACGCCCGCGCCCCGAAGGCCGGCGGCGCGCTGATGATGGACGGCGAACCGACCTCGGTCGCCGTCGTCGGCGGCAAGGTGCTGGTTGCGGTCAACACCTCGGAGAGCAAGGCCAATCCGTCGGGCAAGCTTGCCATCGTTGATATCGCGACCAAGGCCATCGATGCCACCTGCGACCTCGGCGGCCAGCCCGATTCCGTCGCCATCTCGCCCGACAAGAGCTTTGCCGCGGTCGCGATCGAAAACGAACGCGACGAGGACCTGAACGACGGTGCCCTGCCGCAGATGCCGGCCGGCGACCTCGCCATCATCTCCCTCAAGGACGGTGTTGCCGACTGCGGCTCGATCAAGCACGTCGCCCTGACCGGCCTTGCCGAAATCGGCGCGGATGATCCGGAGCCGGAATTCGTCTCGATCAACAGCCTCGGCGAGATCGCCGTGACGCTGCAGGAAAACAACCACATCGCCATCGTCGACGGCAAGACCGGCGCGGTGAAGACCCATTTCTCCGCCGGCGCCATCGATCTCGAAGGCATCGACACCAAGTCCGACGGCGCGCTGAAGTTCTCGGCCAAGAAGGAAGGCGTTCTGCGCGAGCCCGACGCCCTGAAGTGGCTCGACGACGAGCGCTTCGTCGTCGCCAACGAGGGTGACTATGAAGGCGGTTCGCGCAGCTTCACCATCTTCGACAAGAACGGCAAGGTTCTCTTTGAATCCGGCCCGTCGCTTGAGCTGGCCATCGCCCAGATCGGCCATTTCCCCGACAAGCGCGCCAAGTCCAAGGGTGTCGAACTCGAAGGGCTGGAAGCCGCCACCTTCGGCGACCAGAAGTATTTCTTCGTGCTCTCCGAGCGCGGTTCGATCGCCGCCGTCTACAAGGACACCGGCGCCGAGCCTGAACTCGTGCAGCTGCTGCCCTCGGGCGTCTCTCCGGAAGGCGCTGTCGCCATTCCGAGCCGCAACCTGCTGGTGACCGCAAACGAGGTCGACCTGGTCGAGGATGGCGGCGCGCGCTCGCATGTCATGCTCTATGAACTCGGCGAAGGCGAAGCGGCTTATCCGATGATCCGTTCCGAAATCGTCGATGGCGCTCCGATCGGTTGGGGTGCGCTCTCGGGCCTCGTCGGCGATGCCGAGAAGGCAGGCCAGCTCTATGCCGTCAACGACAGCTTCTACTCCATGCAGCCGACGATCTTCACGATCGATGCGACGCAGAAGCCGGCCGTCATCACCGCGGCCCTGCCGGTCACCCGCGCCGGCCAGCCGGCCCAGAAGCTCGACATCGAGGGCATCACGCTCGACGGCAAGGGCGGCTTCTGGCTCGCGTCCGAAGGGGATTCGGCCAAGCTCGTTGGCCACGGCCTCTACAATGTCGACGCCAAGGGCGAGATCAAGGCAGAGATCGGCCTGCCGGTCGAACTGCTGGCCGGCCAGACCCGCTTCGGCTTCGAAGGCATCACCGCCGTCGGCAAGGGCGACGACATGACGCTGTGGATGGCCGTGCAGCGCGAATGGGGTGATGATGAGAAGGGCACCGTGAAGCTCGTCTCCTATAACCCGAAGTCGAAGGAATGGGGCGCCGTGCGCTACCCGCTCGACAAGGGCGAAAGCGGTTGGGTCGGCTTGTCCGAAATCACCGCCCATGGCGACCATGTGTACATCGTCGAGCGCGATAACCAGATCGGCGACGCCGCCAAGATCAAGAAGCTCTATCGCGTCGCGATTGCCGACCTGAAGCCGGCCAAGATCGGCGAGGCCCTGTCGCTGGTTGCCAAGGAAGAGGTCCACGACTTCCTCCCCGACCTCAAGGCCGCCACCAATGGTTATGTCGTCGACAAGCTCGAAGGCTTCACCTTCGATGCCGCCGGCAAGGCCTATGCCGTGACCGACAATGACGGTGTGGACGACTCCTCGGGCGAGACCCTGTTCTTCCCAGTCGAGCTCAAGGGCACCAACTGACGCTGATCGTCCTGCCGGGACGATGGGAGGCCGGGTGATCGCTCACCCGGCCTCCTTTGTCATTTTCGGGAGGTTGGCCGTCGCCCTCACCAACGCTGATGCACGTGGGGGGCGATCAGCCGGTCGTAGACGGACTTTGCGGCCGCCATCACCTCGGCCGAAAGGGCGGGCAGGGCGGAGGCCGCAGCGTTGGCCCTGGCCTGCTCGGCATTGCGCGCGCCGGGGATGACCACCGTGACGGCCTCGTGCATCAGGATCCAGCGCAGTGCGAAGGCAGCCATCGTTATGTCGGCCGGGACAAGCTTGCGCACCTCCTCAACCGCCTGAAGGCCGGTCTCCAGCGGTACGCCGGCAAAGGTCTCGCCGACATCGAAGGCTTCGCCATGGCGATTGAAGTTGCGGTGGTCCTCGGCCGCGAACTGGGTTGACGCGGTGATCTTGCCGGACAGGAGGCCGCTGGCCAGCGGCACGCGGGCGATGACCGCGACATTGCGGCGTCTGGCCTCGGCAAAGAACAGTCCGGCAGGCCGCTGGCGGAACATGTTGAAGATGATCTGCACGCTGACGACGCCGGGATATTCGATCGCCTTCAGCGCCTCTTCCACCTTCTCGACGCTGACGCCGTAATGGCGGATCTTGCCGGCGCGACGGATCTCCTCAAGCCCTTCGAACACTTCCGGCCGATAGTAGACCTCCGTCGGCGGGCAGTGCAGCTGCACGAGGTCAAGACACTCGACGTCCAGGTTGGCAAGCGACCGGTCGATGAAGGCCTCGAGATTGGCCCGGTTATAGCCATCGGCGACATGCGGGTTGAGCCGCCGGCCGGCCTTGGTGGCGACCATCGGCCGGGTGCCGCCGCGCGACTTCAGCACATCGGCGATGATCCGCTCGGACCGGCCGTCGCCGTAGACGTCGGCCGTGTCGATGAAGGTGACGCCGGCATCAAGGGCGGCGTTGAGGGCCGCGCGGCCGTCGGCCTCGGAGACCTCGCCCCAGGAGCCGCCGATCTGCCAGGCGCCGAAGCCGATGTCGCTGACGGTGAACTCCGTTTTTCCGAAAATGTGCTGCCGCATCGTCCATCTCTCCTCATGCGTGACGTTCTGCATCGTTGCAGTTAGCAAGGGCTTGCCACGGGGACAAGGGCGCCGACATCGCCGGCATCCTGGGTCCGGGACCGGAAGAGAGCGCAATCCGGTCCGCAACATCGCCGCAAATTCACCGCGAAGCGCGATTAGGCAAGGCTGTTCGTCTCCGTCGCCTGCACCCGGATGAAGATGTGAAACTGCTGTCTGGAACGTTGAAGCTGCTGCGTTTCGTCTCGCTGCTGGCGCTTGGGCTTGCGGCGTGGAATGCCGCGACCTTCGTGCACCGCACCGGGCTGATGCTCGGAATCATCGATCCGGTGGCGCTGGCCGAGTACCGGCTCTACGTCGCATCCAGCGCCGCTTACGTCGCGGAAATCGAAAGGGCGATTGCCGACGGCGACTACGACACCGCGACCGGTCTCTACGATCTGGCCCTGCGCCACGGCCATGCGTTGCCGGCGGATCTGCGGGAACGTGCCGAGGGCACCTGGTTCGAGCGTGCAGTGGTCACCGGCAGTGGCGCGGCGAAAGGCTTTGTCTTCGGCTCGCTGGACAGCGGCGCCGAGATCGCCGGTTCGGTGACCAGCGATTTGGTCGGCGTCGGCGATGTACGTGATTTTTCCATGCAGGGGCTGAGCTATCTCAAGGGAGAGAGCTATGATCCGGTGCTGCTCGGTCTGTCGGCCGTGGGCATCGGCCTGACCGTCTCCACGCTTGGCTCGGCGGGCGCCTCCGCCGTGCCCGATGCCGGGCTGTCGGTGCTGAAGAATGCCTACAGGGCCGGGCGGATCTCGCGTCCGCTGCGCACCTATCTGTCGCGGAACGCCGCGAAGCTCGTCGACACCCGCATCCTGAAGCGCGAACTGGCCGCAGCGGCCGATGAGGGTGTGCTCGGTCTGTCGCGCCTGAGAACGGTCGCCGCCCGTTCAGTCGACGGCAAGCTGGCAGCCTCGCTGGCCGATGATGCGGCCGCCCTCGGCGCCATCCGTGCCAGGGGCGGCATGCGCAGCGCCGCGGCGGCACTTTCGATCGCCGACGGGCCGAAGGACCTGCGCAAGCTGCAGCGCCTGTCTGCGTATTTCGGGGACGGCACCCATGCGGTGATGAAATTCCTCGGCCGCGCCATGCTGGAGGTCGGCACCGCCCTTTACGCCGTCGTCAGCGGTCTGGCAGGCGCATTGCTGGGTGCCGCGCTGTTCGCGGTGCGCCTTGCGATTCGCGCAACCGTCCGCCTGTTCTCCCGGCCGACTCGATCCCGGCCCTCTGCGCGACCGCTCCTGGGAGCGGTCCTGCGAATCGTCTGACGGCTGTCTTCTCCGGCTCGCCTCAACCTGCAAGCCTGTCGAGCGCGGAGCGTCGGCGGGCCCCGGCAAACCGTCCGGCCGTCTTTCTCGTAGAGATTGACGAGACGCCCGCTCAAGGGGCGGCCGGAGCCGATGCAGCATTACCCATTCGAACCCTGAAGCCCGCCCGGCGACGCCGGTTTTCTTCTTCTACGCGCTTCCGGCGGTGCCGCTCTACACTCTTTCCCTGCCGCTCTACATCATCGTGCCGAGCTTTTACGCCGCCAGCTTTGCCATTCCGCTCGAGGCGATCGGCGCGGTGCTTTTGGCGATTCGCCTGATCGATGCCGTTACCGATCCGGTTTTCGGCTGGCTGGCTGACCGGGTCCCCCTGCCGATCGGGCGCCGGCGCGGCTTCTTCCTCGCATCGCTGCCGCTGACGGCACTTGCAGCCTTCATGCTGTTCTGGCCACCGACCGATGCCGGGCTCCTGCATCTGGCCGTTTGGGGGACGGCGCTTTCGATCGGCACCACCTGGACGATCCTGCCCTATACCGCCTGGGGCGCGGAACTCTCGGGGGACTATCACGAGCGGGTGCGGGTCTCCGCCTGGCGGGAGGGCGCAACGCTGATCGGCTCGCTGCTGGCGATCTCGCTGCCCTTTGCCGGCGGCCTCGAGCAGGCAAATGGCTTTCACGGACTTGCCTGGATCGCCGTTCTCATCGTCACCCTTCTTCCGCTGACGGGCCTGCTCGCGGCCTGGCGCGTGCCGGAACCGGACGACCGCTCCGTCAAGCGTCTGACGATCCGGGAGAGCCTCGCGCATCTCGTCGCGAATCGCCCCTTCCTGCGACTCGGCTCCGCCTTCCTGCTGAACAGTTTCGCCAATGCGATTCCCGCCTCGCTGTTCATCTATTTCGTCACCGCGCGGCTCGCCGCACCCGGATACGAAGGGCCGCTGCTGTTTGCCTATTTCCTCTCCGCCATCCTCGGCGTGCCGCTGGCGGTGAGGGCCTCCGCCCTCTTCGGCAAGCATCGCGCCTGGTCGGTGTCGATGGCGCTCGCCTGCCTCTTCTTTTCGGGTGCCGGTTTCCTGGGGGAGGGGGATATCGGCCTCTTCGCCGTCATCTGTGTGATCACCGGCCTTCTGCTCGGCTTCGACCTTGCGCTTCCTCCGGCGATCCAGGCCGACGTTATCGACCATGACACGGTGCGTTCGGGCGAGCAGCGTTCCGGGCTCTATTTTGCCGCCTGGAGCTTCATCACCAAGCTGTCGCTGGCTCTGTCCGCCGGGGTCGTGTTTCCGATCCTGGGCCTGGCCGGTTTCTCGACCACGGCCGGAGAGGCGCAATCTGCCGTCGCGCTCGGCACGCTCGGCGTTCTCTACGCCTGGCTGCCGATTCTGCCGAAACTGGCTGCCATCGCGCTGATGTGGCGCTTTTCACTTGATCGCACCGAGCAGGAAAAGCTGCAGAGACGGCTTGCGGGATGAACAGGTGAGGATTGCGGAGAAAGAGGGGGAATGGTGGGCGATGAGAGACTCGAACTCCCGACATCCTCGGTGTAAACGAGGCGCTCTACCAACTGAGCTAATCGCCCGTGCGCTGTGCGGATCACGTCCGCCGCGTCGGTGGCCGTGATCTATGCGGATCGGGAAAAATCCGCAAGAGTGTTTGTGAAGATTTTTTGTTTTTTTTGCCGTCCTGAAGTGTCTGTCACCGGCGTTCCCTTTGTATTGCGGGCTTTTTGCGCAGGGAGGGCCAATCGCGTTTTCCACTACCGATCATCGGCAGCGGTCGGCCGCGCGAACAAATTTCAATCCGTCATGGAATTGTCTTCGAACGCGCTTGACACCAATAACCGAACCCCTTAGTTAGCCGCTCATCGAACGGCCCAGCCGATCGTAGCGAAGCGGAAACGCACGCTTTTGAGAAATGCGCGGGTGTAGCTCAGTCGGTTAGAGTGCCGGCCTGTCACGCCGGAGGTCGCGGGTTCGAGCCCCGTCACTCGCGCCATTCCCTCA
>FWPV01009914.1_pt1 | contig 15866 bp, 13 predicted proteins | sample 2228371 | NCBI WGS metagenome assembly FWPV01 (sample SAMEA103939776, study PRJEB20133) | metagenome | reverse complement strand
GTACGCCGGAAGATTTTCTTAAAGATATCGTCGGGGCTTTCAAAGGTATGGTGGACGCCGCCTTCGACGATTCGGGTCGATTAGTGATAACCGATAAGGTCGGGGGATCGTCGCGGCTGTCGATCGGCAATATGACGATAGGCGGGGCCGAAGTAACGGTAAACGTTTCCACATACGGCGATGAAGGCGCCGGCGTTTTATCTATGGGAAAGGACGCCTACTTTAGTGTTGACAACATTTTCATGAGCAGCGGTACAAATTCCGCGTCGGGTTTCGTAAGCGGCGTCACCTTCAATTTTCTAAGCCTTTCCAAAGACGAGAAAACAACAGTCAAAATCGAGCGTGATTTCGACGGCATCAAAAAGAAATTTCAGGAAATGCTTGACGCTTACAACGCGCTTGTAAGATTCTCTAAAACCAACACAAAAGTAGCGGATCCCAATGACGAAAATGCAAAGAGCGGCGATCTCGCCGGAGATATGACGGTACGCAATATCGTTTCTCAATTGAACAACCTGTTTCATCAGCAGTTCGAGGGGATTAACGGCTTTTATACCAGTTTCAATATGCTGGGTTTGAAGACCGATATCCAGAGCGGTGAATTGAAAATCGACGATGACATGTTCAAAAAAGCCCTTACCGAAAGATTCGATGAGGTGATAAACCTTTTTATTACTGTAGGGATATCGGATAACGGCAATATAACTTTAGGAAAAAGTTCCAAAGACACCCGTCCCGGGGTTTATATACTCGAGGAAGTGGATGAGGAACATTTCCGGGCTCAGCGTACGGGCGATTCCGCATGGTATTTGTCGTCAAGAAGAACGGGTGAAATCATAAGCTTCGAGGAGGGGCCTCTAACCGGACTTTCCATTACCGCTCCGGCCGGAAGTATCGGCGAGGGCAACAGCGCGACATTTACTTTTTCTAAAGGATTGTCGACCGTTCTAGACGAAGCGATAGAAAATCTTACACGCGCACGCGACGGCCTTGTCGAACTGCGTACGGAAACATGGAGACGCAGTATTTCGCGTGCCGACGACAAAATAATACGGCTCGAGGACCGGATCGAAAAGTATCGGTTACGTCTGGTAAATCAGTTCAGCGCAATGGAGCAGGCATTAAGCGCCCTTCAGTCGCAGAGCGCCAATATGTTGAATGCTATTAGTAAACTTTCATATAATAATAAATAACGGGGCGATGTATGATTCGACAAGGATATGCCGCTTATCGTCAGGCCGCGATCGATACGACGGATCAGGGCAAATTGATTCTTATAGCCTACGATGTGGCTATCAAAAACTGTAAGCTGGCTCTCGAGAAATTCGACGGCCGCGATAAGATAGAAGAACGCACAAAACACATCTTTAAGGCGCAGGACGCCGTAGCGGAACTTTTAAGCGCCCTTCGCATCGACGTCGGGGAGATAGCGCAAAATCTTTATAGGCTCTATGATTATATTCTCCGTTCGCTGGTTGATGCAAATGTAAAGAGCAACAAGAAAAAGATAGAAGAAGTTCTAGGGTACCTCGAAACTCTCCGGAGCGCATGGGAAGAAGCCATACGAAACCTAAAAACGGAAACCGCGCCGACCCTCGAGGCGGGAAACGTAAGCATAAAGGGATAGACAATGTCGGAACAAGTTGCTTTACTCAAAAGAATCCGTGATATGTACTATGATATTCAGATGATTACGATGCATTGCTGCAGCGACATCTCATATGAGGCCATTTTGGATATGATCAAAGAACGAACGGAATTGATGAACCTTATTGCGGCGGAAAAACAGATGCTGTCGGATAATGAATGTAACGACGCATCATCGATAAAGAGTTTACGTGAGGAAATAAAAAAAATAATTTCTACGATACTCTCGTTGGATAGACAGGTCGAAACAGTAATTAAAAATCATATGAAAAAGCTTCAGGCCGATCTTGTCGCATTACAAAAAACCTCACGGGCGGTTTCCGCATACGCAGTTCAGAGCAGGGTTTAAAACCTATAACATTGCCGAAACATTTTCAAGCAGTTTATCGTAGGGCACGGTTTTTTCAAAGCCGTCGTTCATTTGCTTTATTTTTACCATTCCATGTACAGACTCTTCACCCCCTGTGATCACCGTAAGCACAGCGCCCGACGAATCGGCCTGTTTTAATTGTTTTCCGAGATTAGTGCGCTTTAACGGAAAAACGCACGAGATTCCCGCGCTGCGTAAAAGTTGTGCCGTCGGGATTGTTTTTTCGTATCCGCTTTCGTCTATTGCGGCTATAAATACGTCGCACCGGTGCTTTTGCGGCGGCAGTAAGTTTTTTTCGCGCAGTAAATCGCCGAGTACGACGTCTCCGGCCGCAAAACCCACAGCAGGCGTAGGAGGCCCCCCATACAATTCCACAAGCTTATCGTAACGTCCCCCTCCGGCGATTGCCCGTCGGTTTTTATCAAGAGCAAAAATCTCGAACACTATACCGGTATAATATGCCAGACCTCGTACAATGTTAATGTCGAAACATATATATTCAGAAAGACCGTAGTTACGGAGCAAGGCAAACAATTCCTTCAGTAAACAATATTCTTCACATTCTCCTGTAAATGAAGCCGTTTCTTCCAGGCTTTCGACTGAAAAAACCGTATCGATCCGTTTTTGCATTTCATCATCGGTTATTATTTGTTTCAGACCTTCATAATATGCTTCTTCGGTAATTTTATTCTTACGGTCGAGAAGAGCATATAACATAGGAAAGATTTCCCTGGAGATCCCGATAGCCGAAAAACATTTATCAAGAAGCGTTCTGCTTGAAATGCGGACTCTGAAATCCTTATGACTCAGACCGAGGTCGCGCATGGTGTCCGTTGCAGCGGCAATAAGTTCCGCGTCCGCCGCAACTTCACTGCTTCCCAATATGTCCATATTTAGCTGAAAGAATTCGCGAAGCCGCCCTTTCTGCATTTTCTCGTAACGGAAAAGCCTGCCTATGGAGTACCAGCGAACGGGGCGCTTGAGCGACATGCCTTTTGCCGCTATCATACGGGCAAGAGAAGGAGTCATTTCCGGCCGTAAAGCCATCATCCTTTCCCCTTTGTCTTTGAAGGTATACAGCTGTTTTTCGATTTCAGCGCCCGATTTTTGAGTGAAGATTTCAAGATGTTCGAACATGGGGCCGTCCCACGGTTCAAAAGCATACTTTTTACAGGTACGCCGCCATGATGTAAATAGATGCTCCTGAAATGCCATATCATCCGGATAGAAGTCGCGTGTGCCTTTTGGCCCGGCCGGAATCTCCATAAAGTTCTTGCCTCCTTGAGTCTTAAATTAAGTTCTGAAAATACATCAGGAAATCACCGGGTATGGAAACGGAACAAATTATTTTACATATTGACCTTGTTTAGAACAATTATAATTTATATAAGACGTAAAGGATTATCCTATGAGTAAATTATATAATAAATCAATACGTGTAATATTATCAACCATAACGGCAGGCATAACGATATGTTATGCAGAGAAGCTTTTGTTTCCGCCTCGTCCGTCAGGGCCCGTCGCCGATTATGCGGGTTTACTTGACAAAAGCACAAAAATAAAAATCAATTCCGTCGCCCGCTCGCTATGGATCGATTCGAAGTTCGGTTTGATAGTAGCCACCGTTTCCAGCACCGATACTTTTTCCATTGAGGCGTATGCGTGTTCTCTGTTTTGCATCTGGGGTGCAGGTTCGCGAAAAGATACTCAAAACGCGTTAATGCTTTTATCCGTAAGTCCGCCCGGTATTCACATAGAATTAAGCCGGGACGCAAGGAGATATCTTAACGAAAGTGAGACCGAAAAAATCCTTGAGAGTAAAGGTATTCCATGTTTTAATAAGGGAGAATATTCCAAAGGGATAATAAATGTCATCAACACTCTGTCCGTTATAATCAAAGAAAAAAACCAAAACGTCAAAAATGAGAAAAAGGAATTGGGAGCCGGTCGTTTTTCTATGAGCTTATCAGTCCTTATTCGAAGAAATTCACTTTATTTCATCGGATTTGTAATTATTATAGTATTAATAGTCGCAGCCTATTTTTATATAAGAGCTTCATCGTCGGCCCGGGTATCCCGTTACTCTTCAACACGTTTCGGCGGAGGGTCTTCCAGCGGATCATTCGGAGGCTGCATACCGTTTAAAAGAAATAAGGTATAATTAGCCTTATAAGAAGCAGTAAGATTTAGATTAAGCGGTTTTTATCTTCTATCCGGGGTTATCAGAAAAAAATCAGGCGGTATCTTACCCTCATAAAATTGTTATATGAGGTGTATAACCGATACCGCCTGTATTCGGTGAAGAACGGAAACGTCGATGGAGACGGCCATTGACGCAATAAAAGCCCTCCTGCCGGGAGCATAGAAGATATTAAATCCATCAAGCCCATAAATTATTCCATAATTATGCCGCCGAAGAGGTAAGTTTCACTCCCGGCGGCATTATTCGCGAATTACCATCATACATTTTTCCCTCTGCATACAGTTGTTCTTTAATATTTTTAAAGTTAGAAAGTTGCGGCCCCGACTCCTTTAACCGGTTTTTGGCTTTGTATAGCTCTATTTCAGCCGCATTGAATATTTCTTCGGTAAAGCCTTCGGCGCCGCAGGGAGGAGAAATGCCCATACTGACCGTAAAACGACCGTCTTCTTTTATACGGTTAGCTATATTCAGGCGAACGCTTTTGACCCAACATTGCGGAACAATAAGGGCGAATTCGTCTCCGCCGAACCTGTACGATTTGCCTACTTTCTCGGTTGATTGCATCAATATCTGAGCGCAGCTTTTTAGAATGGAATCACCGAAGAGATGACCGAAAGAATCATTAATAAGTTTGAGATTATCGACATCGATGAGAATAAACGTTTCGAAAACATGAATATTGTTTCGTTCGGCATCGAATGCTTTTCTGTTTGGAATACCGGTAAGTTCGTCTGTAAACCCTAGAATTTCCTCGATTGTCCGGCCATTACGGTAAGACTGATTAAAAGCAAATGTCGCAGCTTGTAAGGCAATTGAGAAGTGTTGATATAATTTCGTAATCATAATCCTTTTCCTTTCCGGATGATGTGGTTCATTTAATGTCATATTAAATTTATCTTTTTTTTTCAATCCGGCCATTCTCTTGCCGATAAGAATGCAAAAAACAGGGATAAATCGTAACTGAAGACGATGAAATTAATTTTGAATTATTGAAATATAGAGAATAGAGTAAGGCAGTGATTCCGCTCTTTTATAACAGATCCTGAGAGTATCGATTACTGAGCTTCAGCCGCCTGAGCCTTTACTATTTAATGCAGCATTACTCCAGAGTATATCGGTAAACTACCTCTCCCCCAACAGCGATAGATTCCACTACGACGTTGTTAGGTGAAACGGAAACAAGACAGTGCCCCGACTCGGGTCTGTAGTCAATGTAACCGGTCTCGGCTGTCACAAACTTCCAAGGTGCTCCGGCGCTTCCCGGTAGCGTATAGTGAATCCCGTCAACAACCATGTCTGTGAAAACATGATCATGGGCATAAAAGAATATCTGAACCCCGTACTTTAACATTAATGCGTGCACTACGGCCTGCTCGCCTACATAAGCCGCCTGACCTCCTCCGCGGCCATAAGCTGAATTGTCGAGGTCCCCTGCCTTACCCCCCACCGTATGATGGATGAAAACAAACCGCCATTTCGACGAAGCGCCCGCAAGGGTTTTTTCAAACCAGGACATCTGCTCACTGCCTAGTGTCCAGTCGTCAACTCGACCGCTATAACTGCTCAAAAGATGGGGAGTCGGGGTATAGGTCATCACGTTGAGCACAATAAAGAGCGCGTCTCCCCATGTAAATGCATAATAATCCTCGTATCGGCTCCCTCCTTCAGGGTATGTGTCCGGTTCCGGTCCCGGCATATAGAGAAGGCGCTGTTCCCTCGAACGGTTGATCTCCTCTTCATTGTAGTCACCGTTTTCCCCATCCCAGTTGCCTATTACCATAAAATGTGCGGTGTTGCCTATCATATCGCCGAGCAATCTTCTGTAGTTAAGGTAACCCCATCGGGTTACCTCGCCGCTCGGCGGCGGATCGTTAAAGCCGTAGTCGTGAAAGTCAAGTACATCGCCGAGATGAATTATAAAATCCGGAAGATTTTTCTCTATATCGCGCGCCACGGATACCAGAGTCTGCTCTTCGCCTGCAAATATTTCGAGGCCCGGGGTTACTTTATGGGGCCGGAGATGGGTGTCGGCGATCAAAACGAATCTGAAACTCTCCCCCCTCTTCCGCTGCGTGACTGCTTTACCCAAGAAAAGAAGGCCGGCGGCTCTGACGCTATCTGAAATATTATTAACTTCCTTTAAAACTTTCTCATCTGTAACAACGGCGTATGGATATACTGTACCTGCAGATAAACCGCCGACGGCCCATTCTGCAATATCAACTGCAGGATAACGGACGGTTTCAACTTCGGTCCACCTGTTGTCCGCCGAACGCTGAATAAATAGTTTAAGGGTCCTGGGATCGCCATCCGCCGCGACGGCATTCACCCCGAAGCCGTTTTCAGTAGGCGAGAAAATGAGGGGGGCAACCAATAACCTTGATACGGTGTCGAGCGGTAGAGTATCGATAAAATCTTCATCAACCGGCCCCTGGATTCTTAGACTACACGACGAGATACAGAATAATAACTGGAGTATGTATATCACTCCCCCGAACCGAAACATTAAAAAATCTCCTCTATCTATAATAGGAGGCAAAGCAAGTGCCTCTGATTTCAATTGTAGACAGGGGTTATTGTATCTGCCTTAAAAATTCAGGTCCACGCCAACTATCAGATTGTCTACGTGGAAGTTGTAGACGCCGGCCATGTTGTCGTAGAACATATTGTATTCGTTAAATACCCAGTTTCCAACGTATTTTTCTTTAAAAAAGATTCCTTCATAACTGCAATGTATCGCCATGTTTGGTCTGATATTAAACTGAATTCCAAGATTAACGCTGTTGCGTGGATTTATATCCGGAAATATCGGCGTCAGGGTTTCAGATATTCCGGGATTTTTTTCAAAAAAGTAGGCGCTCCTCAATGTCCATAAAGGATTTATTTTGTACTCGATCCCCAGACTTACACGGAAGCTGTTGTTCCAGTTTTGCACGAACTGGAATGTGTCTTTGGTGTTATTACCGGTTACGTCAATATCAAAAATCTTCCAGACCGATGAAAATGTGTATTGTAAATCGGAGCTTACAATAAGATGACGGTCATTTTCCTTAATTACTTTATAGGCAAAACCGACGCCCACATCCGCCGGCAAAGGCAAAGTGAGCAAAGCTTTCGCATCGGTAAACACATGAGCCGTATCTCCCGAATAGGCATTCAACACCGCGTCTCTTTCGTATTTTTTAATCCTTCCGTTATTATAGTAAGACTCCAATGCTTTATAATGAAATGTTGTGTCGATCCATGAATTATCGAGAAGTTTCTGTGCTTCAGGATTATGAGGATAATACATTATGGCGTTCATAGTACCGGTAAGCTTAACATCCCCGTAATAATGCCCGGAAATACCAATCTGAAAACGATCGTTTAATTTGACCATTAATCCAAGATTTGCACTGTATCCGATTCCTGAAACTCCGATTTGCGATACGGCAACAAGATGACTGAATTCCGGATTTAGTCCGCCCGCATTTTTTAATGAATCCTGAAATTTCGATCCGGGCATCTTAGCAACATTCACGCCGCCGTATTCCACCAATCCGAAATATGGATTCTGGAAGAACAGCGGTTGCCGGATCATAATATCGGCATAAACAAGACCGATTCCGGCGCCGACAGATACGAAATCATTTATTTTATATGCAACCGTAGGGTGAAAATCAACCGTTTTAAGATCAATTTCGTAATCGTATTCCGGGAAAGAGCTGTTATAACCGGTAGTGTCCAGCAAATCCCATTTTCCGCCCATGCCCAAAGGAACCCAGACGCCTAATCCGACTGTAAATTTATCTGAAAGCTTATGAACAACCCCGATACCGGGAACGAAAAAAATCTGCGGCTCACTTTGGGTGGTGACTGAATTTCTAGTAATGCTGAATGGGGTTGAGTCGTTCCAAAGTGCCGGTTTATAGGTTCCAATAGGCCGCATTAATTCCGCGGCAATACCGACGCTCCATCGATTTATCTGTGTTATACCAGCCGGATTCCAGTACATGCCGCTCCAGTCATCGGAGATGGCCCTGAAAGAACCGCCCAATGATACGGCACGTGGGCCGATGCCGGTCACTCCTATATCTCCCGACAAAGCTGAACGGCCAAACAGCAGGATTATTGCAACCCCCGCTATCACAAAAGTCAATTTATTCATTAAATAATCCTTATCGGCTCTATCTTCTTCAATAAGCCCCTATTCCCGTTCGAGATACATTGTCGTAAAATAATTATCGTCTATACCAGGATTGAATTCGAGCTTCTCATTTTCAAAAACGGAGCGGCGGCCATTCTGGCGGTTGATCATCTCCAGCCTCATTGCGCGGAATTTATGGTTCTGCGGATCCAGTTCCTTTACATCATGGACAATAAGCTCTTTTAACAGCTCGCCGTCCAGATCATAATAGATAGATTTACGGATTACAAAATCATTCTTACCTATAAATGTAATGCGCTTCGAAAACCCGTTTTCTTCGGCGACATCATCATTCTTTGGTTTCCACTCGATTTTATAGCAGAGAGCGTTTCCGACATTTTCTTCGCCGAGAAGCTTGAAATCAAAATCTTTTACCGAAGGAGGCGTCATATCGGAATAGGTGAATTCGGAACCGAGGAAGTTTTTAGCCTTTTCGGAACTGACAATACGCCGTGCTTTACGCAAGGAAGGCATGTAGAGCCACAGATCATCATCTTTGGATTTATAATCAAAAACAAGCAAACCGGTACCTTTTACGTCCGGAGGGGCAATAAAACGTATAAGTCGCTTTTCGGTTTCGCCGTTGTCGAACAATTTTGTCACCTGCTTTATTTTTCTAACGCGTTCACGGCCTTTTTCGTCGATAATGCGCATGGTGGAAACACCCTCGACGCCTTTTACCCTGAGTGCCTCTTCTCCCCTGCTGACTATTTCGTTTGCACTCAATTCAGCCTCACCTACCGCATCAGTTAGAAAACAGAAAGATATGAGTAATAAAATGATGTACATATGGGAAAATCCTTTCTATATAATTAAAAATCAAATCATTTCCCTTCTAAAAATTTGGGTTTCCATACAAGAACCACCGCCGGTACAAGTACAAGAGCTCCGATCACACAGGCCAGAATTGAAACTACAATCAGAAATCCGAAAAACCTGACCGGCAAAAAGGTTGAAAAAAACAGCGCGATAAAACCGATAATCACCGAGAAGGCATTGAAAGTTATGCCGCGGCCGGTGGTGGTAAGCGTTTTCTTTACGGCCGCAACTCCGTCAAGCCCGGAGCGTCTTTCTTCCCTGTACCGCCATAAAAAGTGTATGGTATAGTCGATGCCGACGCCGATCATAATTGAGCTTAGTAATGTCGTAACTATATTCAGTTCTATACCGAATACGCCCATTAACCCGAATAAAATCACAACCGAAATCACTAGAGGAATTGCCGAAATAACCCCCGCGGTAAAAGAGCGGAAAAGCATCATTATCAGTATGGCGACGATAATTATGGCCAGAATCAGCGACAAAAACTGTCCCTTAACCACAGCATCGGCAAGTTCGGCCAGAACCACTCCGAATCCGCCGACAAGCATTACGTCCGGATCTCCTTTTACCATTTTTTCTATACGTTTAATAACTTCCGATAGCACCGACGTACTGGTTTTGTTAATTCTGGCCGTTATGATTGCATGCTCATGGGTAAAATCAACCATTTTACTGAAGTCTGCCGGATCCCCGCTCATCGAATAGAGTTCGAAATATTGGGCAATACCGTCGCGTGTATCGGGTATCTTATCAAAGCCGCCGTCGGCGGAATCGTTTAATGCACGGCTCATCTGCCGCAGGACACGGGCAATGGAAATCGTGTTGCCGATTTCGTTCATTCCGGCTAATGAATGCTCCATTTTATCTATTTTATTCATTAATTTAGGCTCTTTGATATCACCCTCATAGACAATTGCTACATTCTGCGAACCTCCGAGGTGCTTATCGATAATATTGTTCAATGTGACTGTAGGATGGTCCGAAGGATAGTAACCGTTGGGATTTGTATCGACAACCACGCGTAAAATACCCAGCGCTGATGCAAATGTAAATATTAAAGTAATGACGATCACTTTTCTCGGATGATTGGAGATAATTTCCCCAAACATCCAGAGCAACCGATCTATGAAAGGTTTTTTCTTATAATTATTTTCCACATAAGAGAGAACCGGTTTTGAACGGGGTAAAAAAGACATTAGTGCCGGAATGAAAAACAGACTTGCCGCCAACGCAAAAAAAACGCCGAAAGCAGATAATATTCCCAGTTCCTTGGCCGGAACCATGATATGTCCCAATAGGCATAACATACCGGCCATCGTGGTCAGCCCGGTAAACAGGACAGGTGTTCCCACGCTTCGGAACATCCTTTTGGCAAGCTCTTTAGCGGAAAAATTATTTGAAGGTACATTATCTTCCTGATATCTTGCAATCATATGGATGCCGTAATTATTGGCGACGGCAATTAAAAAAATCGGCAGTATTATGGTTACCATTTGTATTTTCCAGCCCACAAGAGGGATAATACCAACCGAAACGATAATCGACATGATTACTACAATAAAGGGCAATGCCACACCGCGTATTCTGCGAAAGCATATATAAAGGAAAAGAAGCATAATCAGGATGCTTACAGGTAAAAGCAGCCGCAGATCTTTTCTGATATTCACCCCCATTTCATAACGATTCAGCGGCAGACCTCCCAGTTGTACAGTTTCGCTTCCCGGAACTTCCTTGATTACTTCCAAGAATTTAGGAACTATCTCCTCATCTTTGGTATTTGTCTTTAACATCGCGATTATTGCCGTAAGCGAAAAATCTTTTGCTACAACGCTGCCGTAGACTATATCATTTGCCATAATTTCTCTGCGGATCTCTTCCCGTTCTTCATCGCTCTCGGGTATTTTCTTTACTGCAGGATCAACGACCATAGTGCCGTCTGAATTTTTAATAGACTTAAGATCAAACAGCGACATTACCTTATCCACGCCGTTTATTCGTTTTATTTTCCGCGATAATTGTTTAACCCGTTTCAGGGTTTCGGTGTTCAGTACGTCGTCGGCCTGTACCAATACCATAAGCATTTCGGTACCGCCGAACAGTTTGTCGATACGATCGGTATTGACGCGTGACCGCATATCTTTAGGCAGGTGGCTTTTTATATCCGTGTCGATGTTTACTTTGGGTAATATTGAACCGAAAAAAACGGTTGCCCCGACAAAAAGTAGAATAATAATCCCACGAAAACGAATGATCAGTTCCGGCAAATTCATTTTCTCCCCCGAATTGTAATTAGAAAGACACTTTAAGCTCAACAAACGCGGAACTTAAAGCGTCTTTGATATTTCCAAACAGCGTACCTTCAGGCCCGCAATACCGTTCGCCTCCCACTTTAAGAGTAAGGGCGTCCGCCAGATCATAACTCACACACGGCCGGAGCAACCACTCTTCGGTTGTTATATTATAATAGCCCAGTAATTCCATGCGGCATGTTTCGTGAAAAAGTGAAAGTGCAGGTCTGATAAAAACCGAATGGCTGATTTCATCCTGCTGCGAAGCGATCATCCGATTTATTAGTTCAAGCTCATCCATAGATGAGCCTGTCGGCTCAAGCTTTTCGAAATCCTGAACATAACGGCCTATGTATTGCACTATCACGCTGAAGTCTCCGATCGATCTGTCTGCACCGAGTACGTATTGAAAATCCGGATTGGGAATGTAGATATTATCCCTGAGAGTGGGATCATCCGTCGGATTTCGGTAAGCGAATTCGCCGCGCAGGCCGAAAGAGCCCACCGTAGTTGAAAAATCCGCGCCGAATACATTCATCATATACGGTTTTTGGCTTATTACTACAATAATAGATTTTGTCTCATTTAAATAAGCACTTGAAAGGGCAATGCCGGGCATAGGCATATAACCCCTGAACCATGAAACCGAGCCGTCGAACGGGCCTAATACGGCGCCGGTTTTAAGCGCCAGTGAACTGTTTTCTATCTTAGCTTCCGGCAATACTATACTACCCATTTCAACATTAGCCGGCAGGGGGAACAGGTCTATAGGCAGCACCGAAGGGGCGTATTTCGGAACCCAGATAAACTCGAAGTTAACCACACCCAGGTCGTAGAACGAACGAAGAAGAATATTCCCGTCTTTACGGTCGTCTTCATCCGTCGAGCGGGCAATCATGTTCTGCGGCGTAATGTTGTTTGTAGGATTAAAACCGTCGGCCCGTCCCCATACAACAATCTGATGGCCAAGGCGTAAGCTGAAATTGCCCAGGTAGGAGTTGACATACGCTTCACGGAGGTTGACTTCCTTTATCGAATGACCGAATTCAAATCCGCGACGTAAACGGAACTCCGCGTATCCGTCTCCGTACCGTCCTATTCTTGCCTTGCACTTTAGACCCAATTCACCGTACCCGGCTTTCGATTCAACCTCGTCTTTGCCGACGACTCTTCCCAGAAAAAAAACTCCGCGGGTAAATCCGTTTAATTCGAATGTGAGATCGGAATTCCCCGACGCGCCGGCTGACTTGTCATCGATTAAATCTTCCGCCGACAATAGCGATGGCGACGAAAATAATATAACAAGAACAAAAAGCTTTTTAACCATTATTATTCTCCTTTGTAATATTTTTTGATTGATGTTTTCCAAGTAACGATTTCGCTTTCTTCTTAATAAACGTATCGACCGCTATATCATGATGAATCCTCTTATCGTTTACAATCGATTTCAGCATTTTGACCGCGCGTTCCGTTTGCCCCTGATCAAGAAGTGTTTCTGCTAAGTAAAGTTTATTGAATAAATTATCCGGTGCGATTTTACAAGCTTTTTCGAGATATTCGACCGACTTTTTCTTTGAAGGCCAGTTCATTACCATAGGAACATTGGGCACAATATAATGCAACCGTCCGTACATGCGGTATCCGCCTGCGTCGAGATAGTTTTCATCCAATGCAATAACCTTTTCCGCAATCTTTTTAACTCTTGCCGGAATGTTGTTTCGCATGGAATTCAGTTTGGAGTCATATTCGCCCATATATCCAAGATCGATACCGAACCAGCAATTGACTGCAACCGATTCGGAAAATTCATTAAGGATCTTTTCGCCTGTTTTAACCGCTTCGGAAAATATTTTTACCTTCTCTTCGTTACTTGTAGTTGTAAAGAGTGCTTTGAAAAAATAAGCCTGCAGTATTTTCCAGGCCGCTTCCTCTTTATACTTTGCATCCGCTGAAGTCTCGATGATTTTTTTATATAGGAAGATGGCCTGATCGATATTTGCATTATCGGCCAGAATTTTATTCGTATCGAAAACCGCGTTGCGCTGCTCAAAAAAACTGTCTGCTTTTTCCATCAAATTTTCTGCCGGAAGTATGGTGAAAAAAACAGCGATCAGTAAAAATAAAATCTCAACTATTCTTAGATTCATCCGTAAATCCTGAAAAACAAAATAATCCTTTCCGCATCCCTCCTAAAACCGCGCAGATTCGAAACATTATCACGGAACAATATGAAACCTAAGTTGACTTTCTATAAATCAACTTTTCATATAAAAACTAAAACTCGATATTAAAGTCAGGACCGTTCACGGTGGAATTCAACTCAACCGTATAGGAGGTTTCCAGATCTAGACCCCCGTGGTTTGAAGAATAGAAAACATTATCTGTCGACAGCTTTTCATTTGGATTGAAGAAAATAACAAAAGTTGCCGTAAATCGGCCCGGGAACGCAGGAATTTCGTATGTGCATGCCGTTGTTCCTCTGGGAATGGATTTGCTGAAAGCAAGCTCGTTCAATGTAGGCAAATCCAGCTTAGCTAAATCAAATTTGGTGGTGGCGACCACACGTGCTTCGGAAAAATCGCTTGGCCATTCACCATTGAATGTGATGGAACCGATAATCTTCGCGTCGGAAACGATCCTGGCGTTTGAGCGGTTGACAGCTATGTTCGCGCCTGTAAAAACAGATGTGTCGGTTTCAATAGTTATCTCAACCGGCGCCAGTGAATCTTTCTTTGAAAAGAAAAAACTGCAGAGGCTTGGAAAATTCCATTGAGCTCCTTCATTACGCCATGCGACGCCGACCAATTTGTAAGTGCCCGGCTCCAGTTCGAACTCATAATCATATTTCGCGATATCTACGGGAATTGAAGGCCCAAAAATTATATCATCCATTTCCGGCGGAAATTTCTTCGATGTGACCATGCGGACCTCCGCCGCTTTTGCCGGCCATTCACCTGTAAAGGTAATGGCACCCGTAATGCCGCTGGATATAGTTGTATGTTGAGGCTCCACACCCGAATTGCCCTTGCAACCGAGAAGAAACGCGGGAATAATCGTTAAAAGCAACAACCGGATTTTCATTGGTATATCTCCCCTTGGTTAAATGTTTAAATTGTTTTTATTATAATAAACACATCTTTACAATTACCTTTTGTACCTTTTGAATTCATTTCTTTCTATCTTCATAATAAAATTAAAATATATAGAATAAATAATATAATAAAAAAAATTCTTGATAGAAAAAACCCTTTATCATATTGAAATTGAAGCACTTTAATAAAAAAATTTAAAAAGTAAAACCAGTGCCGCTTTTTTTCCTCTAACGACTTACCATTTTAGTAGTGCAAACGCTACTGAAAGTCCGGCGCCTGTTCCTCCCATTAATATTCTATCTCCCCGTTTAAGTACTCCTTTACGTACGGCAATTGCCAAAGTCATAGGGATAGAGGCTGATATACAATTACCGTATTCATCGAGGATTTTATCGACCTTTTCGGGGCTGAAACCATAATCTACAAACGCGTCAATTGCTCTGCCGGAAGCCTGGTGTAGAATAAGCCGATCGATATCTTTTATTTCCAGATTGTTTCGTTTGAATATCACTTCCATAGCTTCTTTCACCCGCGGCACGGCGAAACGAAATATCTGGGGGCCTTTCATATGAAAAAGATAATCTTCCGGTTTGGTTAAGTCTGAAATGAAAGGAGGACGACGAGTACCGGCTCCGCGGAACTCAGTCGAATCAGCTGCTTCGGGCCACGTTGTCATAATCCAGTCCAACAGGCAGCTTTCTTCGCTTTCGGGTGTGGATTCCACTACCACAGCCGCGGCGCCGTCGCCGAAAAGGGCGGCGCTTTCCGGTTCATTCAAATCCCTCCACGGAGTGCCTGTTTCCGACGAAACAATCAATATACGCTTGTAAACACCTGTTTGAATAAGAGCCGCCGCGGAATTCAAAGCAACGACAAAAGACAAACAGGTTCCATGTACCGACCATGACGGTATGCCGTTAAAACCGAGCTCTTTCTGAATAAACACGGAACTGTCGGGGATTAGCTGTAGGGGCGTAGTCGAAGCATTGATAATACAATCGGGCGGAGGTCCTCCCTCTAAAGCTTCACGTGCGGCTTTGGCCCCCATTACATCCATGGGTTCATCGGCGATATGCCGCTTAACAACACCTGTACGGGAAATTATCCACTCTTCACTACGTCTAATAAGTCGAGATAATTCCGCTGACGTCTGAACCTTGCGGGGGATGTATATTCCGGTCGATACGATTTTTATTTTCTGTGTATTCAATTTCTTTCTGAAATATCTATTTACCTTTTTTATATTTTAATTATTTTT
>FWPV01009911.1_pt1 | contig 15869 bp, 17 predicted proteins | sample 2228371 | NCBI WGS metagenome assembly FWPV01 (sample SAMEA103939776, study PRJEB20133) | metagenome | reverse complement strand
TACATATGGTCTCCATTAGTATATATCTTTCGATAGTACGGGCCGTATCCCACCTTTGAAAAGGCGGGGATTGGCCCTGATCTCATCCTAAGACGACTCGCTCTGGCTTAGCAGAGCTCTGAGCTTCTGGATCTTCTCCACCGCTCTATTCGCTTCTTTGATCTTCTCCTCCTCGTAGTATCTTAATATCTCCTCTATAGATGCCCTAAGCCTGTATACCTTCACGGGCCTTCCAGTGCCATCGTTCTTTCGGATCCTCTCCTCTATCCAGTTATGCTTCCTGAGAGTGCGAAGTGCTATGCTGACCTCCGGCTGCCTCAGATCCGAACCCCTCTCGATGTCTCGAGACGTGGCCTCCTCCACGTTTGCCAGATATGCAAGCATGTTCGAGACCTTCCGAGGAACCCCCAAGCTCCTGAGTATCTCGACCACCTGCATATCTCTTGAGTCGAACTTCATAACATATGATTCCTTCATGCTACTCCCTCAAGTTTCTACCCTTCAGAAGGTGAATTGAACTTTATACTATAAATAGTTTATTTCTGTTAAATAATTCCGATCAATCTTCACCAATTTAGTATACATTGCTAATAGTAATACGCACTAATAATAGTAAGCAACTTGATTTCATGACGCGGAGCAGAGGAGCAAACGATACACACGACCTGTGGAGCGTGTCACGCTACGAAAAACGCTCATGACTGAAGGTCTGCCATGGGAATGAAGATGGCCAGAGCATTTTCTTACCAAAGACTCATGAACTAAAGCCGGCGTGTGGGACCTGTCCGGCTAAGCGCTGAGGCCAGAAATCTGGACCTCTACCGCTTCTGCATGTCAGAAACACGTAATCCCTGTTCGGACAGGCCCGTTGACCGGATCGAAACATCTAAGTCCGGATCGGTGCAATCAGTGCAAGTTCTGGACCATACGGCCATGCTCGCAGAGGTGGATCGCTTGTATATGCTTGAGCAGCTCGGGGTGATACGCTGATCTCGGACATCCTATTGGCGCTAGCTGTCGTGGTTGTGACGACGTTATGCGGTATGCCTTTCATCCGCCGGGGCGGGTTGAGGCCGCTAACGAGGGTCTCGCTATCGTTCGCTTTTGGTTTTGTGATGATCTCAGCCATAGGCATTGCAGCCAGCATTGTAGGTATCGAGCCGATGCTCGCCCAGGCATCTCTTACAGTTGGATGCATCATCGCATGCATCTACCTATGTTCATCCATCCCATCAAGCCGTCTTTATGGCATCCGCGGCTCGCTCGAGATGGATGATGTTCTCGTGCTCTCGATCGGCGGCGCTTATATCCTGGCGTGCCTGGTATTCTTCAACCACATCGGGATGTGGATGGGCGGGGATGCTCTGGCGCATGCCGAGATGATACGCATGCTTCTTGACGGAAGGATGCTTCCCGTGGGCTTGCCCATGATTGGAAGCTACTCGCAATACTATCCGAAGGGGTTTCATTACTATGCCTATCCATGGGCGAGGATGTTTCCCCTCCTGGATGTGATACAGGTGCTGCCGGTGGTGGTCACTGCTTTTACATCACTTCTGCTTTACTCGCTAGTCAGAGAGATGAGAAGAGATGTCTCATCCTATTCATTTCTCCTTGCAGCTCTCATCTTTCCGGCGCACTACAGCTATCTGATCTGGGGCGGATATCCCACAGCGAGCGCGGAGACGCTTCTCGTCGCGGCTGTGCTCTCATCCATCGTTATGATTTGGACGCTGCCTGTGATGCTCCTCGGCGTTCTTCTCGCACACCCCAGGGTTCTGGCTATAGCCCTGGCGCTTCTTGCAGGTTGGTTCTTTTCGGAGAAGCTCGGCAGATTCAGACGCGCTTATCCATGGCTCTTCGGAGTTGCAGCAACGCTCATCGCTCTGCCTCTCCTCCTGCACAGACCCGAGTACCTCTCGCAGGTCTTCAGCGATAAGGTCCAGGCGAGCGATTTCGTCGCCAGATGGTATCCCGCATTCCTGTCCATCTTCGGCGCGGCGATCGCTCTGCTGAGGATGAATCGACTGGATCGGTTGGCTCTGACCTGGTCGCTAATCGTCATATTCATCGTCGTTCTCTCTGATGTAGGAGTTCTATCCTTCATCGGCACCGCGGACAGGCTTCTTCTTCCTCTCTATTTACCGCTGAGCATCCTGGGCGCGTATGCTTTAACAAACATGGAGCACAACGATCGCATGCTACGAATCTCTTTTGTTGCGATCCTGGCGGTGGTGGGCTTCATCTCTCTCTTCGTGGTGCTTGAGAGCTATGCCGAATCGTGGGGGATGATGCCCGAGGATTACGATGCCATAATGTGGATCGGAGAGCAGGGCTTAAGCGATGTGGTGTGCGTTAATCTGGATGAGACTGGCGCATGGGTTTACCCGATCACGGGCATCAGGGTCGCCAGGTCTAGATTTGGTGGAGGATTCGACTACCGGCTCTCCATCAGTATCGCGAAGAACCCGAATGATTCGAAGGTTCTCGAAAGGCTCAGGAAGCTCGGGCATGAGAATGTTCTCGTTTACGTATCCAGCGTCTCCATAAACCGGCCGGGCCATGAGCCGCCGTTCGCTGTGCATGCTGGAGCATATCCCATAGTCAACATGAGCTTCTCCCCGGAGCATTATGAGCTGCTGTACGACAAAGGCGCGAGGATATACAGGGCGAGAGGATGATCCTGTTCGAAGTGACTGCAAAATCACAACTCAGCTCGGTCTTTCATCTTCGACGTCTCGAGATCTGTTGGTGGCCCGGCTAATGCGAGGATCGTCATCTGGCCTCAACAGAGATCTGCCAGCTATGAATATTAAAATATGTTTACGTGCTGTATAGGTTCTGCTGTCAGCTTCTCATTAAATTCTGGTTGTTTTTACAAGGCAAAGCGACGAAAGTTTGATATGTATTAACGTAATCGGACAATTGATACGGATGGAGGATGTGATTTACCTCAGCGCTCTTGTGAGCCTTGCAGCGACCTGGATAGCGACGCGCAAGTGGATCAGGAAGGCTCCTGAAGTAGGACTCCTGGGCTGGGACATGCACAAGCTCGGCAGGCCGCAGGTGCCCGAGATGGGCGGCGTGCCACTTGTATTCGGCTTCGTTCTTGGAGTGCTGGTATATGTAGGTCTGAGGACTTTTTACCTTCATTCCCACAGCTACACCACACTCCTGGCGGTGCTCTGCACAGTGCTCATGGCCTGCATAATAGGAATCATGGATGATATGCTGGGATGGAAGGCGGGGCTGAAGCAGTGGCAGAAGCCGATATTCACGTTATTCGCAGCTACGCCCATGATGGTGATAAACGCTGGTCAGAGCGCTATGGAGCTTCCTCTCATCGGACGGGTGGAGTGGGGCATACTCTATCCGCTTGCAATCATCCCCATTGGAGTGGTTGGCGCCTCGAACGCCTTCAACATGGTCGCAGGATACAACGGGCTTGAGGCTGGAATGGGCGTCGTGATATTCTCCGCTCTCGGATATTTTGGCATGGTGAACGGAAAAACGGATGCCTTTGCGCTCTCGCTGATCATGATCGGAGCGCTGGTGGCCTTTTTGTACTACAACTGGTACCCCGCCAGGGTATTTCCCGGAGACGCCATGACGTACTCCGTGGGTGCCATGGCGGCATGCGTGGCGATAGTGGGAGATATGGAGAAGATCGCAGTGACGCTATTTGTGCCGTATGCCCTCGATTTTTTTCTCCAAGCACATGGGAGGTTTGGAAAGGAGGCCTTCGCCAAGGTGAACGATGATGGAAGTCTTGATAGAGATCAAAATGGCATTTATCATCTCACACATCTGGCGCTAGCTGTGCTGAAGCGCATTAAGGGCAAGGTGTACGAGAGGGATGTGGTGCTCTTCGTCTGCGGGGTTGAGGCTGTCGTGGCTGCTCTGGCTGTTTATGTTTACCTGTGATGTGGTGTCTGTATGACCGATGACGAGATTGATCTGCGTGATCTCCTGATGGTGCTCTGGAGGAACAGAGGGCTGATAGTGGGCATATTTCTAGTGGTGGTCGTGACTGGAGGGGCGGTGAGCATGCTCATGCCATCCGTGTACAGAGCTTCATGCATCATCGCTCTAGGAAACTTCGAGGATCCCATATATACCAACCAGGCAAACGTCGTAGAGATTATGCAGAGCGACGGGTTTATGCTGAAGCTTGTTGAATATCTAAATCTAAGCATATCTCCAAGCGAGTTCAGCGCGCTCAAAGACAGCATAAAAGTAGAGCCTGTGAAGGGTTCAAACCACCTTCTGAGAATATCGATAGAGACGACGGATCCCACGGAAGGAAGGGATATCGCCACTGGGATGGCACAACTGCTTCTAAGTGAGAGCGAAGAGCGTTACCGTAAACAAGAGAAGATTTTGCTGGAACAGCTGCTGTGTTGAATAATTCGAGGCAATGTGGCCACTAGATATCGATTCTTATCAAAATTTTGATTCGTATGAATTGGCTCTCTGCTATTGAATTTCTGAACATTATTCAACACAGCAGGAACAGCTAAACTTTAAAGAGGAGCAGCTAGCTCATCTCGATAATATAATCAACCAGACACGCGAAACGCTGGGAATTATAGAAGGCGCCACAGGTGTATCTCCGCTGGAGAAGAGTCTGCTATTATCATACAAGCTGGATTATCTGCAGAACGCAAACTCTCAGCGCCTTAGCCTTAGCGATCGATATTATAACCTGCAAAAGCAGCTCGCGCTCATGAGATCTGCAGCGATCGTGGAGGCACCCACCGGTTGAGCCACTCACTCCTATAAGGCCAAAGAGGCTCATGATCATAGCCGTCGCAGGGATGCTCGGACTCATGATGGGCGTCTTCGCCGCGTTCCTGCGTGAGGCTCTCAGCAGGAGAGAGTAGCATCCTACCCTAATAAGCGGATGATATCCATTCATCCGCTGTATCCGTACATCTCTGAAAAGATTGCCTCATGCCGGAAGCGCTGGATGATGGGCGGGTTTTTTTGCCGATCAGCTGCATTTCTTTTCAGGGGCGGGATCTGATGAGGCTGCTGTTCGCTGAGAGGGATGAGAGCAAGTGCATGCGATGTGGCGCATGCGATGAGATCGTGGCATGCTCCAGCAGTAGGGTGGGTTATGCCGAAGGGTGCATCGGCTGTGGAGCATGTCAGATCACATGCCCCTGCGAAGCCATCGAGATGCGGGAGAGAGATGCGGACAAGGAGGTCAAGATCCGGGTAAACGGCGAGATCTTCCGCGTGCCAGCTAGGATAACGGTGAAAAAGGCCCTGGAGATTCTGGGGTACGAGAGCTCGAGGATCCCTTCTCACGGGCGTATCTTTGCGCCCTGTGAGGTCGGTGGCTGCTACAGCTGCGCTCTGCTTGTTGATGGTGAGGTGATGCCATCCTGCGTCACAGGCGTTAAAGAGGGAATGAGCATAAGAACCGAGCTTCCGGAGGACTACACGCCTGTTAGACGCCTACACGGATGGATGGGGCACAGGGTCGGAGGCGTGGGAACTCCATGGCATCTGAAGAACCCCTACAGGTATGTGGAGGCCGCGGTCTTCGCATGCGGCTGCAACCTCAGATGTCCGCAGTGCCAGAACTGGCGGACGACTTACAACGGGCGCGAGCTCGCATTTACGCCACGAGAGGCTGCGATGCTCATGACAGATGCCAGAATCAGATACGGCGTGGACAGGATGGCGATCTCGGGCGGGGAGAGCACTCTCAACAGGCCTTGGCTGATACAGTACATCAGAGAGCTCAGGAGGCTGAACCCCTCGCCGGATGCGAGGATCCATGTGGATACAAACGGCACGCTCCTGACGGAAGATTACATAGATGAGATGGTAGATGCCGGGCTGACAGATATAGGTCCGGATCTGAAGGGTCTGAGGCTCGAGACATTCATGAGGATCACGGGCATACATGATAAAGAGATCGCGGAGGTGTACAGGAAGACAGGCTGGAATGCTGTAAAATATATAATCGACAATTACAAGGACCGGATATTCATGGGTGTGGGTGTTCCCTACAGCAGTGATCTGATATCGCTCGAGGAGATCGAAGAGATCGGGGAGGAGATCTGCAGGATCGATGATGAGGTGCAGCTCTGCGTCCTGGATTACAGGCCCGAGTTCAGGAGCCGGATACGGAGGCCGAGCTACAGCGAGATGCTCGAGGTTCATGGGATGCTGAAGGGAATCGGGTTGAAGACCGTGATATGTCAGACCGCGTATGGATACATAGGCCCTTGAATTCCGGAGAACCATGATAGCGCTATCCATCTCTAAACTTGAGCTCGAAGATGCTGTGTTGAATAATGTTCAGAAATCCAATAGCAGAGGGCTGATTCATACGAATTTAAATTTTGATGAGAATCGATATCCAGTGGCCACATCGCCTCGAATTATTCAACACAGCACTCGAAGAAAACAGCTTAAATACAATCCATTAGTTTGTTAATCTGTCATGAAGCTGAGGGCGTTGATAAGGGGCCGGAAGGTTCACCAGGTGGGTTACCGCAACCATCTTCTTGCCCAGGCAGACAGTCTGTGCCTGAAGGGTTTCTCCGCGCGGAACATGATGGAGAATGGCCTCCAGATCGTGGAGGTTCTCTTTGAAGGAGATGAGAAACAGGTATCGTCATTCATGGAGTTCGTCAGATCCAGCCGGCCGATGGCCGCAGATGTCTCGGATATCTCCTTCGAGGAGTATGATGGACGCGTGGAGAGCCTCACCAGATTCGCCATAAGGTTTCAGGCCATCCAGCTGTCCAAAGGAGTTGAGGCAATCCTGAGAATAGATACGAAGCAGGATCTGATGCTGGAGAAACAGGACAAGGCGCTGGAGAAGCAGGACAAGATGCTGGAGAAACAGGATCAGATGCTAGAGAAGCAGGACAAGATGCTAGAGAAACAGGATATGATGCTAGAGAAACAGGACAAGATGCTAGAGAAACAGGATATGATGCTAGAGAAGCAGGACAGGATGATTACGCTCCAGGAGGATACACTTCATGAGGTCAGAGGCCTGAGGTCGGATATGCAGGAGTATATGGACAGAAGGTTTGCGCGAATCGAGAACGAGATCGCGGAGATCAAGAGGGCGCTGAAGGAGCTAGGGGTCGGATGAGAACTCAGATCTTCCAGCAGCTTCAGCTCTGGCATTTCGGCTAGAGAGGTTATGTTGAGCTTCTTCACGGGTCGAAGATTCATTATGCGGTGAGGAAATCGAAGGCCTCAAGAAGGAAGCATCCGCTTTGGGATGGGCGGGCAGGGAGCTCAAAAGGATTCAAAGCGCGGGCGCTCCTGGATCGGTATCGCAGCTCGTGAAGTGCAATCGTAAGATGTGCTCCGGCATGCTTGCACGGCGGTCGCCTAAGCCATTGAACTGAAAAGAGGAGGGCTCCCGAGAGAGGGTGTGTATCGTGGAATGCATGCGTCTTGCTATCATTGGCGCCGGCTATGTCGGGCTCACGACGGGCGCGGCGCTCGCGTATCTGGGCCATAAGGTTACATGTGTGGAGAACGACTGCGATAAGCTCTATGAGCTCGAGAGGGGCAGATGCCCGATCCGGGAGCCGGGGGTGGAGGAGATGATGGAACTCGCTCAGGAGGGGTTGAGGCCCACGACTGATGTGCGACTGATCCAAGAGCCTGTGATAGTATCTGGATGAGAGAAATGCTGGAAGGGAATCTGAGAGTGAGATGGTTCAAAGAAAAGGCAAGATCTGTGCTTCCCCAAGGGCGGTTTGCCCGTGGTGTGACTGTGCTTGCCGGTGGAGCTGCGCTGGGGCAGGTTGTTGTTGTTCTGGTGTCTCCTATTCTTACACGGCTCTATACTCCGGAAGATTTCGGAGTTCTAGCGGTATATATCTCAATTCTAGGTATTGTATCAGTAATTGCCAGTATGCGTTACGAGCTCGCAATACCTCTACCAGAAAAAGACGATGATGCTATAATGATTCTTGTAATTTCGCTAGGAATTGTTGCAACCATTTCTCTCTTCACTGGATTTGTAGTCTGGATCTTAGGCGAGCAGATAGTGGATTGGATTAACGTTTCAAGCCTCAAGCCGTACCTGTGGCTTTTACCTGTGAGCATAGCGCTGATAGGAACATATCAGGTTTTGAACTACTGGGCAGTACGCAAACAAAATTTTAGGCTGATAGCAAAAACTCGTATATACCAGGGTTTGGGTGCGTCTATTACACAGATAAGTTTTGGATTTCTGATAACAGGTCCGATTGGGCTGATTTTAGGGTATGTGATTGGGCAGGTAGTCGGTATAAATACTTTAGCGGCTACATTACCTATAAAAAACAAGCATAATCTCCGAGTGATAACTCTTTCGAAAGTATATGAAATTGCTGCTCGTTATCGCCGGTTTCCTATATATTCTTCCTGGGCCGGTTTGATGAATACTCTTAGTGTTCAACTTCCAATTTTGCTACTCTCTTTTTTCTTTGGGCCGATTGTTACCGGCCTGTACGCACTCAGCTATCGAGTAACATGGATTCCTGTACAGTTGATAAGCAATGCTGTGAGCCAAGTATTCTTCTCTAGTGCAGCGATAGCAAGACGTGAAGGTAATTTAGCAACTACAACAGAGATAGTTTTTAAACACATAGTAGCCATAGCTAGCCCGTTTTTCCTATTATTTGCACTCATTGCTCCAGATGTAATTGCATTTATTTTCGGACAACAATGGTCAAAATCCGGCTTATATGTACAATGGCTCTTACCATGGTTGTTCGTTGTATTCATAAGTGCGCCGTTTACAACGCTTTTTGATGTTCTAGAGAAGCAGCACCTAGGCCTTGTTTTTCAAGCAGTCTTATTGACAAGTCGATCGGCTGCACTTATCATAGGTGGCATTCTGCAGAACCAAGATATGGCTGTATGGCTTTTTGCTATAGTAAGCGCAATATGTTGGTTTATAGTATTACTTTGGGTTACGATTATAAGCGGAAATAAAATAATAAAATTTATTAATATACTCGCTCACGAAGGATCAATAGCAATCGTGCAACTCCTGCCATTTTTTATTGTAAAATCAATAACTTCAGATCCCTTATGGATATTAGCTGGATTCGGTGTTTCGGCAAGTTTAGTAGTATACCGAATAACGCTTAGGTATCGGAAATGGAGGATGTGCAATGGCTAATGCGAAGATCAATGTAAGCAGTCTTTGGTATATAGTAGATGATACTTTTGTGCGGGGTGCGGCATTCTTAGAAGGCGAACTTCAAAAGGGTGAGAGCTTTGGACGGTGCTTCGACAGAGTTCAAACTTTTTCGAATTTTATTGAAATTATTTCAAAACTTAATGGTTTTTTTTCGGTTATTGTCAAGCGAAGCAATAAAATGTATGTTGCCGTTGACCATGTTCGGAGCATTCCTTTATTCTACGCATCTCGAAATGGAGAGTTTTTCCTCAGCGATAACGCTGAATGGATTCGAGATCAAGTGGATGCGCGGAAGATGGATACTATAGCTTGCGAAGAGTTCCAGTTGACTGGTTATGTAACTGGCCAGGACACATTGTTTCCCGAAGTTAAGCAGTTGCAGGCTGGCCAAGCCTTGTTCATTGATCTGCAGCCAAGTCAGCCATGCGTTAAGACACACAGATATTATCGATTTCTGCATAGCGAGCCTGACAAGTACGATGAATGCTTACTGCTAAAAAGGTTAGAACAGGTCACACAAGAGAGTATTGAGCGGTTGATTAAATATGCAAATGGCCGTCAGATCGTAGTTCCTCTCAGTGGAGGTTACGACTCGCGACTTATTGTTACTTTTTTACGTCGTCTTGGATATACAAATGTGCTGACTTTTTCTTATGGAGCCAAGGGCAATCGGGAGGCAAGAATCAGTAAACAGGTAGCTGAGAGTCTAGGATACCCATGGTTGTTTATAGAATACACCTCAAAAAAATGGAAGAGTGCATGGGGTACCGAGGAACGTTTGCGATATCAAACTTGGGCATCAGGGTTGACAAGCCTCCCACATATACAGGATTGGTTAGCCGTGAGGGAACTTAAACAAAAGCGACAAGTGGATCCAAACTGTGTATTTGTGCCTGGTCATGCAGGTGACTTTGTTGCGGGCAGTCATATACCTTCTGACGCTTTTGAGAAAAGCTATATAGATATACACACGCTAGCTAATGCAGTGCTTAAGCACCACTACTTACTCGCCCCTAAGAAACTATTAATGCGCCACGGCGAGCACCTCTGGAAAGAGCGAATTCTCACAACTGCAGAGGTCTTCGAAGTTAAATCAGGTGTTGATTTGGCGAATTATTTTGAAAAATGGGATTGGCAAGAGCGGCAGGCGAAATTTATTGTGAACTCTGTACGAGTCTATGAGTTTTACGGCTACGACTGGTGGTTACCCCTTTGGGATGTAAAATTTGTGCGTTTCTGGCAGGAAGTACCATTGGTTCTTCGTAAGGAAAGGAGACTGTATATATCATTTGTGAGGCAAATTTATGCTGAGTGTGTCGGCGAACCTATTGAAAAGAGCCCTGGGCACAGTAGCGACTATAGCGCCCCTCTTAAACTGATTCGGAAAATCCTCAATGTATTTCCTCGGTATTGGACCTTACCTATTAGGCAGTTAATCATTGATCAAACACAAAATAAATTATTAACACCGTTAATGGACTTCGACACATTGTGGCTATTGTTAAAGGGTTACAGGATAAATGGGATCTACGTAAAAAGGTTCCTAGACGAACATAAGCGCGGGTATTGATTATGCTGTATCCTGGTATAGACCCCCATAATACATTCGACTTCATCATGAGTGCAAGTGAGCAATATAGGCTTAAAAGTGCCTTTTATTTTAAGGGCGGTTTCAGCAATAAGCAATTCGATGAGAGCTATAATTTGGATGCACCCTGGCTCGAGGAATTGATGCGAAATATTCATGCTCGAGGCCACGAGATCGGGCTGCATGGTAGCTATGAGAGCTACAGAGATCCAATAAAGTTACGCTCTGAGTTCGCGTCGTTGCTAAAAGCTGTCGAAAGAGTTAAGATCACTCAAAAAATATGGGGTGGACGGCAGCATTATCTGCGCTGGGAAAACCCTACAACATGGCAGATCTGGGAGGATGCTGGATTGGATTATGATGCTACCTTGGGCTTTGCGGATCATGCTGGGTTCAGGTGTGGGACTTGTCATGAGTTTCCTGTGTTCAACCTCAGGACGAGAAAGATGTTGAGACTGCGCGAGCGCCCCCTGATCGCAATGGATACGACGCTGGAGAAGTATATGGCTCTGTCGCCAAGGGAGATTCTCGAAAAGATCTGTTACCTATCCGGCGTATGTCGCCGCTACGGTGGATCTCTCACTCTGCTATGGCATAACACAAGCCTCATGTCTGAATCGCAGAAGCAGCTGTATCTGAAAGTGTTGGAGATGGTAGCAAAATGAGTGGTTCGCTATTTCCTTTTTGCATCTGCATCACATCTCCGGCTATCAAACGCCAGATCAAGCAAAACATTTCTTATCTTTGTTTGCAGGCCACACGTGAAGGGCAGGCATCGTATGCACATGTCCATGAGATAATCAAAGGCCTGGAGAAGCGGGATTGGAATGTTCGGCTATATGAGCCTCGCTACCGAGCGTGGAGCAAACAGCCAGGGCCTGTCAGGCGTCTTCTGGAATTCGCATTTATTCAGTTAAGACTTTTTTTATCTGAGAGACCAGATGTGGTTTATATTAGGTGGCATTTTGCCTCGTTTCCTACAGCCTTTTTGGCTAGATTGTGGAGAATACCTGTAATTCAGGAGGTGAATGGTCCTTATGAAGATCTGTTCATCGCTTGGCCATTGACCCGCAGATTTGCATGGTTTTTCAAATGGCTGCTAAGAACACAACTGCGCTGGGCAGATGCGGTGATCGCAGTTACACAGGAGCTTGCCGATTGGAGCAAGGGGGAATCGGGAAATAACAATGTTTTTGTAGTCCCTAATGGGGCAAACACAGAGTTGTTCAGGCCGGGTGCGCCCGTATCGGTTAGTTTGCCAGAGAATTTTGTAGTCTTTTTTGGCGCACTGGCAGCTTGGCAGGGTATAGAAACACTGCTAAAGGCTTTGGATGAAGCAGATTGGCCAGCGAATGTCAAGCTGGTAATCGTTGGCGATGGTGCCGAGCGTTTCAGGGTAGAAGATGCTGCTCGCACCGGAAAGGTGATATATCTCGGGACAATTCCGTACAAACAGATGCCTGGAATTGTGGCCAGAAGCATTGCAGGTTTGAGCCCCCAAAATTCCGCCGGCGGGCGCTCCGCAACAGGACTGAATCCGCTGAAAGTCTTCGAAACCTTGGCATGTGGAGTACCGGTTGTAGTCACAGATTTTCCTGGTCAGGCGGCTCTGGTCCGGGACGGCATGTGTGGCATTGTTATTCCTCCTGAAGACCCTGGGGCATTAGCTAGGGCGGTTGCATATCTTTATAACCATCCACATGAAAGGGCGTTGATGGGCCGCCGAGGTAGAGAACTTGTGGAAAAGGAGCACTCCTGGGATCGAAGAGCGGAACAAACCAACCACATACTCAGGAGATTATAAATTGCGGGAAATTCTTCATGTGAACGTTTTTAGGCTAGCTGGAATAAATTCTTTTTGCGAAAAATATATAGATAGGCGGAGGAAGAGTGACGATGAATGAGGTCGCATTTTTTCTTTCTCTTATAGGCTCCTTTGGCGTGTTGGGGATAGCTTATTTTATATTAAAAGGCACGGTACTGGATATCAGCTGCTTGAGGGATAATCCCTGGCCGGTTATTTGGTATCTTCAACTTTTCTTTACACTTCTTCCGTTAGTTGTTGTCGGCTATTTGGGCATCGAGAATATATCTATGCTATATATAGCGAAGCCCGGTTTAGAGACGCCAGTCGCTGTAGCAGTTATTATGACTTTGTTGTTATATATATTCTTCCTCGCCTTTTTCCTTCGGGTTTTTGGACTTTACCGGAGAAAGGTATTATGTTTTACGCGATCCGACTTCAGTGATATCTCTAAGAGAATAGCTAAATTTTGCAACTTTTTGAGCATAATTGGTCTATTGCTTTTAGTTGCTTTTTATATTCTCGGGTACCAGCATGCTTTTTTGTTTTCATTAATATATGATGTACCATTGCTACAAGTTCGGCTCCATAATGCTTATGCCACCAACGTGCCATCTCAAGTTCGGTCAATTTTATTTCTAATAGGCTACTTGTTGGCAATACTTTCAGGATACTATGGGAGATATAAAATAACAGGTTCCTTACTATATTTTTTAATCGCTTTATTTATATTAACCTCTCCAGGAGATAAAGCTAGTTTCGTATTTCCATTCATCTTTTGGTTACTAGCATATGGTAAACCGCTACCTCAATCGCCTTTTTCCAGACAAGCTCTTCGATTTATTCTTTTTTTTGTGATTGCTGTGTTAGGTCTTGTGTATCTCGTGGTGAATGTGCAGACAGGTCATAATATATCTATACAAGAGTTTTGCTACTATCTGCTAAATCGACTAGGTGTTGGACAGATGGCTGGCGTTTATGAAACAGCAGGTCTCGTAAAAGAAGGTAATTCGCTAGTAGGAGATTTCTATTGGCACATGATTCCTTTTGCTCGTTTCTTTGTTGATTATGTAGATTATCAAAAGTATCTTATGATGATTACGGAAGGATATGGTTTTTCAGAAATGGGTGTTAAAAATACATATTTCTTAGCAGAAGCCTATGCAATAGGTGGAACATATTTGGCTATATTTTCACCAGTAATTGTAGCGTTTTCAACATCGTTTGGATTATTGCTCTTAATCGCAATGTTCAAATTTTTCTTTGGAAATGATTTACCTTCTATTGCGGCACCGTTATCTATAGCTTTATACCTTAAAACGCATGACATTACCGGAGGCTTTAGCAGTTTCCCGCTGCTAAAGGGTTTATTGCTTATTATATTTCAGTTAGGTGGCTTATGGATTTTGTGGATGCTTTGGAAATTTTGCCTTAGTATTAGACATAAAGATGTCAAAACAATTGCTGTGTTGAATAATTCGCGGCAATACAGTCGTTAGACATCGATTCTTATCAAATTTCAGATCCGTGTGAAATGAACCTCAGCTATTGGATTTCGGAACATTATTCAACACAGCAAAAACAATCAAAATTAGAAAAGTACGGACTATATCCTAAAAATAGAGATTATATGCCATAAAGTACGAAGTTGGTGGATTTAAAATGGACCTCGTTCCTCGTTCATTCCCAGCCTCTCGCATCACCATCGTCGGCAACCAGGCCTTCTCTCTCGTGAACTTCCGCGGGCCTCTGATCGCGGATATGGTTGCAGCGGGCCATAGAGTCGTAGCGCTCGCGCCGGATTATGATGAGCATACGAGAGAGGCTGTTCGGGCGCTTGGCGCGGAGCCCCTGTGCTTCTCGTTATCCAGAACGGGCATGAACCCTCTGAGGGATATCATAGACATGATCCGCTTGACGTTCATGCTGCGCAGGCTGAAACCCGATGTGACAGTGGGGTATGCGATAAAGCCCGTGATCTACGGGACGATCGCAGCTTGGCTCGCGGGTGTGCCGCGGAGGTTCGCGATGATCGAGGGGCTCGGCTACGTCTTTACCCCGCTGAAGGGCAGAGAGCCTATGAAGCGCAGGGCGCTCAGAAGCATCGTAGAGCATCTGTACAAAACAGCGCTCGGCCGTGCGACAAGGGTCTTCTTTCTGAACAGCGATGACGTCCACGAGTTCGTGAGTCGCGGGCTTGTCTCCGAGAAGAGGGTATATCATCTAGGCGGCATCGGCGTGGATCTAAGCGAATGGACTCCAGCACCTCCGGTGAAGGAGCCGGTTACCTTCATCCTAGTTGCACGCCTGCTCAGAGAGAAGGGGATCGTGGAGTACGCGGAGGCTGCCCGTATCATAAAAGCGAAGCATCCTGACACGCGCTTCATCCTGCTGGGTGGATTGGACACGAATCCAGGAGGACTCAAAAGAGATGAGATCGAGGCCTGGGTCTCGGAGGGGATAATCGAATGGCCGGGCCACGTCCCCGACGTCCGTACCTGGATCGCGCGGGCGAGCGTCTTCGTTCTTCCCTCCTACCGCGAGGGTGTCCCGCGAAGCACGCAGGAGGCGATGGCGATGGCGCGGCCCGTGATCACCACGGATGCTCCGGGATGCCGCGATACCGTGATCGAGGGCGAGAACGGCTTTCTCGTAAAGCCACGGGACGCCGGAGCCCTCGCGGACGCTATGGAGCGGTTCATCTCAGAGCCCGAGCTGATCGAAAGAATGGGCGCTGCGAGCCGCAGGATCGCCGAGGAGCGGTTCGATGTTCGACGGATAAACAGAAGAATGATGGAGGCGATGGGGCTGTGAGAGCGCTCCTCCATCCCCAGCCTCTGCCACCGGCTCTTCGCGAGACGCTGGCGAAATTAATTATATCATTATAGAGATAGAGGTTTTGCAATGAATGCAAAAGTAAAGGACTTATCTGTTGAGGAACTGCGGTCTTTAATATCGGATGCGGTTAGAGAGGCCGTGGAGGATAGCATCGAGGATCTGTTAGCGCTTTCGAGCGATGGGTATCTGAAATCGGTCGAGGAGGCGAGAAGTGATTACAAAGATGGCAGAGTGAAATATTTCGAGGAAATTTTTGATGTATAGAATTGTGTTCACGCGGAGGGCATTGAAAGACTTGGAAAAGATTGATGAGGGGATGCAGATCAGAATCGCCACGAAGCTCAAGGAGTATGCTAAAGACCCGGTGACTACTCCCGCCAATGAATTGGCGGGCATCTAGGCATTAGCCACAGACTGTAGCCCCAGTCTGAGAATGTTTAAGGCTGCGTTATGATCTCGAT
>FWPV01009907.1_pt1 | contig 15871 bp, 15 predicted proteins | sample 2228371 | NCBI WGS metagenome assembly FWPV01 (sample SAMEA103939776, study PRJEB20133) | metagenome | reverse complement strand
TGGACGCGCAGCGTCGGAACGAGAAACTTGGGCGCAACGCGCCGGAACCGCTCTTCCCAAGGACGGGTTCACGCTCCGGGACGAATGACCAAGGACGTTTTTCGCTCTTCCCGTTCTCTCCTCCCGCTCTTCCTCTCTCCTCTTCTCGAGTCTTTAACCGAGAACTTGGAGTGCGGGGAGTGGAGAGAAAGAGCGTCGAGAGTTTGCTTCGCTCACGAGAAGGCGAGGGCGAAAGTGGAAACTGACGTGTCCCAGATTTTCGCGCGGCCGATTTATTCCATTAATCACCTCAGAAGCGTTCTCATCGTCTCTCAACATCTCTCTTCATAGCTCACAGGTTTTTGCCAGCGATCGAGTTCCTGTTATTATTGTAATATGAAAAAATATTCCTTCGGAGGTGGTTAAGGTGAAAAAATTTTTCTTTGTAGCTTTTCTTGTCATTTTCCTGGTGGTCACGGCCAGCGCCAGATTGGTTTACTGGCACACCCAGGAAGAGGAGAGCAGGCAACAGGTTATTGCGCAGATCATGGAATCCTTTGAGATCGAGACAGGCATCAAAGTCGAAGTCGTCGCGATAGAAGAGAACGCGATGTTCTCGAGACTAGCGGCGGCGGCGGCGGCCGGGACTCTGCCCGATGTGATCGAGGCGGGCGCAGAGACTATTCTCGGGCTTGGTGCCGACGGCCTTTTAGACACGGCCATACCGACCAGGTTCATAAGCAATGCCGGCGATTTCTACACCGGCGCTACCAGGTTTGTGATCACACCGGCGGGAAACGAGTATTTCGCCATTCCTTACCACGGATGGGTGCAGGGTATCTGGTACAGAAAAGACTGGTTCGACGCTGCGGGTCTTGAAGCCCCGACGACCTGGGAATCGATAATGACAGCCGCCAAATACTTCCACAAACCCCAGGACGGAATGTACGGCATCGTTCTTGGAAAGTCGAATGACGCTTACGCAGAACAGGTATTCACCATATTTGCCCTTTCGAACGGCGCTCGCATATTCGACAAAGACGGTAACGTAATCATAAATTCACCGCAGATGAAAGAGGTTCTCCAGTACTACAAAGACCTCGGCGCTTATTCCGCTCCAGGACACACCTACTGGAAGCAGGCAAGAGAGCTCTATCTCGCCGGCAAGACGCCGATGTTCTTCTATTCCACGTACGTTATGGACGATCTGGCGCTCGCCGAGATCCAGACGACTATAATAAGCGAGTTCGATCCGAACATGGTTAAGAACACCGAGTTCGCTCCCTTCATGTCCAACAGCAGGTCTTCCTCGTTCGGGCAGGTCATTTCCCTCGCGGTGACGAAGACCTCGCAAAACAAGCTCGATGTGCTCAAATTCCTCGATTTCATGTTCAAGCCGGAAAATTATATTAAGTACATACACATGGCCCCGGGCGGCATGCTTCCCACCAGATCCTCGATCGCCGAGAGCGAGGCCTTCATGAACGACCCGAAGGGAATTTACAAGAGCTATGGCGCCGAAAAGATAAAATCGATAATCTATGGGCTTGAGAATATCGAGAAGTTCGGATACGTTGAAGGCAGAGTCTTCCCTGAAATGGGAAAGATATCCGGAGCCTTCACGATAGGCAACGGAATAGTAATGATGTTCGACAACAACGCAACGCCCGACGAGGTCCTCACCTTCTGGAGAGATGATATTAGAAAGGCCCCGGTTGATCGGGGCCTTCCTTTTTTGGAGGTCGTTTCCCATGCAAAGTGTTTCCACTATGTTGAAAAATGAAAACAGGCTCGGCTGGAGACTTGTGTCGCCTACGGTCGTTCTTCTTATGGTGCTGATCCTCTACCCGGTCGTCTATAACATCTATATATCCTTTTTCGATTACGGAATAACGAGATCGACTTTCGTGGGGATAGATAACTATTTGCGGGTCCTCAAAGACGGGGCCTTCTGGAAGTCTTTCTTCATAACCATCGGCTTTACGCTCATGACGGTCGGCGGAAGTCTTCTGCTGGGTCTTGGAGTCGCATTGATGCTTAACAAGGAGTTCAAAGGTAGATCGATCGTGAGAACAATAGTTCTTTTACCATATATAACGCCATTGATTTCGATAGTCTTCTCGTGGCAATACATCTTCGACCCGAGTCTCGGCCCCTTCGTCGAGATATTCGGCAGGCAGCTCGGATGGATATCGCCACAGCTTGATCTGCTGAACAACTCGAACAACGCCTTCATCGTGGCCTCTGTTTTCAACATCTGGCGCAATTTTCCCTTCGTCTATCTCATGATCCTCTCAAGATTGCAATCGATTCCCGACGAATACTACGAGGCCGCCGAAATGGACGGGGCGACGCCATGGAAAAAATTCACCAATATCACATTGCCCGAGCTCTACTTCGTTATGGGCGCAGTGGCCTTGATGAGGGGTATCTGGAATTTCTACAAGTTCGATGAGGTGTATCTGATAAGCAAGAAGGCCGGAACGTTGCCGATCTTCATATACGAGAGGGTCATAGGGACAACATCGCCCGAGTTCGGTGTGGCCGCGGCCATCGCGACCGTTCTGATGGTTATAATGCTCGGCCTGATCACTATGTATGTGAAGAAGGTGCTGAAATGGTGAAGAGAGCCTCGCCATTCAAGAAAGCGCTGTTTTTCACCGGTATATTTTTGATATGCTTCTTCATTCTGGTGCCCTTCTATTTCATGATACACGTATCTCTAAAAGCCGACTACGATCCAAACAAGATGAGCTTTTCCGATTTCACCACCAGAAATTACAAGGAGATCTTCGGATTGATTCAAAGCAGCGAGACGGAGTTTTTCGGCGACGAAATAATACGGGCCAACCTCGAGCCCGTGTTGAAGAAGATCGCCGAGCTGGAGGAGATCACCTCATCCAGAGAAGCGTACATCGAATACGTGCACGACGTGCAGCTCAAAGAGAAGGAGAGAGAACTGAGGGATGTAGTCGATCTGGTCATAGACTTCAGCGGAATGAAGGTAGAGGACCGCGAAGTCTTCACTCAGAGAGCCATGAAGAGCGGCACCGAAGAGGCGGTCTTGCTGGAAGAGAACATGAAAGCGATCTTTGGCGCCAACGATGTGAAGAAATTCAAAGACCTCAGGAACGAAATCGAGAAGGCGCTGACAGACGAGTCGATAACCGCGGGGCTGGAAAGGGCCAAATCGCAACTCACGGCCTATCAGGCGCAGAAAAACAAGATAATCCAGGAGAAGGCCAGCGAGTTTCCCTTCTTGAAGTATCTGGGAAATTCCCTCATGTTCGCCGGCGTGTCGGCCATGATAAGCCTTTTTGTAGCCATTCTGGGAGCCTATGCCTTTTCAAGGCTCCGTTTCAAAGGCAGAGGCATGGTGCAGAGGTCGGTGCTGTTCGTGTATCTTTTCGGAGGTACCGTGATAATGGTCCCGCTTTACCAGATGGCAGTCAAGCTAGGAATTCTCTCCTCGCCTTTGGGTACGAGCATCTATCTGATTATGGTTTACGTTATCCAGACTCTACCGGTCTCTTTGTACATGCTGGGTAATTACTTCAGGACCATACCCTATTCGATTGAGGAAGCGGCTATTATCGACGGCTGTTCGCGCGTTCAGGCGATTTTCAGGATAGTTATACCCCTTTCACTGCCCGCGATCGCCACAGTTTATATATACGCATTCATGATAGGCTGGAACGAATACCTATTCGCTTCGGCCTTTCTAGGTTTGAAGTCTTACAAAGATCTTTTCACATTGCCTATTGGTCTTAGCATTTTCTCCGGTTCGGCGCACGCGGTGTGGGGAAGGCTGATGGCGGCCTCTGTGGTCTCGGCGATCCCCATAATAATTATATTCAGCCTTATGCAGAAGTATCTCACATCCGGTTTCACCGCTGGAGGGGTCAAAGAATAAAACGGAATGGGAGGTTCTATTTTGTCCGGTTTGAAGAACGATTCATACGATATTGTGGTGGGCATACCCAGTTTCAACAACCGATCCACGATAAAGCACGTCGTCGAAATCGCTTCCAGGGGTCTAAAGGAGTATTTCCCTAAAATGAGAAGCTGCATAGTGAACTCCGACGGGGGCTCCAGTGACGGAACGGAGGGATCCTTTTATTCGGCCAACTCTATGGGCCTGGATCTCCTTTCGTTCAAGTACACGGGAATATCCGGCAAGGGAAGCGCGATGAGATCTATACTGCAACTCGCGAGCCGTCTGGACGCCAGGGCCGTGGTCTTTCTCGATTCCGACCTAAGGAGCGTCGAGCCCTTCTGGATAGAGAGACTGGCCGGTCCGATTATCGATCTGAACGCTTCGTACGTGGCTCCTTATTATATCCGGCATAAATACGACGGAACCATCACCAACAGCATCTGTTATCCTTTAACCACATCGCTTTACGGAAGAAAAGTGCGCCAGCCTATCGGCGGCGACTTCGGCGTTGGCAGAGAGATGATAGACTATTATATGTCGGTACCGGAAGAGACATGGAACTCCGATATATCGAGGTTCGGTATCGATATCTGGATGACGACTTCCGCGATAAACGAGGCCAGTGGAAAGATATACCAGGCCGCTCTCGGGAGCAAGATCCACGACGTAAAAGACCCGGGCAAACAGCTGGGAAACATGTTCAGGGAAGTCGTCGGCACTCTGTTCGATCTGATGGAAAAATACCACCGGAAGTGGGAAGCGGTTTCAGGATACGAAACGGCGCCCGTTTACGGAGATGTGGTTGGGGGAGAGGCCGAACCTTTACAGGTGGATTTGGCCAACATGATGGGCAAATGTTACGAGGGCGTCCGGACAAGGCTGGACTTCAGCGAGAGCGTCCTTGGAGGCGAAATCACCCGGAAACTCTCGACCTTCTCTAAGGAGAACGCGATGGTAACCGATGATCTGTGGGTCGAGGTCGTGTACAGAATCTCATCGGCTTACAGGAGGAGAGAACTCAGGAATAAACTGATAGAGCTTCTGGTGCCCGTGTACTTCGCAAGAGTGGCCGATTTCGTCACCAGAACGCTTGAGATGGACCAGGAAGAGGCCGAACGCGAAACCGAGAGACTGCTCGAGAGATTCGTCAACACCAAGGAAGAGTTGAGGAAGATATGGGAGAAGAATACGCGATAAACGGAAAATTGAAAGCTATGCTCAAAGGCCTTAATCCGGCCGAACAGAAGGCCGCCAGATATATCATTGACTTCCCGGACGACGTGATTCACCACTCCATCAGCGAGCTGTCCGTTCTGGCCGGAACGAGTGAGACCACGATCTTCAGGCTTTCGAAAAAACTGGGCTTCGACGGTTACCAATCCCTCAAGATACAGCTCGCCAGAGAGCTTTCTCTCTCCACTCCTGTCGTGTACGCCGACAAGAACGAGTTGATCTCGGAATTGATCGGCGCGCTCAACCAGCAGAACCAGTTGCTGGACGATAGACAGCTCGACGGAATATCCAGGCGAATCGTAAAAGCGAACAGACTGATATTCTTCGGGGTTGCCTCGAGCGGAATCGTCGCCGAGTTCGGAGCCACGCTCTTCATGAGGGCCGGTTTCTCGACGGCTTACTACACCGATCCGCACCTCCAGATCATGACGGCCGTTTCGCTGAACGAGAGAGATATAGTCTTCGGCATCTCGGCCAGCGGCAATATACGGGACACGGTGAAATCTATCGAGGTCGCCACCGATTCTGGCGCCTACACCATAGCGATAACCGGGGGAGTTGGCTCGAGGATAGTGAACGCGGCGAAAGAGACCATCTACGTCGCCCAGGGCGGTCACGAGACAGGCATACCCCAGCTGCAACCAAGAGTCTGCCAGCTGGTCGTAATTCAGTTGTTGCTGGAAAAAGTTATCAAAATGAGGGACGACACGCTGAAAACTCTTGAAAAAGTCGATAGGACACTGGACAAGAAGAGATATCTGTGATCTCGATTCGCGCGTCCAGGTTCTTGGTAAAAGACTCGAGAAGAGGAGAGAGAGGAGAGAAAACCCGTCCTTTCCTCCCTTCCCGTCATGCCGGACCCACTTGACGTCATTCTGAGCTTGACTCAGAATCACGGTTTTCTAAGGAGTGGATCCCGCTCCTTCGAAATAGCGAGAAGAACGAGATCCCGTATAAGAGCATTACGGGATGACAGTACGGGGACACCACGGGATGACAGCCCCTCACGTCATGCCGGACCCGATCCGGCATCTCCGCTCCTTCGAAATAGCGAGAAGAACGAGATCCCGTATAGGATTACGGGATGACACGAGGGGGGAGCGTTTCAGGGCAGGCTCTCCCTTCGGGTCATCCTGACATGCTCCTAGTCAGGATTTCGGTCTTCGCGAAAAACGGGGACAGACGTCAGGAGAATCGTCAGTCCCCATTTTCGCGGTCTTTCCTCCTTCCCGTCATGCCGGACTCGATCCGGCATCTCCGGTCCTTCTCGTGAGCGGAGCGAATTCTCCTTTCGCTCACCACGGCTCCTGTTTCTGCCTTCCTGTAATGTTGTACCGTAATTTGTTTTCTCGTTCTTATGTACATAATACTTGACATAATGTAAAGTATTATGTACAATAGTCTCAGGTGAAGTATGTGAAAAACAAACTGCGCGAATTCAGGTTCAAGAACGACGAGATAACTCAGGAATCTCTTGCGGAGCTTGTCGGGGTTAGCAGACAGACGATCATCGCGATTGAGAAGGGACGGTTCAATCCTTCTGTCAAGCTTGCTCTCAAGATCGCGCGTGCGTTGCACTGCAGAGTGGAAGACCTGTTCATTATCGAAGAAGGTGATTGATATGCTTCTAAAGACGTTCATTCTGGTTTTCGACGTGATACTCGTCTCAGTCGCACTTACACTTATCCAGACTGTCAGCCCATGGTTTTCCTTTCTCTTGACCGGACTTTTCCTCTTTCCGATTTTGAGAATGTCAGGTCTGATTGAAGATCTGGATGAAAGAGAAAAGGCCATAGACAACCTTTCTTCGAACATCGCGCTTGCCATCGTTTTTCTCCTCGCGATGTTCTACACGGGCATGAGGTACGAGATAGGTACAGACTGTTTCATATCTTTCATTCTCATTCCCTTCGCCGCAAAAGCCATTTTTTCGGCCGGCCTTTCGCTTTCGCGGAAACAGTCGATCTCGATCATAGGCAGGACGGTGGGACTGATATTTATCGGGTTCGCCGTCCTCTCTCACGGTTTTAGCGTGACGACCGCGATTGAGATCATTCCCGGCGTAGCCATCCTGGCCGCCACGGAGCTTTCTAAACGCTGCAAGTATTTCGGACTGAGCTTTTTAGCCTTCATAGCTGTGGCCACACTCGTTTACTGGAACAATTTCGACAGGGTGACTATGGTCATGGTTTATGCGCTTTTTGTGATACCCTTCTCCTTTCTTTTCGTAAGGTCTTTCGGCAAGGAATGAGGCTCTCGCTTCTCCGCCGGCTACAACGCTATTTTTTTATTCCTTTGCCAGTTAGAATCTCCCCTTCATATAAACTCGCGCCGCCGGTAATATAATTGCCTTATCGACTGTGAAGGACAGTACAATGCCCGGGATTATTTTATTTGAAGCGTTGATATACGCCAGCCTGGCGACCAAGAACATGTTGAGCCAGTACTTCGATCTGGCAGGTTACTCTTCGGTTCAGGTCGGCTTTCTTATGGCCGTGCTTCCCATCGTGTCGCTCGTGTCAAGCCCTTTCTGGTTCAAACTGGGTTCAAAGATAGGCGAGAGGCGTATCTATTACGTTGTTTCGATCGCCACTGCCTTCCTCATCTGGCCGGTCTTCCTGGCCGGAGATTTCACGACAAACCTTCTGTTCATGCTTGTTTTCTCCTTTTTCTTTTCGGGGATCGTTCCGATCGGAGATTCTTTGATCATGTCCAGAATCAAACTGACAGGCGGTCGATTCGATAGAATAAGGTTGTGCGGAACGGTCGGTTTCGCCGTCACTTCCTTCTGCCTGAGCGTGGTTCTGGGCAGTTCTTTCGTATGGCTTTTCGTGGCAACTTCTCTGGTGGTCTCTCTCTCGGCCATGATAATCGGCCTGAAAGGTGACGGTGCCGGTCCTTCGCGCGGACCGTCGAAGAAGAAAAAGGCCGATGGAACGCTTTTTGAGTACTCGGTAATGACCGCCGGCATGTTCCTGGGCATAACTCTCAACTCGTTCCACAATTCCTTCATACCTCTTCTGACCAGAGAGAGGGGTATGGATGTCTCTACCGTGGGAGTTATTTTCGCGATAACCGCTATATCGGAGATACCTTTTCTTCTTTATGCCGATAGACTGATATCCAGAATCGGGAATCTGGCCGTTCTTGAGATCGGCATGGGTGTGATAGGCGTCAGAATGATACTAATATCCTTCACCACGAGCGTGGTATCCCTGTATCTCGCCGAGACGCTTCATGGACTCACGTATATCCTCATGTACTATTCGCTTTTCGATTACATCCACTTCAGGCTGCCCGAAGAGCATCTGACTTCTGCCCAGAGCGTCTTCTGGGTGGTGAGATCCGGTTTGACCTTCATCGCCGGTTCAATCGGAGGGGGTTTTCTGATCGAAAGGCTTTCGGTTACCATCGCCTTCAGATACTTCGGGGTAGCCGGGATGGCGGCGGCCGGTATCGTATTCTTCATCGGTCTGTTGAAGAGGATCGATTCAAGAGTGAAATACAAAGAGAAAACCGGAGGCTGAAACACTCCGGCTTTTGATGGCGTGGAACGTTGATTAATTTTTCGCGAAAAGCGTTGCCGCTAAAGGCTAGCCCCTTCTTTCACCGCTTCTACGGATTTCTCGACAAGACCCCTCTTGCTGTCGGGGGTCTTCCCATCGAAAAGCTTCGTCATGCCCTTCAAGAGGAATACCAGCGTGAGCAAGGCGTTGCATATGGACGATACCAGTATCAAATAGTGTACCGGCACGCGGTCAACGGCAAAACCGTAGATCGCCGCACCCAGAGGAGTAGCTATCTGAGAGAGGATGGATATTACCGAAAAGATTCGCGACCTGTAATTGGTGGGAACGATTTTTTGGAACAACGTGTTCAAGGGCGTGTTGACGAAAGCGTTGAAAATGCCAGTGACGAGTATGGGAAGTCCAAGAGCGGCGAAGTACCGCCAGCTGGCCCAGCCGAACAGGTCGATGAAGTACGGGAAAAAGAACACGGTCAGAAGAAAGAGTATCAGGGTTTCGGCCGTAAGACCCATCGCGAAGAGGTTGCCCTGTCTCTTCTTCGACAGAAGCGTTCCGAGTATCACGTTTCCGATCAGTACTCCCACTACCCAGCCCGATTGAAGAAAACCGTACTGTTCACTGGTGAACCCCACGATCGTTCTGGCGAAAAACGGGAAGACCACCGAAAAGAAGGGGGATAGAAGGAAGTTCGAAAGCATAGCGAAAACCATAACGAGGATGAGACCGTTGATCTTTCGCATGTAGCCAACACCTTCTACAATATCCTTGAATACGCTCTTCAAGGATATTTTGCCCTTCTCTGTGGTTTGCCGATACCTTATGAAGATCTCGCTGATTGCCGACGCGATGTACGAGGCGCCGTTGAGGATGAGAACCGCCTCTATTCCAAACATTCCGTAAAGTATCCCGCCCAGCGCCTGTCCGATTATGTATGATAGGGAGTTTATCGCGCCAAGTATCGAGTTGCCCCTGAGCAGTTTGTCGCTATCTATGATGTCGGGCAACATCGCCGCGGTGGCGGGGTCGAAGGAGATGTCGAAAGTGGATATCAAAAGCTGGAAGATGAAAAGAACCGTTATGGTCAGACTGTTAGCGCCCGCCAGTACGGCCATCGCAAGAATCGCCGCCCCGCGCGCGAAGTCCATGTATATCATGATCATTTTTCGATTGAACCGGTCTCCCAGAACTCCCGCGATAGGGCCGAAGAGAATCCTTGGAAGCATGGTTATCACCATGAAAGTCCCCATTATCGTTCCCGAACCGGTAAGATCGAGTATATAAAGCGGGATCGCCAGAGATTGAACGCCACTCCCTATCAAAGACACCAATCTACCAATCGCGTAAAGCCAGAAGTTTCTCCCGAGATCTTTCATACGATCACCTCAGATATATTTCTTAGATGATCCGATAATATCATAAGATATATCAATAAATCAAGCCATATATAAATTATTTTTATATTATGGACAATTTTTATGATTTTCAGCTCTTTTTTCCATATTCAATTAGAGTTTCACAGTTCTCATTGTCGGCCATGTTTGGCATATTTCCTGAAAAAAACCTTCAGTCAGCGTGCTCCGAAAAAACACAGATAAATAACAAGAAGTGCATAATACTCAAATACGACTTAAAAACTTTCAGGGAAGCGAAAATCTGATTCACCGGTGAAGAGGGTTCCGGTTCAGCGGCCATTGAATTCGTTACCGGCCGCAAGCATGGCCAGATAGTTTTTCACAGGTATGTAATTGGCGACCGTGTTACCCGTTCCCAGGGCGTAGCCTCCACCCGGCGCGCACTCTTCCAGCAGTTTCAGGGTGTGTTTTCTTACGCTTTCCGGGTCGGCCTTACAGAGAAAATCGACATCGACGCCCCCGAGAACGGCAATCCGCCCGCCCCATAGCTTTTTTGCCAGAGAGACCGGTGTGATGATATCCTCGAATGAATGCTTGGCATCTATTCCGGTGGCAATTATGTCGTCCATCACGGCGGTCAGATTGCCGCAGCTGTGAAGTATGAAAGGCTTGCCCGCCGTGTGAACGATCCGGGCGATTTCGCTGTACCATGGGAAGACCAGTCTTCTGAGATGCCTGGGCGAGAAGATCGTGGCCGTCTTGTAGCCAAGATCGTCGCCGAAGCAGTACGCCCCCACGCGGTCAAAAGAGGAGATGATTCTCGCCGCGCCCGCCAGTACCCTCCCGATTCTTCCGATGAGCTCATCGACCAGCTCCGGTTCTTCGTAAATCGCCAGCGAGAACCTCTCCAGGCCGAGGAGCATGCTCGCGTGCTCGAAGGGTCCTCCCGCGGCCCCGCCTATGATTTTCATGCCCGGAGGGAGATGTTTCCCGAGTTCTCTGAAGAGTTCGAAATCTAAGGCCTCTTCCGGCTCTGGCCAGTGAGCCTCTTTCAGGTCTTTGAGAGACCGGATCGGACCGTCCTTTTCGTTCACCCATTTTCTTCTGGAACGCCTGTAAAGGGCTGTGTCCTCGCTCTCTATCTGGTAGGCGAGCGGGAAGCGGGGCGTGAGATAGAAAGGCACATAATCGTACCCCAGCTCATAATAGAAACTCACCAGCTGATCGAAGTACTTCCCGCTTTCCCCGGCGGGATCGGCCAGTTTGAAACCCATCACCTCTTCGATTATCTCTCCGTCGGCGAAGAGCTCGAAAAAAGGCACGCGCCCGGGCTCTTTCGCGCGCCCGAGCGCGTCCAGCATGATCGAAAAATCCGGTCGTTGATGCAAGATAATACCTCCCGAACTGAAAACCCGTCTATCTAAAAGCCCGAACTCTCCTGGAGAGAGTCCAGCTCTTCAAAGGTCAGGTTTGCGATAGTGTAGCTCTTCCAGTCGCGATAATCGAAGTGCCACCACTCCTCCTGCAAAGGTTCGAAGCCGACGGAGACCATGGTCTCCCTGAGGAGTTCCCTGTACCATCTCTGCAGGCTCGTGCCGCCGGGATAATCTATGTACGACCTCTCAGAGAATTCGTCGTAACCGCCGCCAAAATCGATAAACTCTCCAGTACTCAGTATGTATAGAGAGACATCGACCGCGCAGCCCCTGTTGTGTCGGGAACCTTTCTGAGGGTCGGCGACGAACTCTTTGAGGTCGTCAGGAGTGGCGTCCCAGAACATCTTTGTGACATACCAGGGTCTGTAAGCATCGTGGATCACCAGTCCGTAACCCATCGATCTCAAGAGCTCGCTCGCCTTCACAAGGGCTTGTGCGGCCGGTCGCTGGAGAAAGGCTCTCTCTTGTGAATAGAGGGGAACTCCCATGAAGTTGTCGTGTCTGGCATATCGTATGTCCAGCTTTATCGAGGGATCGAGCAAGGTCACTTCCACGAGGTCGTGCGGCAGAAAAGTGCCGGCCTCGACCGGCGGAGTCGCTTCCAGAGCTATCGGAAGCAGTTTATCTATTGATTCGACGGGTGTTATCTTGAAGACATCTCCTCCCTCCGGTCCGTAGAATTTTCTTCTGAAAACCTCTCCTCCGGCGACGCAGCTCACTCCCATGCCGGCTTCGTCCCTGCCGAAGGTTATGATCGTGAATTTGAACGGGTTGGGTTCGCAGAGATAATTGTCCTCGCATAACTCCGCGCATTCGACCGGCAGATATCTCGACCCGTTGAAGATGAGTTCTCCATCGCTGCTTTTCACAAGCAACTGGAGCGAGGAGTCAATCTCTCTGAAAAAGAAGTGCGTCTCGGCCCCTTCGTACCTTCCAAAGAGCGAAGAGGCGACGTCCTCCACCGCCGCGGAAACGGCGAACAGCGAAACTGTCAGCAAGAGCGCAAAGAAAAGAACCAGTCGTTTCATCTTTCCACCTCCAGGTCAAATGATCTATCTATACGGGATAGGGCTTATCGGAGGGTTTGTATAAAGCGAACTTCACATATTCGAATCTATCGCTTCGAACCTGTCGAACATATAATTAACGTAGCCCTTCACATAAGAGGCCGTCTCTCTGAGAATCTCCACGGTCATTTTATCCAGTTTTTCCGTCTTGCCTGCCCGAGCGAGTTCGTCAAAATAACTCTTTCCCAGCCAGACCACTTCTTCGGTCTCGAGTTCGTCCTTCATGAGACGCTTCAGTTCATAATAGACTGGATTCAACTTTCCCCTCGAGAAGCCTCTGAGATCGCTGGCCGCCTGTCTCGGGCTCTTTATGGTCCTGGCCGGAACTTCGTCAATGGCCTTCACCAGCGGTCCGTACTGTTCCCAGAGCAGGTAGCCGCCGTAGAAATCGTAAGCGAAGTGATATTTGGCAAAGATGGTCAGCCACTTGTCCATGTTGAACGGCAGCCTCAGCAGTTCGAAGAAGGGAGCGGGAAAGGTATGAAATGGCTGCCCCACATCTTCAAGGTAATGAATCGCCCTGGCCATGAACCTGTAAGCCCAGTAGTGATCTCCCCTGCCGTAGGCCAGCTCGGAAAGGTCGCTGAAGTACTGCACCATGTCGGTGACCTCCCCCACCCTGATGAAACACAGAAGCCTGTATTCCATATGGCGGATGCCCTGGCTGTCTCCCAGGAGTTTCTCGACCCCCTCCATCGGCAATTCTTTGTCCATACCCAAGTCCGGTTCATAAGCATAAACGGAAAGTATCTGCCACAGGGGGGCCGCACCGTTCACCGGTTCGGGATTGGAAAAGACCGGTGTGAAGAGATCGTTGTCTTCCTCTGGCAGATAGTTCTTGCCGAGATAATCGTAGAACCCGGTTATCGCGGGATTGTAGGGATGGGTATCCTCCACATCGGCGTATGTATATGGGGTTATTTGCACATATTCCTCCAAAGGCAAGGAGAGTTTCGAGACAATCATATAGGTCAGTGCGTCGTGCCCGGACCAGGCAAATCCCAGAACGGCTAACATGATAAACAAAAATAGAACCGTCTTTTTCATAATCAACACCTCCGGATTCATAATAACAGAAGGATTGGCTTTTTTTGCTTAAAACTCCGGGTTCATTACGAATAGTCAGTTTGAACGGAGAGTGGGGCACGCTTTCGCGAGTTTATATAATTGATTGTCCCGTTTGTTTTTGCACGGTACAATAAGGGTTGTATCTGCTAGTAATCAGATAGAATCTTTCAAGGGAGGTGGTCGGAATGTCTTCGAATGAAGGGAAAGGAGAAATAGCGAGGGTTTTTCGGGGTTCATTTGATATCCGGGGATTCGAAGATATTGAGTTCAACTTTCAACTCTTGAGGTCGCTTGGAGTGGTTTCTTATGGCGGAGGAACGGTCGGCGAGATATTATCGATCGTGCCGGCTATAAGGCCCGAAGAGCCCGAAACCTGGGTGGCGCAGTTCAAAGAGCTGGCCATCAGGTCAAAAAAGCTGGGTCTGGATCTGATGCAGAAGGGTAGAATGAAGAGCGCACATGAAGCTTTTTTGAGGGCTTCGAGCTATTTCAGGGCCGCCGAATATTACGGAGACCCGAGGGACTCAAAAACAAGGTACATAGGCATGGAGAGCAGAGATTGCTTCATATACGCCTTCAGAACGGCAAATCTCGAGTTCGAAGCCGTTAGAATACCTTACGGAGACGATTTCATTCCCGCGTACTGGATCTCGCCGCTTCCACAAAACTCCCAGACAAAAAAGAGAGTTATCATTATGATGAGCGGCTTCGACGGAACCTCAGAAGAGATGTATTTCCAGAGCGGGGCGGCGGCGCTGAACAGGGGCTACGCTGTTTTGCTCTTCGACGGGCCGGGTCAGGTGGGCATGAGGAGATTCTCTACCGAAACGCCCTTCAGGCCGGATTTCGAAGTGGCCGTGGCAAAAGTGGTAGATTATCTGCTCTCGCGTGGCGACGTTGATCCCTCGAAGATAGCCCTTTATGGTATAAGCCTCGGCGGATATTTTTCGTTGCGGGCGGCCGCTCACGAGCCCCGAATCAGGGCTTTGATCTCAAATTCGCCCATAACGGACATCTACAAATACATGATCGGCGTGGCCGGTGAAGAAGCCATCAACTCGCCACAGGACATAGGGCTCGACTACATCGATGAAATCCCGGAGGAGTATCTGGGCAAGGGTAAGAAACTCCAGATTCTCAACATCATCATGCGTTACGGAGAGAGGTCAATGTTCGCGGCCTTCGAGAGGATGAAGGAATTCACCGTTGGCGAGGCGATAAAGAACATCCGCTCGCCCTTCCTGGGAATGGTGAGCCAGGGCGAGGGACCCGGTGCGATGGAACAGGCAGAAGAAGCCGTCAAAGGCGTTTCTGGGCCTTCGAGCCTGAGAGTCTTCACGCAGGCCGAAGGGGCCGACTCACACTGCCAGCTCAGCAATCTCCCCCTCTCAAACGCCGTCCTTCTCGACTGGCTGGATGAAGTCTTCGGTGTCAGATCGTGAAGAGGATCGGATTGCTGGGAGGCATGAGCTGGGAATCTTCGCTGGAGTACTACCGGTTGCTCAATGAAGCCGTCAAAGAGAGACTCGGCGGTCTCCACTCGGCCGATTGCGTGATGGTTTCTATAAACTTCCAGCCGGTGGCCGACATGATGAAGCTCAACGACTGGAAAGGGATCTCCCGCGTTCTTGAAGGTGTATCGAGAGATTTGAAGAGGGCGGGGGCCGACTTCCTGGTGATATGTACAAATACTATGCACCTGCTGGTCAGGGAGATCGAAGAAGCGTCGGGATTGAAAGTCCTTCAAATCGGGGAAGCCGTCGCGGAGAGAATAAACGCGGCCGGCCTCAAGACCGTCGGGCTTCTCGGGACACGCTTCACGATGGAGAGGGGTTATTATCGCGACGCTTTCGGCAGACGCGGGATAGAAGTGATCGTGCCCCAAGAGCGTGACAGGGAGAGCGTGGACGGGATAATCTTCCAGGAGCTTTGCAGGGGAGTCTTCACGAAAGAATCAAAAGAGATATATAAATCGATAATCTCGAAACTCCAGAGTGAAGGAGCCGAAGGAGTGGTGCTCGGTTGTACCGAGATCCCCCTTCTTATAAAGCAGTCAGACGTCGAGATTCCCGTTTTCGACACCACGGCGATTCACGCGGCCGCGGCCGCGCAGTTCGCGCTCGCGGACGGTTGAATTCGCATCTCCCTCCTAAAGGAGGGAAGCAGAATACGGCATAATATCGCTCGACTAGCGTCGTTAATCATTAAACGATACTATCGAAGGTTATCTAGCGGTCAAAGCGAGGGTCATGACCGGAGATCCTTGATTTTT
>FWPV01009549.1_pt1 | contig 15886 bp, 17 predicted proteins | sample 2228371 | NCBI WGS metagenome assembly FWPV01 (sample SAMEA103939776, study PRJEB20133) | metagenome | reverse complement strand
AAGGAGGTTTTCGAGAACGTGCCCGCCGATCATCATGCGACGCTGACGGTGGGAACCGGCCGGGCGTTTAAGCCGTGATGCGGGACCGCCCCGCGCTTTACATGGTAAATTCGGACAAGGGCATCACCAACCTGCACGTGCCGAGCGACGTGATCGTCGACGCCTCGATGCCGGCCATGATCCGCGACTCGGGGAAGATGTGGAACCGGGCCGGTGAGCGCCAGGACACCAAGGCGGTGATCCCCGACTCGAGCTACGCCGGCGTGTACCAGGCGGTGATCGACGACTGCAAGCAGCACGGTGCGTTCGATCCGACCACCATGGGTTCGGTGCCCAACGTCGGCCTCATGGCCCAGCAGGCCGAGGAGTACGGCTCGCACGACAAGACCTTCGAGATCCCAGCCGCCGGCACCGTTCGCGTCGTCGACGAGGCCGGTACCAGCTTGATGGAGCATCGGGTCGAGCCCGGCGACATCTGGCGGATGTGCCAGACCAAAGACGCCGCCATTCGCGACTGGGTGAAGCTGGCGGTGACGCGGGCACGAGCCACGGGTGCGCCGATCGTGTTCTGGCTCGACCAGACGCGCGCCCACGACGCCTCGCTCATCGCCAAGGTGCGCCAGTACCTCCCCGAGCACGACCTCACCGGCGTCCAGGTCGAGATCATGTCGCCCGTGGAGGCCACACGGTTCTCGCTGGCCCGGATCCGCCAGGGGGCCGACACCATCTCGGTCACCGGCAACGTGCTGCGCGACTACCTCACCGACTTGTTCCCGATCCTCGAACTGGGAACGAGCGCCAAGATGCTGTCGATCGTGCCGCTCATGAACGGCGGCGGCCTGTTCGAGACCGGTGCCGGTGGGTCGGCCCCCAAGCACGTCCAGCAGCTGCTGAAGGAGAACTACCTGCGCTGGGACTCGCTCGGCGAGCTGTTCGTACACTTTGCCCAGGACGAGATAGGTGTCGGCCGTGCCCGCCGTGCGGCGGAGCAGCTCCTCGAGCACCTGGCGGGCTTCGCACACAATCCCCGGGCCAAGGTGCTCGCCGAGACGCTCGATCGGGCGACGGGTAAGGTCCTCGAGAACGGCAAGTCACCAGCCCGCAAGGTGGGCCAGCTCGACAACCGGGGCAGCCACTTCTACCTGGCCTTGTACTGGGCCCAGGAGCTCGCCAGCCAGACCGCCGACGTCGACTTGGCAACACGCTTCGCCCCGCTCGCCGAGCGCCTGGCGGCCGACGAAGCGGTGATCGTGGCCGAGCTCAACGGCGTCCAGGGCCAGCCGGCCGACATCGGGGGCTACTACCTCCCCGATCCAGCCCTCACGGCAGCCGTGATGCGACCGAGCCCCACGTTCAACGAAGCGATCGCCACCTTTTGCTGAGACGGCTCGCTGAGGCGGGTCACGGTCCAAGACGCGCCGAGCGCACGTGCGCCACGTCGCTCGGGTCCCCGTCGAGCGTGACCTGCGCCGCGCCGCCGCGGCCGAACGCCAGCAAGAACAGCTCGGACACCGGGCCGCGCGCGTCCACCTGCCCACCCCGGGCCAGGGGTACCACGTGCAGACTCGAACCACCGGGCCCGTGCAGCACCAGGTCGACGGGGCGGGCCCGCCGGAACAACACGCGTCCTGTGATCCGCAGTCGCCGCCAGAGCTCACGCTCGAGCTCGACGTCCGACGGCCGCGGACCCATGCCGTTGGCCCGTCGGATGTCCTCGTGGTGCACGAACCACTCGTGCAGGTGCCCGGCGTCCTCGGCGACGGTCACCGACCGGGGCGGAACGGCCAGCCGCTCGAGCAGCTCCTCGAAGCCGAACTGAGCCCGTGCCGCGCGCTCACGGCGCTCGGTGATGCCGTGGAGTGCCGGCACCACCAGCCCCGGCACGGCCGCGGGCACGTGCTCGCGCACCCACAGGTGGGCGAGCAGGTCGTGGGTCGTCCAGCCTTCGCACAGGGTCGGCGCGTCGGGCCCCACTCGACGGGCCAGGGCCAACAACTCGGTGCGTTCACGTCGGGCAAGACCGCTCATGGTGCGCTCGCCTCCGCCTCAGGCCGCCAACTTGCGGCGCAGGAAGAACCGGTGCACGCGGTGCACCGCACCGACCGGCTCGGCGAACATCATCGGGCAGGCTCCGTCGACCACCGCCACTGCGTGCTGACGGCACAGCTCGACCGCTTCGTCCGACACGGCGCCGGACCCCGCCCCCCGGTGGAGCCACACCCGCGGCACCCCACGCGCAATCGCTTCGCGCACCACGTCGGCGGCGGTCGAGGCGGGCACCATCACGACGACTCCGTCGACGGGGTCCGGCACGTCGGCCAGCCGCTGGTACGCACGGTCGCCCTCGAGCTCATCGGGTGCCGCAGCATTCACTGGGTACAGGGTCCGCCCACCGGCGCGCAGGTGTCGGTAGACCGCGTTCGCGAACTGCTTGGTGTCCCGTGACACCCCCACCACGGCGACGTGGCGCTGGTCGAGGAACTCTTGGATCACGGATCGGCTCGGCATGGACGACCACCTCCCTGTCCCAGTCATGGTGCACCGGGTCTCGTGACCGGACCAGAGGCCAAGGGCCCTCGGCCGCCTACGCTCGGAGGATCCACTCACCGAACTCCGGAGCCACGATGTCCGCCGCCGTCGACCCCCGCCTCGATGCTGCCAGAATCGAGCAGGCGCAACTCGTGCTCGCCTGCGACGACCTCGACGACACCCTCGCCTTCTTCACCGGGCGTCTCGGATTCCGTGTTGCGGCCATCTTCCCGGCCGACCACCCGTCGGTGGCGGTGCTCCAGGGGCACGGGGTGCGGTTGCGGCTCGAGGTCGGCCGCGGCGACCCTGGCACCCTGCTGCTGCAGTGCCATCACCCCGACGAGCTCGCCGATGGCCAGCGCGAGCTGGTGGCACCGAACGGGACCCGCATCGAGCTGCGCGACGCCGACGCTCCGCTCGACCTGCCGTCGATCGAGCCCTCGTTGGTCGTGACCCATCTCTCCGACCACGCCACCTGGGGCACGGGACGGGCCGGGATGCAGTACCGCGACCTGCTGCCGGGCCGGTGGGGCGGTCGCTTCATCGCCTCGCACATCCGCATCCCCGACGGCGGACCGGTTCCCGACTACGTGCACTACCACCACGTCCGCTTCCAACTCATCTACTGCGCCCGCGGCTGGGTGCGCGTGGTCTACGAGGACCAGGGTGAGCCCTTCGTGCTGCACGCCGGTGACTGCGTGCTGCAACCGCCCCGCATCCGCCACCGGGTGCTCGAGGCCTCACCGGGTTTGGAGGTGATCGAAGTGGGCTGCCCCGCCGAGCACGAGACCTACGCCGACTTCGATCTCGACTTGCCGACCGCCGACCTGCGCCCCGACCGGAATTTCGGCGGCCAGCGCTTCGTGCGTCATGTCGCCGCCGATGCCGAGTGGGCACCCTGGCGGTTCCCCGCGTTCGAACAGCGTGACACCGGGATCGGCGCCGCCACGGCCGGGCTGGCCGGAGTCCGGGTGGCCCGACCCACCGCCCCCGGTGCCACGCCGATGGCCGCCCACGACGGCGAGCTGCAGCTGTGGGTCGTGCTCGGCGGTGCGGTCGAGCTGGTCACCGAAGCCGGCCCCGAACTGCTGCGGGTCGGATCCTGTGTGGCCATGCCCGCCGGGGTGCGCCACGGGCTCCGGAACTGGTCCGACGACCTCGAGCTCCTCGAAGTCACCCTGCCCGAGCACGTCTGACACCGGCCGGCCGCCGGCTCGGGTCGCGCACACTGCGGACCTTGGACCCTTGGCCCCGCCGCCCGCGCGAGGGATCGTGGCAGCGAGGGGGTCACGGAGGTGAGGTGTCGTGCCCGAGGGTGCATCCCAGCCGTCGACGGCCGAGCGAGCGTCCGATGTCGGCATCAGGCCGGTCTGCTCGTTCGAAGTCACGATGACCCAACTGGTGGACGCCGACGGCGTTCCCATCGGTCCGCTGCCCGCGTGGGCGGACGACCCCGACGAGCTCGTCGGTCTGTACCGGGCGATGGTGCTCACCCGCACCTACGACGCCAAGGCCGTCGCGCTGCAGCGGACCGGTCGGCTGGGCACGTTCGCCTCGTCGCTCGGGCAAGAGGCCGTCGCCGTGGGCATCGGTGCGGCGATGCGCAGCGAGGACGTCCTGGTGCCGTCGTTCCGGGAGCAGGGCGCCCAGTTCCTGCGCGGGGTCTCTCCGACCGAGCTGTTCCTCTACTGGGGCGGCGACGAGCGAGGCATGGACTTCGGTGGGCCGCGGGAGGACTTCCCGATCTGTGTGCCGATCGGCACCCAGGCACCCCACGCCGTCGGGGTGGCCCTGGCCTTCCAGCTCCGCCGCGAGCCGCGTGTCGCAGTGTGCGTCGTCGGCGACGGGGCCACCTCCAAAGGCGACGTCTACGAGGCCATGAACTACGCCGGCGTGCGCCAGCTGCCCGTGGTGTTCGTCGTCAACAACAACCAGTGGGCCATCTCCGTGCCGGTGCACCGCCAGACCGCGGCCCGGACGCTCGCCCAGAAGGCCATCGCCGCGGGATTCCCGGGCGTCCAGGTCGACGGCAACGACGTCGTCGCCGTTCGAGAGGTCGTGGGCGCGGCCATCGAGCGGGCCCGTCGCGGTGAGGGGCCGACCCTCGTGGAGGCCGTCACCTACCGGCTGGCCGACCACACGACGGCCGACGACGCCAGCCGCTACCGCTCCGATGCCGAGGTGAGCGAACGCTGGAAGCTCGACCCGGTGGCCCGCCTCCGAGCGCTGCTGGTGCGGCGTGGGTCCTGGGGGCGAGCGCAGGAGGAAGCGTTGCTGGCCGAGTGCACGGCGCGAATCGACGCCGCCGCCGAGGCCTATCTGGCCGTGTCACCGCGACCACCGGAGACCATGTTCGACCAGTTGTACGCCCGGCTCCCCACCGCGCTCGAGGCCCAGCGCGCCGAGGTGGTCGAGCTCGCGGCGGGAGGCGGGGGCCATGGTTGAGACACTCACGATGGTCGAAGCCGTCCGCACCGCGCTGGCTCGGGCGATGGCCGACGACCCGTCGGTCGTGCTGCTCGGCGAGGACATCGGCGTCAACGGAGGGGTGTTCCGCGCCACCGACGGCCTGCTGGCCCGGTTCGGCGCAGACCGAGTGCTCGACACCCCCCTGTCGGAGGCCCTGTTCACCGGAATGGCCGTCGGCCTCGCCGCCCAGGGCTTCCGCCCCGTCGTCGAGTACCAGTTCATGGGGTTCGTCTACCCGGCGATCGACCAGCTGCTCAACCACGCCAGCCGCTTGCGGACCCGAACCCAGGGGCGGCTCACGTGCCCGCTCGTGGTGCGGATGCCCTACGGCGGCGGGATCCACGCACCCGAACACCACTCCGAGAGCACCGAGGCGCTGCTCGCGCACATCCCGGGCCTGCGGGTGGTGGTGCCGTCCTCGCCGGCCCGAGCCTACGGGCTGCTGCTGGCCGCGATCCGCGACCCGGACCCCGTGGTGTTCCTGGAACCCAAACGCATCTACCGGTCCAGCCACGACGAGGTCGTCGACGACGGAGCCGCCCTGCCGTTGGACCAGGCCTTCGTGCTGCGTCCGGGCACCGAGCTGACGATCGTCACGTGGGGCGCATCGACGGTCGAGTCCCTCGCCGCGGCCGACCAGCTCGCCGCCGAGGGCATCGAGGCAGAGGTGATCGACCTCGCCACGCTCAAGCCCATCGACGCGCCCACGTTGCTCGGGTCGGTGGAGCGCACCGGTCGCTGTGTCATCGTCCACGAGGCGGCCCGCGCCGGCGGGCTGGGGGCCGAGGTGGCTGCGATCCTCGCGGACGCGGGCCTCCCAAGCCTGCTCGCGCCCGTGACCCGGGTGACCGGCTACGACACCGTCATGCCGCTGTTCCGGCTGGAGCAGCACTACCTGCCGAGCACCGAGCGCGTCCTGCGGGCCGCTCGGCGAGTCCTGGAGTACCAGTGACGGTCTTCCGCCTGCCCGACGTCGGCGAGGGCCTGCACGACGCCGAGATCGTCGCCTGGCACGTGAGCGTCGGCGACCACGTCGTGGAGGACCAGCCGCTCGTGTCGATCGAGACCAACAAGGCCGTCGTCGAGATCCCCTCACCTCGCTCCGGGCACATCGCGGTGCTCCACGGCGAGCCCGGCGACGTGATCGAGGTCGGTGCGCCGCTCGTGGAGTTCGCCGACGAGGCCACCGTCGACACCGGCGCCGTCGTCGGTGAGCTGCCCCGGTCGGTGACGCCGACGTCGGTCGCACCCGGGGCGGCGCCAGCCCGTCGTCGTGGCGCGGCCGCACGGGCGACCCCCGCCGTTAGACGCCTGGCGAGCGAGCTCGGCGTCGACCTGGCCCGGGTGGCACCGAGCGGTCCCGACCAGACGATCACCTCCGCCGACGTGCGGGCCGCCGCTGCGGGCCGGCCGGACACACCGGTCGGTCTCGAACCGATCCGTGGCGTCCGGCGAGCGATGGCGGCCAACATGGCCCGCTCGCACGCCAGCGTCGTGCCGGCGACGATCACCGACGACGCCGACGTCGGCGACTGGTTGCCCGACACCGACGTGACCCTCCGGCTGGTGCGCGCCGTCGGCGTCGCCGCCCGGGTCGAACCCGCCCTCAACGCCTCGTTCCTCGGCCCGGACGCGGGGCGGCGACTCAACCGCCACGTCGATCTCGGTATCGCCGTCGACACCGAGGACGGCCGGTTCGTACCGGTCCTGCGCGACGTGACCGACCGCCGGCCTGCCGACTTGCGTCGCGCCCTCGACACCTTGAGAGCCGACGTCGCCGCCCGGACGGTGCCACCCGAGCACCTGCGCGACCCGACGATCACCTTGTCCAACTTCGGGGTCTTCGGTGGCCGGTACGGGGCCCTGGTCGTGGTGCCCCCGCAGGTCGCGATCGTGGGCGCCGGACGCATCCGCGAGCAGGTCGTGGTGCGCTCCGGCGAGCCGACCGTCCGTCGGGTGCTGCCCGTGTCACTCACCTTCGACCACCGTGTCGTCATGGGCGGCGAGGCAGCCCGCTTCTTGGCGACCCTCATCGCCGATCTGGAGGCACCGTCATGACCACCGAGCAGACGACCATCGAGGATCCTTTCCGTTTCACCGACGACCTCGGTCCGGCCAAGATCATTCACCTCACCGAGCGCCGCACGGGGCTACGAGCCACCGTCGTGATCGACAACGTGGCGGCCGGCCAGGCCATCGGCGGTGTGCGCATGGCCCCCGACGTCACCACCCGCGAGTGCTTCTTGCTCGCCCGGGCGATGACCCTGAAGAACGCCGCCGCCGGGCTGCGCCACGGGGGCGGCAAGTCGGTGATCGCGGCCGACCCGCGGATGCCCGAGGCCGACAAGGAACGCTTGATCCGGGCCTTCGCGCGGGCGATCGCCGACCTCACCGAGTACGCGCCCGGGCCCGACATGGGCACCGACGAGACGTGCATGGCGTGGATCCTCGACGAGATCGGGCGCGCCGTCGGCCTGCCCGAAGCGTTGGGCGGGATCCCGCTCGACGAAGTGGGGGCTACCGGCTACGGACTGGCGGCCGCGGTCGATGTCGCGAGCGCACACCTGGGCCTCTCGCTCGACGGCGCCCGCGTCGTCGTCCAGGGCTTCGGTGCCGTCGGGATCCATGCCGCCCGCTTCCTCGCCGAGCGCGGGTGCCGACTGGTGGCCGCCGCGGACTCCACCGCGGCCATCGTCGACCCCGACGGCCTCGACGTGGACGAGCTCGTCGCGACCAAGCGTCGCACCGGCTCGGTGGCCCAGCACCCGACGGGCCAGTGCCTCGAGCGCGACGCCGTGATCGGGGTCGAGTGCGAGATCTGGATCCCTGCTGCCCGACCCGACATCCTGCGAGCCGACAACGTGGACCTGCTGCGGGCCCGCGTGGTCGCCCAGGGCGCCAACATCCCCGCCACGCCGGAGGCGGAGGCTCGCCTGCACGAGCGGGGGATCGTGTCGCTGCCCGACTTCATCGCCAACGCCGGCGGGGTGATCTGCGGGGCGGTCGAGTACGCCGGCGGCACCCGAGCTCAGGCGTTCCACACCATCGACGAGCGCATCCGCGCGAACGTGGCGCAGGTGCTCGAGCGCTCGGCGGCCACCGGACAGCCGCCACGGACCGTCGCGCTGGAGCTCGCCGAGATGCGGGTGCGCCAGATGATGCGGTACCGCCGCTTCGCCTGAGGAGGTCGCCATGTCGTTCCTGGATCGAACCGACGCCGGCCGCCGCCTGGCCCAGCACCTCGCGCACCTGCGCGGCCACGACGTCGTCGTGCTGGGCATCCCACGCGGTGGCGTGCCGGTCGCGGCCGAGGTCGCCTCGGCACTCGGCGCCCCACTCGATGTCGTCATCGTGCGCAAGCTCGGCACGCCGGGCCAGCCCGAGCTCGGTCTCGGCGCCATCGGCGAAGAGGGCGTGCGGGTCGTCAACGACGACATCGTGCGTCTCACCGGCGTGACCGAGCGTGACATCGAGCGGGTCGAAGAGCGCGAGCGGCTCGAACTCGAACGTCGCGCTCGGCGGTTCCGCGGCGATCGTCCGCCGGTCCCGGTGGCCGGGCGCGTCGTCGTGGTCGTCGACGACGGCATCGCGACTGGTTCGACGGCTCGCGCGGCGTGCCGCATCGTGCGCGCGCGGGGAGCAACCCGGGTGGTCCTCGCCGTCCCGGTGGCCCCACCGGGTTGGACGGGTGAGTTCTCCGACGAGGCCGACGAACTGATCGCGGTCGAGACGCCCGCCGGCTTCCATGCCGTCGGACAGTGGTACCGGGACTTCCGCCAGTAAAGCGACGACGAGGTCGTCGAACTCTTGGAGCGAGCCCACCGGGCCACCACGGCACGACCATCGGGCGAGCAGACCCGCACCGTCGAAGCCTTCGATGCCGAGGTCGAGATCCCCTGCGGCGCCGCGCACCTCGCCGGACGGCTGACGATCCCCGCCGGAGCGACCGGCCTGGTGGTGTTCGCCCACGGCAGCGGCAGCAGCCGCCACAGCCCCCGCAACCGGTACGTCGCCGAGGTGCTGCAGGAAGCTGGGCTCGGCACGCTGCTGTTCGACCTGCTCACCACGAGCGAAGAGCGGGACCGAGCCAACGTGTTCGACATCGACCTGCTGGCCGGGCGCCTGCACCTGACGGCGAGCTGGGTTCGCCGACTCCCCGCGGCTGGCGGGCTCCCCCTCGGCTACTTCGGGGCCAGCACCGGAGCAGCTGCAGCCCTGTGGGCCTCCACCGAGGAGGGCGCCGACGTTGCCGCCGTGGTGTCTCGCGGCGGACGGCCCGACCTCGCCGGACCTCGCCTCGCCGCCGTCAGCGCGCCGACCCTGCTCATCGTCGGCAGCCTCGACGAGGTGGTGCTCCACCTCAACCGCCAGGCCCAGGCCCAGATGACCTGCGAGTCCCGCCTGGCCGTCGTGCCCGGAGCGACCCACCTGTTCGAGGAACCCGGTACCCTGCAACAGGCCGCCGAGCTCGCCCGCGACTGGTTCGTCGCCCACCTGTCGTCTTGATCCGCAGCGACCCGACCGCCGATCATGGCGGGATGACCGACACCTTCATCCGGCTGGATGAGTCGACCGCCGACGAGCAACGTGTGGCGTGCGACCTCGCCGACGAGACCTCGCCGCTCGGACCCGTCGAGCCCGTCGTGCGGGCCGTCTTCGCCGGGAGGTTCGGGCGATGAGCTCGCCCCGCCAGCTCCTCCAGGTCGCGCAGCACGTCGAGGACCTCGACCGAGCCGTGGGTTTCTACCGCGACGTGCTCGGTCTGCAGTTGCTGGGTCGCTTCGATCCGCCCGGCATGGCGTTTTTCCAGATCGGTGAGGTGCGCATCCTGCTCGAGGCCGCCGCCCCCTCGGCGGTGCTCTACCTCGAGGCCGATGACATCGAGGCCGAGCACCGGCGCCTCGAGGCCGCCGGCGTCACGTTCCAACGGGGTCCACACCTCGTGTTCCACCACGACGGCACGTTCGCCCCTGATGGCCTCGAGGAGTGGATGGCGCTGTTCCACGACTCGGAAGGCAACCAGCTGGCGATCATGGAGCGCCGCCAGACCTGACCCCCGGTGGCGTACACATGGTGTCAGACACCATGTGTACGTGTCAGAGGCAGCGGAGCTCGACGTAGGGCGATGTCGCCGCTCGGGCCATCGCGCCGTAGCCGGGGTAGAACGCGACGCGGTCGCCGACGGCCAGCTCTCCGTGGGCGTCGGACACGTCGAGCACCAGGTAATCGCTCGAGGCCCCGAGGATCCGCAACCGGGGGTCGACCGGCGTCAGCCCGCCCGGATCGGTGTCGACGACACCGAGGTTCACCAGCGCATGGTCCACCCACCCCCGGTCGACGAACTCACGGCGGTGTCCCATGGCGTCTTCACCCCGCTCACCGAGCGGGACAGAGGGTTTGCGGCCCACCTCGAGCACCTCGCCGTGCAGGACGACTGCGTCCTGGACGGTGCCCGGCCAGGGCAACCGGTGGATCGTCTCGCGTCCCAACAGGATCGCCTCACCGATCCGCAGATGGTCGACCCGGGACGGCATCGCACCCGAGGCGACAAGGGGCAGCGCGCTCGAGTTGCCCGCCGAGACCCGCTCGACCCGGATCGACAGCTGCTGCTCGACCTGTTCGACGAGGGCCACCAGCCTGCCCATGTTCTCCGTCGTGGGCACCACCCCACCGAAGCAGGCCAGATTCGCCCCGATGCCCGCCAGATGCACCCCCGGCGTCACGGTGACCTGACGCACCACCTCGACGAGTCGGTCCGGCCACACCCCTTCGCGCAGGTCCCCGAGGTCGACCATCACGATCACCCCGTGGGACCGGCCCCGCCGGCCCGCACGGGCCCCGAGCGCCGCGATCACACCCGGCTCGGCGTTGCAGCTCGCACCGGCCAGGTCCACGACCTCGGCGACGCTGGACAGCGACGGGATCCGCAGCAGCAGCATCGGGGCCCGAACCCTGCTGTCCCGCAGTCGGCGGAGGTGCTCCAGCCGTGACTCCCCGATCGACTCCACACCGCCGCGCAGCATCGCCGCCGCCACCTCGGGCTCGCCGCCGATCCCTTTGGTCACCCCGGTCACGGCGATACCGTGTGCCGCGCAGAGGTCGACGATCGCCCGGGCGTTGTGCTCGACCTTCGCGAGGTCGACGGTGAGCACCCGCCCGCCCACTCAGCCCTCGTCCAGCTCCCGCAGCCGACGGACCAAGAAGCTCGCCACGTCCTGACCCGTCGTGCCACGCCCGAACCCGGCGTCCATGCCGCACGACCTCGCCACCTCATCGGTCAGCTGGGTGCCGCCGGCCACCAGCACCAGCCGATCCCGGATGCCTCGCTCGACCGCCAGTCGGTGGAGGCGTTCCATGTTCTTCTTGTGCACGTCGCCGTGGGTGAGGATCGTCGAGATCAGCACGATCCGGGCTCGATGCTCCTCGGCGGCGTCGAGCACTCGCTCCACCGGCACCGAGGTGCCGAGGCGGTGACACTCGAAGCCGTATCGCTCGATGCCGCCGTGCTTCAGGTCCAAGATCTCCTGCAGGCCGACCGAGTGCTCGTCCTCGCCCACCGTCGCCGCCACCACCTGCAGGCCCCGAGGCCGCACGTACGCCTCGATCGCCGCATGGGACAGCGGCTCGACCCGCTCGGGCAGCGTCAGCAGGTCGGCGCGCATGGGTAGGTCGGCGACCCCGTTGATCTCGAACACGCTGCCTTCGGCAGGGTGCAGGACCCGGCGATGGATCACCTGGGGATCACCGAGCCCGAGGTGGCGGGCCATCTCGAGCGCGGCGGCCTCGGCCAGCTCCTGTGGGGCCGGCACGAAGATCGTCACGCACACGATCCCGTCGCCGGCTTTTTCCACCTCGGGCCGCAGGATCCCGGCGTCGCGCTCCGCGAGGGGAACCGCCAACCGACGCTCGACGTTGTCGTCGGGGTCGAGCTCGTCGATGTAGACGATCTTGGAGTCGTCGCACAAGGTGCAGCCCCCGATCACCTCGCAGGGCCGGCCACCCCCGGTGTCGTACACGTTGACCCCGAAGTGGCTGCACACCGGCGCGCCGTAGCCGGGTTCGCGCGCCACCACCGTCCCGGCCCCCACGCCCGCCGCCGGGTCTCGCACGATGCCGTCACCGGCGCGCTCGGGGAACAGGCCCGAATCGACGAACTCGCCAGCGGCCACGGCGGCGTAGTACCCGCCCAGCTCGACGATCTCCTCCAAGAACAGCACGGCCCGCTCGATGATCTCCCGCACGGCGTCGCGCAGCGGGCCGTCGGTCCGCAGCTGCACGAGCTCACGCACACCGTCGAGCCCCATGAACGTCTGGCGGGCAGTCTCCACCCCGGCCACGTTGTGGTAGTGCCACGGGCAGTTGCGGCCCTCGTCGGGCGTGATCGTGCTCTGCACGTCGGCCGAGGTCAGCGCCGAGATCAGCGTGTCGAGCACGTGGGTGACGGTCGCTTCGCGCGTGTCGGATTCGATGTAGCGGGTGTTCTGCTGGGCTCGGAAGCGGCACCCGGCGAAGACCTCGCGCAGCGCGACGGCGTACGGGAGGTCGAGCCGCAGCATCGGCGCCGGCGGGGCGGTGGGCGGCACCGTCGACAGGCCGATCTGCGACGACGGCATGCCGACCGCCCGGCTGTACGCGGTGTTGATCGCGTGCTGCACCAAGAGCTCGGGGGTCACCTTCCACGCCTGCTTGGCCGTCGCGTTCGCGTTGTGCGCACCGTCGATCTGGAAGATCCCGGCGTCGGCGAGGATCCGCTTGGACTCGGCAGCGTCCACGAACGAGCGGTGCATGTTGATGCCCCGGTACAGTACGTTGTACTGGGGATCCTGGTGAGCGCCGTTCACCCCTTCTTCGGCGTAGAGCACGGCCATCTCCGGCCCGGCCAGGCCGCTCACGTACGAGTGGAAGTTGATCGGCCGGCCGACCTCGTCCTCGATGGCGTCGAGCGCCTTGCGGGTCGCCCGCAGCTGTTTGCGGGTGATCGGGATCCCACCGACACCTTCGGGCGTGCCCTCGATCAGCCCGTCGATGTGTGACTGACCGGTGGTGCGGATCACCATGATGTGGTCCGCTCCGTGCCAGGCCGCCATCCGCATGCGCCGCAGGTCGTCCTCGAAGCGGCCCGAGGCGATCTCGGTCGTGATCACCGGCGTGCACTGGGGGTCGATGTCACCGAAGCTGTGGGCCGCAGGGAGCGGCACCGACCGCGCGAGCGGCGCCGAGGTGTCGCGGTACTCGAACGGGCCGAGCTGCTGGTCGGGGCGGGGCACGCGCCAGGTCCACCCTGCCCGGCGGGGCCGGTAGTGCTCCAGGTCGGCCAGCACCTCTCGGAGATCCAGCCGCTCGTTGGGCGACAGCTTCACGGCTGCACCTCCTCCCACCAGCTCCCCGCCAGCAGGGCCTGACCCGCCTGGCGAGGTGTCACCGCTCGCCGTGCGGCGAGCTCGGCCACGAGCCGACCAGCACCGTGCCCGAGCAGCCCGCGCTCGACGAAGCGGTCGACGAGGGCCTTGGCCTCCACGCTGGACAAGCCCATGCGTAGCAGGACCGACCGCTCGATCGCCGGCGTCGTGTGCGTGCGGGCCTCCTCCACCAGCGGGGCCACGATCTGATCCGCCAGCTCCCAGAAGCGGGCTCGCAATTCGGCGTCGCTGAGCGAGCGCAGGTGCTGCCGACGGGTCTCGAAGTCATCGGGGCGGGGCATCGAGCGCATGGATCTCCTTTCGGACGCGGTCGGGGCTCCAGCGGGTCTCGTCGGCCAGGAAGTGCACATCGGCCTCGCCGAGACCCGAGCCCTCGGGCAGCGACGCCACCACGTTTCGCAGGTACGAGCGGCGGAGCCGGTCGAGATCGACCTCGACGACGCGCAGCTGCGAGGGATGTTCCGGGATCACGATGACCTCGCCGGGTCGGTCCAGGGACGGGTCGCCCCGAAGGATGCGGATCCCCTCCTGTCGGGCCCGGTCGAGCTGGGCCAACGGATGCTTGCCGGCGCCGGTGTACTCGGTCTCTTGGACGACGACCACCTGGTCGCGATCGAGGTCGCGAGCGATCGCCATCGCCGCCGCGAGCGACGTGTTGCCGGCCGGGCCCCGCTCGAGCCCCTCGAGCTCGGCAAGGGCCTGGGTGGCCCAGAACACCTCACCCTGCGTGACCGTGACGAAGCGGTCGAGGTACCGCAGCGGCCGCGCCGCGCTACGCGGCACGTCGGCCCGGTCGGGCCAGGTCGTGAACGGCAGCGAAAAGCCGGTGTGGCCGGTGGTGAACGACTTGCGGTTGAAGTCGCGGTCCGAGGCCATGTGCAGACCAGTGAGATCGACGCTCGCCCCGACCACCTGGGTGTGCTCGGCACCGGCCTGGCGCAGGCCGCGCGCCGTCCCGGTGACGTTGCCGCCCCCGGCGTGGGTGATCACGACCACATCGGGGTCACGGCCGGTCACGGCGCGGGTGTCGTCGGCCACCTCGTAGCCGAGCGTCTCGATGCCCAGGATCGAGTACGGCGTGTAGAGCGAGGCATCGAAGAACCCGGTCTCGTCGAGCACGTCCAGGAACACGCTGAACAGCTCAGGACCCACCGACAGGCGCAGCACCTCAGCGCCGTAGGCCTCGCAGGCGCGGGTCTTCTCGGCGATCTCGGGCTGGGCGATCCCCCGGCTGTCGAAGGCCTCCTGGACGATGACGCACGGCAGCCCAGCCTTCGCGGCCTGGGAGGCCACCTTCGCAGCCTGGGAGGCCACCGCGGCGCCGTAGTTGCCGCTCGTCGCGGCCGCCACTCCCGGGTAACCCCGCTCGCGGGCTTCGTGCACCGACAGCGACGCCCGGCGGTCCTTGAAGGACCCCGACGGGTTGGCCGCCTCGTCCTTCACGAAGATGCGGGCGCCCCGACCGGGGGCGGACACCCGCCGGACGACCTCGGTCAGCCGGTGCAGCTCCACGAGCGGGGTCCGACCGACCGCGGTGAGCTCTTGCACGGCGCGGACCCGATCGAGGTCGTAGCCCGTGTCGGCGAGCAGGCGCTCGTAGTCGAAGCCGACCTGTCCCGTCGCATAGCGCGCGTAGTCGATGCCCACCGCCCGTTGCACGATCTCGTCGCGCCGGGCCATCACGTCGGTGTAGCTGCTCACGGACCGCTCTCCCGCAACAGCGCCCGGAGCTCGGCCCCGACCTGGCTCAGCTCGGGCACGGGTGGCCCGAACGAGTGCGAGTAAGCCGGCGCGACCTCCACCAGCCGTCCCCCGAGTTGTCGTCCGGCCGCCGTGGTGACCTCGGCGCGATCACCGAGCGCGGCCGGCGACACCAGCCATCCCCGCACCGTGCGCTCGAGCGGCACACGCTGGGTCTCCTCGGGCACCTGCGGGGCGCGTCGTCCCGCCGGCAGGACGATCTCGTGGAGCTCCACCCACGTCCCGGCCGGCACCACCTCAGCCATGCCCCACCCCCCGGGCCTCCAGCAGCGCGCGCACGTCGCCTTCGATCGCGGCCGGCACCGGCAGGTCGGCCATGGTCACCAGGCCGGCCGGTGCGGTCAGCACCCGCGGGATCATGTTGACCGCCAGCGCCGCGGTCGCCGTGCCTCCCGGGATCTCGGGCGAGCCGGACAGCGCGACGTCGGGTTCACCTCGGATCTCGATGCGGTCGCCCGTGGCAACGCCTTCGACCTCGGGGCACACCTGCTGGGGGTGCACGAGGGTGATGACCGGACGCCCGCGGCGGTAGGCGACGGCGGTGTGACGGCACCCGGCCACGGCACCCGGCTCGACCACGACGAACGGCGTCTCCCGGCGCACGGCCGCCACGATCGGCTCGCGGGTCTGCTCGACCCGGTCGATCTCCCAGCCCAACGCGGTCGCGATCATGGCGATCGACTCCGGGAAGCCGACGTGCCCGACGA
>FWPV01009903.1_pt1 | contig 15887 bp, 13 predicted proteins | sample 2228371 | NCBI WGS metagenome assembly FWPV01 (sample SAMEA103939776, study PRJEB20133) | metagenome | reverse complement strand
TATGATTGACTGATTTATTCAATCCTTATATACTGTAATAAATTTCAACCTGTCCAATAGAAGAAAACTCAGTCAGCAGATTAAGCAGATTGAGCAGATTTTTCATTGCTAATCCACTCAATCTACTCAATCTATTCCGAAAATGTCAACGGATGACTCTCATGAAAAAAGCCCTTCTAACCACAAAGGACCCTAAGGACTCCAGGTAAGGTTGGAAATCTCTAATGATTCAACGCGGAAACGGCAATTTTGTGAATCCACACCGTAAAATCCTTTGTGCACTTTGTGTCCTTTGTGGTTTGTACGGTGAAGTTGTGGATTGAAAAGCAAAAATCCGTTCAATCGTACAGGGCGATAAATTTTACTGTGTTGCCTACTTCATCAACAGCATCCATTTCACATCAACCTCCTCGACGCCGATAGGCCTGTACAAGTTTTTTTTCTCTGTGTCCTCAGTAGTTATTCTCAAAGGAGGCAAAATATGCAAGTCAGTTTGAATTTTGTGACCCCACTTTGGACGGCGGATGCCAGCAAGCAGGCTAACCGCGTACAAGTGACCGGGCTGCTGGGCAGTTTGCGCTGGTGGTATGAGGCGATTGTGCGCGGCATGGGGGGCTATGCTTGTACGCCTACCGGTGAGCAGCGTTGCGCTACTGAAGGTGGCTTGTGTTCGGCATGTCAGATGTTTGGCGCGACCGGGCAAGCCAAAGCCTTTCGATTGAGTGTGTCTGCGGACGCGACGAAACTACAGCGTCCGTATGGTTTAACAAGCGACGTTGTGGAGTCCAGACGCCCAGGAAAGGATGGGAGTCGGGCGAGGTATTATTTCCTATCTGGATTAGCAGGGACCGTGTCGCTCACGATTCTGCCACGGCAGCGTGAGGATGATACCACCCCCGCTTTACTCGTGGGTGTATTGGAATTCATCCGCCGCTACGCGGCTCTAGGCGCCAGAACTAACCTGGGCTATGGTGTGTTTGAATGGCAATCGCGACCGCCGGCGTTAGAACAAGCTGCCGATTTCACGAGGCGATTCAACCTTAGTCCAGGAGCAACTGCACACAATCAACCTTTGTGGCCGGATTTACGGTATATGTTTTTTGTGACGGTAGCGCTGCCGGCGGTCTGGGATGCGGTGAAGTTTGTGGATTTCAAACATGACTTGCGGGAGGCACTCAGAAACAGTGCTGCCATTCAGGCCGCCATTCCTAATAGTAGAGAACGGGATCGTTTGCGCCATTTCTTGCTGGGGACAGTTCGAGAGAATCCTAACCAGGCCAGCAAAGTCAAAATGGCCTTGTTGCCAGGAGGTGCAAAATTACGAGTTTGGGGCTGGATTCCTACACAATTGCCCGGCAAACTGAATCGGGAGATTGTACTGGATCTGTTATACCGGCAACTCGCGGGTTTGGGGTCCTTGGACTGGCGTGAGTTTGCGGCCTCTCGTGATCCTCACCCACTGAGCGACCCCTCTCAATTTCTTAACACCCTTATGCGATGATAAGTGAAGGAGGTGCTAAATGAGCTATGAATGGCATACCGAATTTATGCTCAGACTACAGCGATGGGAGGCGCTGGCAAACCATGCCCGCGCAGAACTGACCCGTGCGGGCGCTACTAATCCTGCTCGCGGAAGAGTCACCAGGGAAGCCGAGGAGTTGGCACGCAAGCGGTTACAGGAAATGTCACAATGTGCAGATGCCTATGCCGCATTACAACTCCTGAGTCAAACCGTGGGTGATGAAGACTCTGGAGGCCAATGGGCAGTACAAGCCAAAGAGGTCTATGCTGGTCAACTGCCCGCTTATAACACGTATCTGCGTGCGCAGAATGATTGTTTGACATCGCTAGGACTAAAGACGCCAGCACTGAAAGAGGCAGATTTAGCCGTCTTGCCAGAGTATAGTTTTTTTCTATACCTGCCATTTACTCTGGCAGCACCCTATTTGAGCAAAGATGATGAACCCCTCTATATTCATGAAAACCCGGTGCGCAAGGATGCCGTTTTCCGCGTCCCACTGGTTTCGGCCACCGGATGGAAAGGTGCACTGCGCGCTGCGTTGCGGTATACACTAGGTGTGGATGATGCCGATCCCCGGGTCATACGGCTCTGCGGCAACACCAAAGCAGCAGATAGTGATTTTCACCGCGGTTCACTCACATTCTTTCCTACCTATTTTGACAAAATTGCTGTGGGCATTATCAACCCACATAATCGTGAAACCGGCGCCGGACAACAACCAATTCATTTGGAGCAGGTTCCGGCAGGAGCGCAAGGAACTCTGGCATTGTTGTACACCCCCTTCTGTGAATCGGTTATAGCGAAAAACGAAAGCGCTTTCTCTGCCCGCAAATTGGCTTGGGCTGATGCGGCCGTAACGTTGGAAGCCGTCTATATGATGCTGAACGCTCTGGGGTTTGGGGCAAAAACGACAGCGGGAATGGGCCGGGCAATGACGCGACTACCTGCAGCGGGATATTTCTTGTTTCCCTGGCAGGCGGCCAAACCTCGTAAGCCCTTTGTTTTGGAATCGCTAGATATTGTCTTAGAACTGAGTAAACAACTGTCTGCAGCTATCACAAAAGGAGGTCACCATGCCTGAATCCCTCTTGGAACGCGCAAAAGCGAACCGCGAGACCGTCCTGCTGGCCGAACTCGGCGCCTGGCTGCACGATCTGGGCAAGCTAAGCTCAAAATTTGTGCTGCACTTTGTGGATAAAACTATCGAATGGGATCATGAGAAAATTTTTAGCTATGATGAGAATACCATTTCCTGCGTGCTCCGCAATTGGTTGAAACATGGGCGGTTGGAAAACGGCCACACCAGCCTTGAGTCACTCATACAGGGACATCATCACAGCGACTGGGAAACCTTAACCCACTGGCAACGCCTGCTGGTACGCGCCGACGGCAACGAATCGGGAGAAGATGAATACAACGCCTCCGGCTCGCCGCAGTGTAAACCGGTGCAGCGCGCCACGGTGTTCGGGCGAGAAGATGAATTGGATTTGCCGAATATGGACGCGGAGCGTCTGGCGCTCTATGCCCAACTCGAACCCTGTTTGACGACAGCGCCCTACGACCGCGACGCGGTCTGGAAACTTTTACGCGCTGTGTTCAATAACGGCCTCGGCAAAACCCAGCGCGCCGCCAACGACATCCGCCTGGACCAACACGTCTGGGGTGTTGCCAGCCGCTTCAAGGCGTTTGTAGCGCGCGATTTGCTGGACCCACCCGAGGAAAAAGGAGGGAAACCAGAAATTCGCAATAAGTTCCGTATACTCACCGTGCAATGGGATTCATGGGAAGCGATCACGCCCTTTGCCCGCCTCTCTGACGTGGCGGGGCGCGTGGCCTTGCTGGTGAACGTGCGCGACGCCTTGCGCCACGCCATCGAGACGGAGTACGCCATCGGCAACCGCATCTATGAGGATGACGACGGCATTCACTTCCTGGTGGCGGATCTGGAATGGGGAAACGAGTTGGATACTCTAGTATACAAGATTGTCAATGAAAAGAGCGGCGGCGAACTGTTGCCGGTGGTGACGTTGAGCGACCCGACCGAGCGCGTGACCCTTCTGGCGCATCAGATGGCGGAGGCGCGTAAAACACTGCCCATCGTCGGCGCGCCGGAATGGACGACAACGTGGCAAGGTGACGTTGAAACGGAAGTTTGTCCGGTGTGTCGCCGCCGGCCGGCCAAGATCGTAGATGTGGATGGCCAGCGACAAGCGCTGCCGTGCAAGTTCTGCGAAGACTGTCGTGAGGCAGGACTGAAACAACGCCAGGCGGGCGGCGATAAACCATCTACAGACAAGCCTGGGGGCACGCTGTGGAATGGCGAAATCGCCGACGCGCGCGGCAAGACGGCGCTTATCGTGGCCCGCTTTGACCTGGAAGACTGGCTCAAAGGCGATTTTCTGCACACGCTGTTCATCACTTCGCCGCAGGACATGATTCACTCATACCCTGATATGATGGATTTGGCTAGATGGCAATGTGTACAAGCGGGTGCAAGAGAACTATTAGAACTCAAGGGGTCACTGGAACCTATCAGAAAGTATCGCGCAGATATTAAAGGTATTTCTGAAGAATACCAACGGCTTCAACAAAATCCTCGCGTAAAATCTGCGATATTGTTGCAAAAAGCCCAGGCTTTAGAAGCGGCAAAGGAGAGATTCTGGGCAGCCGTGATCACGGGGGTAGGTCAGGAACATGGCGGAGAAGTAAGGGAGCGGGTTGACTTTGTCTCATGCGAATTGAAAGCACTTTACCCTGAAATCGGTGCGGATGACGCCTATTTTACACTTGCCTTGGCTCGCAAGAATCCCTCGGCCGAACGTTTATTGCGCGTCTGGCAGACAACCGAGGAGTTTCTGCAAAAGCGTGCCGAGGCCCTAGAGCTAGCGGTGGGCGAAAAGCGCGAGCGTATTGTCTTCGCTTTAGAGGGCCGTCCACCAGGCGGTATCTGGACGGCCGAGGTTCCTGGTTTGGGAGAGGTTGAGCTTTTTGTCAGACCGCGAGAAGACGACAAAGCACAGTTCACCCAGGCGCAAACCATCGACCGTGTGGATAAGAATCAGATTCCGACGATCCAGGCCGCCATCGCGCGGGACGGGCGTGTGCGGCTCCTGAAGCTGGAAAACGCGCGCCCTGGACAGGAACCGGCGCCGCGCAGTTATCGCGTCACCAGCAGTGCTGAACTTGAACTCTACATCCCCTTCCAGGTCATCACCGTCAGCCCCAACCTGCTGCTGGCGATGGTCCCCGCCGATAAGGCGTTGGCGATTGCGCAGGAGATGCAAACCGCCTATGCTGCGGAATTCAGCAAGGTGCAGGGGCGGCTGCCCTTCCACGTGGGGCTGGTCTTTATGGACGCGCACTACCCGATGTTCGCCGCGCTGGATGCAGCCCGCCGCTTTGCGGAGACGTTCGACGAACTGGCGAATGGGCGAATGGGCGAATCAGCGAATGGTGAATCTACGGCGCGCCGCCAAGCGGGATCCTGCGATGATCTGAGCGGCCGGTGGGCAAAGGCTACGGTGGAGGGAATCGCCCTTGAGAACGACGGCAAAGATTACATACTGCAACTGAAGAGCGATCGCTTTGGAACCTGGCAATGGCGCATTTCGGCGCGTTTGGGCAACGATGCGCCGGATCACTATCACCCTTACATGCTGGTGAAAAACGGCGATCACCTGGAAGAGCGCGGGATGAGCCTGCGCGGTCCTTACGGACGCTGGGTACACGTCTCGCAAGTGCAAGCGGGCGATACCATCGGCTTTTTGCCCAACCTGTTCGACTTCATCTCCCTGGACACGGTGAGCCGCCGCCTGGAAGCGCGCCTCGATCCCAAAACGCGCGACCGCCGACCGCCTCCGCTGTTGGGCGCGCGGCATAGCCCTCGCCCCTATCTGTTGGAGCGCGTCGGCGATCTGGCGACAGTGTGGGAGACGATATGCGACGTTCCCGGCATGTCCGAATCGCGTTTGCAGGCGGCGACCACGCTGCTAGCCCGCAAGTGGGAAGCCTGGGAACTGGCGAAGAACCCCGCCGGCGCGCAGGCCGAGCCGTATCGCTGGTTGGTGGAAAAGACCGTGGCGCAGGATTTCAACAGCAGTGAGGTTATCCATCAGGCAATCCTCCATGGTTCGTATTTCGACGTGATTGACCTGTACCGGCACATTCTTAAACAACCCATCCAAAAATCAAAAACGCAAACCAAAGAAGAGGAGGTAGCGTCATGACAGCAGAACCCTATTTGCAGAAAGTGTATTACAGTCTGGCACTCGACCCTATCCACATTGGGATGGGCGGCTATCGTTTGGGCGAAGTAGATTTAACCATCGTGCGTGAGCCGGGAACGGGCCTGCCCAAGATTCCCGGCTCCAGCCTGGAAGGCGCCGGCCGCGCTTATACCGCGATGCGCACGAAAAATTACCGCCGCCCCAAAAACCTCAAGCCGAGTTATGACCCCGAAACCGGGCAGATCAACCCGCCGCCTGCGGATTTCGAGCCGGAAGGCCATATGAGCTGCGCCGGAAAGGGCGGCGAGAACGGCGCCGACCACTGCGGCGACATCAACTGTCCGGTGTGTGTGACCTATGGGTTCACCATCGGCCCGCAGAACCGCAGTTTCCACGGGATGGCGCAGTTCTACGATGCGCAGATCCTGTTCTTCCCGGTGCACAGCATGGTTGGCCCGCTGTGGGTGACGTCAGCAGAGGCACTGGCTGCCGCGGGGTATACGTTGCCAGAAGACCAACGGGTGAGCGGTGACCAGATTTGCACGGTGCAGGGCCTGGTGGAGAACAAACCTCCCCGTCGCTGGGGGCTGAACCTGGGCTGGCTTTTCCTGGAGATTGCCCGTGACAACCTGGATGCGGGGACGCTGTGGCAAGGGTTGGAACTGCCCGCCGGCCTGGAACAGATCAAGCCGCGCCTCGTGTTGGTTCCCGACGCGCTCTTCAGCCTGGTGGTCAACAACAACCTGGAAGTGCGCACCTCCGTCTCCATTGACCCGGCGACCGGCGCGGCGGAAGAGGGCGCGCTGTTCACCTACGAGGCGCTGCCGCGTGGGACGGTGTTGCAGTTCCCCATCACGTTTCACAATCCGCAGCATTACGTCTTTCCGACCTGGAATGAAAGGGACAAGAAAGTGGAATCTGAGCCGTTCTCATCTACCCGCACTCCCGCCTGGGTGCAGACGCAGGTGGAAAAGGGCCTGCGGCTGATGGAATACCTGGGCGTGGGCGGGATGAACACGCGCGGCTTTGGCCGCCTCAAGGTGCTCAACCTGAACGCAGAAGGAGGGCAGTGAGATGGATAACACCAAACGCAATCTGGAGGCCGTCTGTGCCGAATATGGCAGCGCCATCGAGCGCCGTAAGGGTGGCGACAAAGAAGCCAAACGCCTGGAAACCATCGTGCGCAATGCGCTGGGCGTGTTGCGCGAGGATGGCGTGTTCGCGTTCTATCTGTTTCTCCAATATCGCAAAGACGATGGCGGCGGGATTATATGGGATGAAGTCCGCAAGCTGTGGCGCGATAACGCCGTTGGCCCGCTCCTATCTGGCAATGGCAGCGACCGCGAGCAAGTCATTGCCCTCACCGATGACCTGACCGCGCTGTTGCTGGCGCGCGAGGTAGCGGAGCGGACCTTGATCTACGCGCTGTACGGACTGCGCGGCAAGGAGTAGGGCGATGGGCTGGCAAGCCGTAACCTTGACCTATCGCGCGACTGCGCCGCTGTTGCTGGGCGATTATCCGCTGGGCTTCATCCAGCGCACACGGCGTTTCATCCCCGGCTGGACGCTGTGGGGTGCGTTGACGGCCGCCTTGACCCGCGCCGCCTTTCGCGACGCCGACGGCGCGCGCTACGAGGCCGTGGGGGAGTGGGTGGCCCATAACCTGCTCACCTCGTATGCTTACCTGTTGGTCAAAGATCAACAGGGGACAGCACAAGTGGCTGCGCCGCATTTCGCGGCGGCACGCTGGTTCTATGGCCCGTTGCCGGCGGCGCAGTTCGAGGCGCGCTTTGTGACCTCGGTGGGGCAGACCGCCATCGCGCCGGCAAGCCTCACGGCGCAGACCAACACGCTGCATGAGACGGAATCGCTTTCACCCTACGATCTGGAGAACGGGGGGCCGGCGCACTGGCAATTTACCCTGTACCGGCGCGCGGGGGAGTGGAACCATGGGCGAAAGAGCGCATCAACGAATGAGCGAGAGGTCGCTGCGACAATGGCGGCGCTGGCGTTGGATGACGTGGTCGCCATACTGCGCACGTTGAGCGTGGGCGCAGAGCGCGGCTATGGGATGGGGCGGTTGGAGCGCGTGGCGCAGGGAGGCCGGTGTGACGATGTACCTGGCGACGAGTATCCCGTGCCGCTCGATTGGGACGGCAAGACCCTACACGCTCACGTCCGCGTGACCGATCTGGACGGCGCTCACGTGCGCGGGCGCGCCGAGGCCATCCCCTGGCGTTGGTGGAAAAACACCCCGGACTCCAACGGCAAGTCGTGGGGGCCGGGCCAACAGCAGAGCGTGCAGTGCTTCTATGTCCCCGGCTGTGTAGTAGAAGATGCAGTGTGGACGCCGGTGATCGGCCCGCACGGCATCTGGCAGAGGAGGGGAGTGGCATGAACGCTCGTTCCATTTTAACGCCCCGCCACCCCGAAACCGGCCGCGCGCACGCCGAGGTCCGCGAGAGCCTGTTTGCCTTGCTGGTGATCACCGTGGCGTTGGGGGCGATTCTCAACGCGCTGATCAATCATCTGGGCGCGGCGGCTGTGGGCGAGTGGCGTTGGTGGGCCTGGTTGATCGGGCTGCTTGCGGCGGGCGTGGTGCTGGTGGGGCTGGGCATTGCCCACGACGATCGGCGTGTCGGGCAGACGGAGACGGAGATCGAGCTGCTGCTCCCCTACCTGGCGCGCGCGCGGGGACGGGTTGACTTGGGCGAACGCCGGTCTTATGCGATCACCCTGGCGGCGCGCGAGGCCTGGCGCGCCGCCTGGGGCGAAGGAGGGGTGACACTGCCGGATGACGTCACCGGCCCGTTCACCCGGCGCATCCTGCCCTTTCACATGGATTTGACGCGCTATCTGCTGACCGTGGGATTCGCGCGCTATGGCAAGGAACGCGAGCCGGACGCGGCCCGGCATAGCTGGCTGCGGCCCACCATTCCTCAGGCAACGCTGCCCTGGGCCGAGTTGCCGGAGCGTCTGCGCGACAATCCCTTTGCCAAAGCGGTGGGGCGGGCCTGTCCCAAGGCCCTGTCGCTCCCGGCCGGCGCGCAGTTGACCGCGGACATGGAGGGCGATTGTCTGATCCGGTTGACGTGGCGCCGGTGGCGCCGGCTGCCCTGGAGGCCGCGCGGTGAACTGCGCCTGCGCTGGCTGGGCCCGCTTTCCGAAACGGGACGGGAAGACAAACGCTACGAATTGCTCACCGCGCGGCTACCGGCGCTGGAAGCGGGGATGCGTTGCCACGTGGTCGTCACCCGGTTGGTAGCGGAAGTGGACACGCGCTGGAATTTTCTGGCGTCTGTGGCGGGATTCCACGATTGGGCGCTCAACCTGGCCCATCGCTTACAGCAGCAGATGGATTACTCCGCCTGGTGGGAGTATTTGCTGCAACGCACCGTCGTGGACCTGGATTGGAAAATCGGCTGGATCGAGAAGGGGGGCGAACCGGGGCTGGCCGAACGCCTGCGCAGGATGGACGATCGTCTCGCGCGTTTGGAGGCGCAGCTGTGGCCGGATGAGCCGCCCGGCGGTGACACATCCGGCGCATGGCTCAGCGGCGCGGGGAAAACCTCGACCGAGTAGTCAACTCGTCGAGGGCAGGCAAACAATCAGGACTTACACCGCTTCCCTGAATTTTACCGCCGAGAGCGCAAAGGGCGCAGAGACTTTACAATTTCTCGGCGTCCTCAGTGGCCTCTGCGCTAAAAAACAGCCGCGTCTGCGGAAGTCCTGACAATGACGAAAATGCCTGCGCCGGATCTCAATCAGGCGTTGCAGGAACGGTAGAGGAGACGTTATGTTATGTGCGGTCGTCATTCAACTGGAGGCCCTCACGGCGGGCAGCGTATCCCCTGCTAGCGGGCGCGATGTGCATGGCCTGTGGTTTCACCATTGGCAAGTTGTGGACAGCCGCATGGCCGACCGGTTACATGCGCAGCAGCCGGCACGTCCCTTCAGCCTTTCGCCGCTGTTGGGATTGACTGCCCCATCGCAGGAACAAATCCAGGTGACGCCCGGCGCACGGGCGTGGTTTCGCGTGGCGACGCTGACGGCGGAGCTTTCCACCCGATTGCAAGCGGCCTGGCTGCCGCGCTTGCCGGAGACGCTGACGTTTGGTGCTGTGCAATGGCAGGTGACCAACATCGTGACCGATAACACGGCGCATCCCTGGGCAGGCGTGGCCGACGCCAAAGCGCTGGTCGAGCAGCACCTGTTGGCTGCGGATCCGCCGTGCCGATGGCGTCTGCATTTTGATACGCCGGCCGCCTTCCATGGGGCCGGCGGGCATCTTCCCTTTCCATTGCCCGGCGCGCTGCTCGGCTCCTGGCTGCGGCGTTGGCAGGCCTTCGGTCCCGTGCTCCTGCCGGATTCGCTCGCTGAGCTGGCCCAGCAGAAAGTGCTGATCAGCAGTTACCGGCTGCAAACCGTGCCGGTGCGGGATGGCAAGCGCATGACGATCGGCTGCGTGGGGCAGTTTACCTTGAACGCTGAGGCGCTCAAACCCGGCGAACGGGCCGCGCTCGATCTGCTGGCAGCCTTTGCGTTTTGGGCCGGCAGCGGGCACCGCACCACCCAGGGGATGGGCATGACGCGCGTGGAATGAGAAATGGGGCAACGGATCGAACAGATTTTTGACTGCACTGCACAAACCACAAAGGACACAAAGTGCCCATGGGACAGTTGTTGCAACGCGTTCTGACATTGGACAATCTCCGCATAGCCTGGGAAGCAGTGGCGGAGAATCGCGGTATGGCGGGGGTGGATGATGTTTCCATCCAACGCTGGCGGCGCGACTGGGAGGAACGTCTGGTGAATCTGGTGCGCGACGTGCGCGCCAACCGGTACAAGCCCGGCAAGCTGCGCATCCGCCGGATTCCCAAACGTACAGGTCGCGAATATCGCACGCTGCGCATCCCCACGGTCACCGACCGCGTCTTGCAGCGCGCCGTGCTGCAAGTCCTCTATGACGTCTACGAACCGCTGTTCTTGCGCTGCAGTTTTGGCTACCGGCCCGGCAAATCCCTGCGTGACGCCGTGCAGTACATCATCTTGCAGCGCGAGGCCGGCTTTACCTGGGTGCTCGACGCGGACATTGACGCCTTTTTCGATAACGTGGATCAGCCGCTGCTGTTGGACTTTCTCAAACAACAGATCGGGGATGCACAACTTTTGCAATTGATTGCGGGCTGGCTGGCGCAGGGCCGCCCCACCCCGGACCTGGCGCGCGGCATCCCCCAAGGTAGCCCACTTTCACCGCTGCTGGCGAACGTGTACCTGCACCCGCTCGACGTGGGGTTGACCGACGGAGGCTGGCGTCCCGTGCGCTATGCTGATGATTTTGTGGTCTTTGCCACCACCCAGGCGAAGATAGAAGCCGCTTACTGCTGTACCGAAGCGCTGCTGGCCGATTTGCGCTTGCGTTACGAACTCAGCAAGACACGGATCAGTTCGTTTGCTGCCGGCTTCGAATTTCTGGGCGTGCTGTTCGAGGGCAACGTCTACCGCTACCGGTGGGAAGATAAGCTGATCACCGTGGACGACACCACGGTGGATTGGCTCTTTGGTGATTATGGGCCGACTTATTGAGCGGTGAAGTGATATGCCGACGCTCTATGTAGTAGAACCGGGCGCGCGTATTGAAAAGGAGCACCATCGCCTGTTGGTGACCAAAGAGGACGAGGTGCTGCTGCGCGTGCCCTTGGTCCACGTGACGCAGGTGGTGCTGGTAGGCAACGTGGGCGTGACCACGCCGGCCCTGCACGCGCTCCTGGAGGTCGGCGCGCCGCTGTTGTTGGTGCGGCGCAGTGGTGGTTTGTTGGGGCGTCTGCTGCCGCCCACGCCCAAGAATCTGCCGCTGCGGCAGGCCCAGTACCGCTGCAACGACGATCCGCAGTTTACCTTCAAGCTGGCACGGGCGATCGTGCAGGGCAAATTGCGCAATCAACGCGTGCTGGCCCTGCGCATTCTGCGCCGCCATCCCGCAGCCGAGCGCGTCGCGTTGGACGCGCTTTACGCAGCCGAGGCGCAGGTGGCCGGCGCGCCGGACATGGCGGCACTTTTGGGGGTGGAAGGCAGCGGTGCGCGGGCTTACTTTGCCCTGTATCGGCAGGCCTTTGACGCGGCATGGCAGTTCGAGAAACGGACGCGCCGCCCGCCCAAAGATCCGATCAATGCCTTGCTGAGCCTGGGGTATACCATGCTCGGCAATGTGCTGCTGACGGCGTTGGAAGCGGTGGGCCTGGACCCTTATCTGGGCTTCTTGCACACCGAAAAGTACGGTCGCCCGGCACTGGCCCTGGATTTGGTGGAGGAGTTCCGCGCGCCCTTTGTGGATTCGCTGGTGATGCGGCTGGTCAACTGGCGGATGCTGACGCCGGCGGATTTTGAGGAAGGCGAAACTGAAGGGGAAAGCGCAGGGGACGACGAGGAGGCGGTGGACGCGCAGGAGGCGGCGCCGAGCAAACCGGCCAGGGGGGTGCGATTGACCGAGCGGGGACTGCGGCTTTTCCTGCGTGAATTTGGCGATCAATTGGAAAGCGAAGTGCAGTTGGCGTCGGGTGAGCGGGCGCTCAGTTATCGTAAACACTTCGAGGTGCAGGCCCGGCAACTGGCGCGTGTGATTGCCGGCGAAACGTCCGTCTATACACCCTTTGCGGCGCGGTGAGGGATGGTATGAGGCAGCGACAATTTGTGGTGGTGGTGTACGACATCAGCAACGACAAACGCCGCACGAAATTGCACAACGCGCTACTTGACTTTGGGACGCCTGTGCAGTATAGTGTATTTGAGTGTTTGGTGGGGGAACCAGAGCTGGCGCAGCTGAAGCAGGCCGTGCGGAAGGTCATCCGTCCGCGGGTGGACCGGGTGCGTTTTTATTATCTGTGCGCGGCGTGTGTGAGCAAAACCGAGGTGACCTGCGGGGTGGAGGTGCTGCAGGGGGATAGCAAGACCACCGTCGTCTAAACCGCGACGAGGGTGGGGGGTGAGTGACCTTGTATAGCTTGTCGCGCTCGCGCTCCGGCATCCCCCCACCGCTAGGGGTCAAGAGGGGCGATGGGGACGGCAAAACGCGGTCAAACGCGACAAGGTCGGCTTCTGGGAGGCAGGGAACGCTCGTCGCGGCGGGGTGGCAACGGCAAGGACTGGCCTTTGTACCGTGCCTATCCCCTAGCGCTGGCACATCACCGGAGGTGAATGCGATGTAAACCCCTACCTGTGGCAGTATCAATCGGACAATCCCGTTCGTCGGGATGGAAACAATCACAGACGTTCTGGTGGTATCTCATCGACTTGTTGGGTATCAATCGGACAATCCCGTTCGTCGGGATGGAAACTTCGAGGTTCGCGGGAGCCTGAAACGCCACCTTGCGCGTATCAATCGGACAATCCCGTTCGTCGGGATGGAAACGTTCACACTCGAGGCGAGTTCGTCGCGGCGGATGGCACGTATCAATCGGACAATCCCGTTCGTCGGGATGGAAACTTAAATGGCACGACAACGCCAGGCAGGTCGCGCCATTCAGTATCAATCGGACAATCCCGTTCGTCGGGATGGAAACTGAACTCCACGACCCCCCGACCGGACACCGTCAACGTATCAATCGGACAATCCCGTTCGTCGGGATGGAAACTGAGCTTCTCACCTTGCCAAAAGTTGACTTGGCCGTTGGTATCAATCGGACAATCCCGTTCGTCGGGATGGAAACCCGCCACAGGGGCGGCGGTTGTGAACTTTTTCATTTGTATCAATCGGACAATCCCGTTCGTCGGGATGGAAACCATTGGGTGCCGTCAAACCAAAACCCTTGGAGAGGCCACCAGGTATCAATCGGACAATCCCGTTCGTCGGGATGGAAACTCAGGTCGAGCGCAGTTCTCTGGGTCACAGACCGCAGTTGTATCAATCGGACAATCCCGTTCGTCGGGATGGAAACCGGAATAATCTCTATGGCTTCGCTGTCCGGTTGCGGGATGTGGTTACGGGGAAAAAGTGCAAACTTTCCCCACCGATTCGGTGTTTGCAGGAGGGAATATCCCGACTCGAATATGGGAGGCGGCGACCGATGGGGAAATAGGGGCATTGGCAAGGCCACATAGCGAATCCGTCCCGGGACAAGGGGCGCCAAAGGGAAACTGCCTTGCCGTTACCTGTGAGGATGGCACTGTCAAATTGGGGGATGTTTCAGGACACTAAATGTTGGCACTTGCGTACTTAAACTCTAGGTAGTACACGGATTGACTCGGATTTCACGGATAAAAATAAAAATCCGTGTGTTCCGTGAAATCCGTGTACGAAATCTGAAAACAACTCTCCTGCCGCGCCATTTTCATCTTTGGTGGAGAGCGTAGCTCATGGTGTCTGCTGGGCAGTTACGTCTCTTCATAAATTCACGCTGATTTTCGCCGTATCTGCGAAAATCAGCGTGAATCCGCGTACACTTTTTCTCTGCTATGCGTCCAGCAACCCCTTGCGCAGACCAAGCGGAAGCGGGGCAGGGCGTTCGCACGTGCTTTCCAATGTCACGCGCCGGCCGGCGTCGGCGGCATCGTGGATCGCATGCATAATGTCGAGGACGTGGTAGGCCAGTTCCCCGTTGGCACGATGGGGCCGCCCGGAACGCAAGCCATAGGCCATATCCGCCACGCCGATGCCCCGGCTGTTCTCCGCGTAGCCGTGCGTGAGCGGAATCTCGCTCCACTCAGAAGCGCCCGCCCGCCGGACGCGCACCGGTCCGCCGAAGGTGTTGGGATCGGGGACGCTGAGTGTGCCCTCCGTGCCGTAGATTTCGATGCGCGGCAGTTCGGCGGCCCACACATCGAAGCTGGTGATGATCGTGCCAACCGCGCCGTTGGCGAATTCGAGCGTGCCGACGACGTGCGTGGGCACTTCCACGTCAACGACCGTGCCGTGCAGCGGTTGGCTGGTGATCGTGCGCGTGGGGAAGGTGATGCGCGTCGCGCCGCTGACGTGCTGCACTGGCCCCATCAGATTGACGAGCGCCGTGAGGTAATACGGCCCCATGTCGAACATCGGCCCGCCCCCGACCTTGTAGTAGAACGCCGGCGCCGGATGCCAGCTTTCGTGCCCGTGGCACATCATAAAGGCCGTCGCGCCGATCGGTTCGCCGATCCAGCCGTCATCAATGAGCTTGCGGCAGGTCTGGATGCCGCCGCCGAGGAAGGTATCCGGCGCGCAACCGACGCGCACCCCTTTCGCCTTCGCCGCCGAGAGCAGCGCCTTGCCCTGTTCGCGCGTGATCGTGCGCGGCTTCTCGTTATGGACCGATTTCCCCGCCTCGACGGCCGCCATCGCCACCTCATAGTGCGCGTTGGGGATCGTCAGGTTGACGACGATCTCGATTTCCGGGTCGGCCAGCAACGCTTCCACCGTGCAAGCGCGCGGGATGTTGTGTTTGGCCGCCTGCGCGACTGCCTTTTCCATCACGATGTCCGCGCACGCCACCGTCTCCAAAATCTCGAAAACCTTATCCGCTTGCAGATAAATCCCGCTGATATTTCCACAACCAATCACACCGATTTTCGTTTTCGTAGTCATAGCTCTTCCTTTCAGGATGGAGGATGAAGGATGCAGGATGGAGGATGGAGGATGGAGGATGGAGGATGGAGGATGGAGGATGAAGGATGCAGGATGCAGGATGGAGGATGCAGGATGTAAGGCTTCTTAACTCTTAACTCTTAACTCTTAACTCTTGCCTCCTGCCTCTTTACTTGCTCGCCCACAACATTCCGCGCTTGACGATTTCACGGGCTTCGGGTACCTCGAAATCCTTCGCCACGTGGCCGACGGAGGCGTAGAAGACGCGCCCTTGACCGTATCTCCGCTTCCATACCACCGGCATCACGACGCCGTCGATCCAGTAAGCGTGCTCACCGTTGAAGGTCGTGGTCGCCAACACCTCGTTGGAAGGGTCAACGTGCATGTAGTATTGCTCCGAGTGCATGGCAAAGTCGCTCAGACCCGCAACAATGGGATCATCGGGTTTGGTAATGTTGACGACGTAATCAATCACCCCGCCGGGATGCGCCACCCACTGCCCGCCGACCATAAACTGATACTCCACGTTGTTACGGAATGAATCGCCCATGCCGCCGTGCCACCCGGCGATGCCCACGCCGCT
>FWPV01004553.1_pt1 | contig 15890 bp, 17 predicted proteins | sample 2228371 | NCBI WGS metagenome assembly FWPV01 (sample SAMEA103939776, study PRJEB20133) | metagenome | reverse complement strand
TTCCCCGCAATTTTGGAGCGATCCGCCATGGCGACCTACGGTTTTTCCACCCGACTCGACCTGCCCTTCGACACCGCCGTGCAAAAGACCATCGAGGCCCTGAAGCAAGAAGGTTTCGGGGTGCTCACCGACATCGACGTGCAAGCCACCCTCAAGGCCAAGCTGGGCGTCGAGAAACGCCCCTATCGCATCCTGGGGGCCTGCAATCCGCCCCTGGCCCATCAGGCCCTGTCGGCCGAGGAGGACATCGGCCTGCTGCTGCCCTGCAACGTGGTGGTCAAGGAAGATGCCGATGGCAAGGTCACCGTCGCCTTTCTGGATCCGGACGTGATGGCGCAGCTGGTGGACAGGGCCGAGGTGCTGGAGGTGGCGCGGGAGGCCCGCGCCCGCCTCATGCGAGTGCGCGACAGCCTGGGCGGGACGGCATGAGGGATGGGGGAACGGGAAAGGAGAAACGGCAATGGGGGATGATGCAGATGCGGATGAATCCCGTTTCCGTCCCCCCGTCCCTCATCCCCCACCATGCCCCCCGTCTTTCTACCGCGCGCCCTCGAGGCCTGGCATACCCCCGCCTTTCCCGCGGTGCTGAAGGCCGAGCTGGAGGGTCTGCCTGCAGACACCTTGCCCTTGCAGCACTGCACCACCCAGGGCGGGCGGGTGGATGCCGGCGGGGTGACGGTGAGCCTGCTCGCGGCGCAACAGACCCCCACGCAGATCCTGGCGCGGGTGGCAGTCTTCTTCACGGAGTTGGTGGGCGGCTGCAGCTGCGGCGACGACCTCCTGGCCGTGCCGGCCCGTTGCGAAATCCTGGTGATCCTGGATAGGGAGGGGGCTGCGGCAAGCTTTGAAATTAGGAATTAGAGATTAGGAATTAGGGATTAGGGATTAGCGTTACAGGGTACAGGATAGAGGTTTCAGTGTGTGCGCCGCAGCGCGGCGCGCCTTTATATGCTGTAGCCTGTAACCTGTAACCATCCCCCATCACCCACACGCCCCCACCGCACCGCAGGCGGTGCAGAAATCGCAGCCGTCACGGCGGATCACCGTATCGTTGCCGCACTCCCGGCAGCGCAATCCCTGCATGGGGGGGAGGGACTGGGGCGGTTGGTCCGGGGCGGGTTGCTGCAAGATGCCCATCTGCTGGATGGGGTAGCCATCCTCGGTAAGGATGCCCAGCATGGCGTAACGGTGGATGATGAGGCGCGCCACGTAGGCCACCGTGGAGGGCCAGGTGCGACTCTTTTCCGAGCCCGGGATCTTGGCCATGAAGTCGCCCAGGGGCTCCGGGTAGTCCAGGAGCTTCCTCAGCTTCATGCCGATCCAGGCCGGATCCAGCACCCGCATGTCCAGGGACAGGAGCTTGCACAGGCCGTCCAGGGCGCGGGGGTACTCCCCGGAGAGCCACACCGAGTAGGGGCGGGTGCGGCCGTCGGGCAGGCGGATCTCCTTTAGCCCCAGGACGAAGTCGTCGCCGCTGGCCGGGTTGAGCACGTCCACCGTCCAGGACAGGGTGCCGTCGGGGCCGGTCTTGGGCTCCTTGAGGCTGAACAGGGCATCCAGCACCGGCGTGGGGCCCTCCGCGTCCAGTGCGTGCAGGGCCTCCAGCCGCCAGCGGATGATCTGGGCCACGCCCGAGACGATGCTGGGCACCTGGCGCGGCTCGCCGTCGGGCGGGAAGGGGATGACGCAGGCATCGTCGCCGCGCGTCTTGGCCAGGGTGTCCAGCTTGAGCCTGAGCCAGGCCCGGTCGTTGGCGCGCATGTCCATGGATAGGCTCTTGGCCAGCGCCCCCAGGCCGCGCGGCTGCTCGGCCCCGTTCACCCACACCTCGAAGGGGAAGGCCAGCCCCTCGCTCTCCACATGCCCCACGAACAGGGCGAAGCTGCCCTGGGGGTACTCGATCATGTAGCTCCAGGCCGGGTTGCCGGCGGGCAGTCGTGGCCGCCCGGGCCACTTGAGACTGTCCAGCACCGGGGCGGGCAACTGCTTGATCTCGATGCGGCGGTTGACGTCGCCGGTGTCGAAATCCTGGGGAGCGATCTTCTGCGGCTCCACGCTCAGCACCGACCCCAGCACCGGGTTGGGCCGGTAGGTGGCCAGTCCCTTCAAGCCCGCCTTCCAAGCGTCGAAATAGAGGTTCTGGAAGTCCGTATAGGGGTAGTCCGCCGGCACGTTGACCGTCTTGGAGATGCTGGAATCGATATAAGGGGCCACCGCCGCCACCATAAGCATGTGGGCGGTGGCGCTGATCTCCAGGGCGGTGACGAAGGCCTCCGTCAGGGGGGCCTCCTCCCCCTCCTGCTCCCGGTACAGTCGCCAGGCGTGGTCCTCCACCCGGTACTCCTTGTAGCTGCCGTCGGGCTGCCGTTTCTTGCGCAGGTAAAACCAGGAGAAGGGCGGCTCGATGCCGTTACTGGCATTGTCGGCGAAGGCAAGAGAGATGGTGCCGGTGGGTGCAATGGACAGCAGGTGGGAGTTGCGGATGCCGTACCGGCGGATCTCCGCCTTGATCTCAGCCGGCAGGCGCGAGGCGAAGTTGCCGCCCGACAGATAGAGATCGGCGTTGAAAAGCGGGAAGGCGCCCCGCTCGCGGGCCAGCTCCACCGAGGCCATATATGCGTTATCGCGCAGGAAGGCGGTCAGCTGCGCGGCGAAGGCGCGCGCCTGCTCCGTGTCGTAGCGCAGGTTGAGCATCACCAGGGCGTCCCCCAGCCCGGTATAGCCCAGCCCGATGCGGCGCTTGGACTGGGCCTCCTTGCGCTGCTTCGGCAAGGGCCAGGCGGTGAGATCCAGGACGTTGTCCAGCATGCGCACCGCCACCGGGATCACCCGGGCGAAGGCATCGAAGTCGAACTCGGCCTTGGGGGTGAAGGCCCCCTTCACGAAGCGGGTCAGGTTGATGGAACCCAGACAGCAGCAGCCGTAAGGGGGCAGGGGTTGCTCGGCGCAAGGGTTGGTGGCCTCGATGGTCTCGCAGTAATAGAGGTTGTTGTCGCGGTTGATGCGGTCGAGGAACAGCACGCCCGGCTCGGCGTGGTCGTAGGTGGAGCGCATGATCTGCTCCCACAGCGCCCGCGCCTTGACCTTGCGGTAGACCCACAGCCCGTCGGCGCGCTGGTAGGCCCCTTCCGCAAGCTGCTCATCGCCAGGCTGGGCCTTGTGCACGAGCTCCACCTCGCCGTCGGCCTCCACCGCCTGCATGAAGGCGTCGGTCACCCCGACGGAGATGTTGAAGTTGCTCAGGTCCCCCTGGTCCTTGGCGTGGATGAACGCCTCGATGTCCGGGTGATCGCAGCGCAGCACCCCCATCTGGGCACCGCGCCGGCTGCCGGCGGACTCCACCGTCTCGCAGGAGCGGTCGAACACCCGCATGTAGGACACCGGGCCGCTCGCCTTGGAGTGGGTGCCGCGCACCAGCGCCCCCTTGGGTCGGATGCTGGAGAAGTCGTACCCCACCCCGCCGCCACGGCGCATGGTCTCGGCGGCCTCCTCCAGGGCCACGTAAATGCCGGGCATGCCATCCACCTCGCCGGAGATGGCATCCCCCACCGGCTGCACAAAACAGTTTATGAGGGTGGCGGCCAGGTCCGTGCCGGCGGCGGAGTTGATGCGGCCGGCCGGGATGAAGCCCGCCTCCATGGCCTCGAAGAAGCGTGCCTCCCAGCGGGCGCGCTGGCGCCGCTCCTCCACCGAGGCCAGGGCCCGCGCCACCCGACGGCGCACGTCGAAGACGCTCTTCTCATCGCCCTTAGCGTACTTCTCCAGCAGCACCTCGATGGAGATCTCCTGAGCGGCGAGTTCTGGAAAAAGGCTGTCCTGCATGGCGGGTCCAGAGGGATGGGGAATGGGGAGTGGGGCGTAAACCAATCTCATTAAGGAAACACTGAATAAATCCCCTCGCCCTCGCTTGCGGGGGGTGAGGGTAGGGGGAGGGGGCTTGAGAAATCAAAGCGTGATCACCCTCACCCCCACCCTCTCCCAGAGGGAGAGGGAGTTAATCAGTGTTCTCTTAACTCTAAACTCTAACCTCTAAACTTTAATCTCTCACCCCCATTCGTCATCCCTCCAGTTCGGCCAGCACCGGCGCATGGTCCGACGGCCTGGGCAGCCTACGGGGGGCGGTGTCGATCCAACAGGCGGTGCAGCGCTCAGCCAGGGCGGGTGAGAGCAAGATGTGGTCGATGCGCAGGCCCAGGTTGCGGCGGAAGGCGCCCATGCGGTAGTCCCACCAGGTGTAGCTGCCCTCAGGCTGGTCGAACAGCCGGAAGGCGTCCTTCAGCCCCAGCTCCAACAGGGCGCGGAAACGGGCGCGCTCCTCAGGCGACACCAGCACCTGGCCCGCCCACAGGGTCGGGTCGTGCACATCCCGATCCTCGGGCGCGATGTTGAAATCCCCCAGCACGGCAAGCCGCGGATGGCGTTCGAGCTCCTGCGCCAGCCAGGCGACGAGGGCATCGAGCCAAGCGAGCTTGTAGTGATACTTGTCCGAGCCAACGCTCTGGCCGTTGGGCACGTACAGACAAACCACCCGCACATCGTCCAGCGTGGCGGCGAGTAGCCGTTTTTGCGCGTCCTCGAAGCCCGGTAGCGTCAGGACGGGGTCGGTCGCCTTCCCCTTGGCCAGCAGGGCCACCCCGTTGTAGGTCTTCTGGCCAGTGTAGAGGGCACGGTAGCCCGCCGCCTCGATCTGCGTCCGCGGGAAGACGTGATCCTCCGTCTTGGTCTCCTGCAGGCAGACGATGTCCGGCGCCTGGCCCGCCAGCCAGTCCGCGAGATGGGGCAGACGCACCTTCAGGGAGTTGACGTTCCAGGTCGCGAGCTTCATCTCCGCATGCTGGGGCCGGCCACGCCGAGCCGGCGGTTCATTTCTTCTTGGCCTTGCTGGCCGCAGCCGACAGGGCCGCCCCTGGCCGGAAACGCACCACCTTCTTGGCGGGGATCTTCATCTCCTTGCCGGTCTGGGGGTTGCGGCCTATGCGGGCCTTGCGCTCCTGTACGCTGAAGGTGCCGAAACCGATGAACTGCACGCTCTCGCCGCGGCCCAGGGCCTCGGTGATCGCCTCCATGGCCAGGTCGATGATGGTGCTGGTGGCGGCCTTGGATGCGTTGGCCTTGGTGGCGACTGCGGCGATCAGTTCGGATTTGTTCATGATGCAATTCCTCCTTGAGACGGTAGTGAACGGCCCCTGCAGTATGCTCCTCTCCAGCCACTGGGGCGGCCACCGCACTGTATAAGCCCCAGGCCGGTTTTGCAATGCCCAGCGGGCCTCGCCCTTGCCCCCAGGGGGAGGCATTGGCCATAATCCTCCTCCCGCTTGCCCGGGTGGCGGAATTGGTAGACGCACGGGACTCAAAATCCCGCGCCAGCGATGGCGTGCCGGTTCGACCCCGGCCCCGGGCACCACGACGCCGGAACGCACCCGCCCCCCCGCGGGATTTTAGTGGAGGCTCACTTGCTCGCGCAGCGGCGAGACGAGGCCCAGCGCGGGTCATCAGGACAGCCCCTCGAGCATCGCCGCTTTGCCGATGGGGCCTGCCCCCCCGGCTGGCTGGCACGGCAACGGTGGCAGGAGACGACCCTGGACACGGTAGTCGGTATCGACGTGGGTGGGGTGGGCAAGGGCTTCCACGGCGTGGCCCTGCACGGCAATGGCCGCCTCACCCTGCATGCCGTGCGGGAGGCACAGGCCGCTGCAGCATGGTGTCGGGCCCTGGAGGCTCGGGTGGTGGCCATTGACGCCCCATGCCAATGGAGCCTGACCGGCAGCGCCCGTGCCGCCGAGAAGGCACTGGCGGCCCTGGGTATACGCACCTTCGCAACCCCCCGCCGGGCGCAGGCGCAGGGGCATCCCTTCTACGGCTGGATGCTGCAGGGCGAGCGGCTCTATGAGGCCCTGCGGGGTAGCTGGCGGCTCTTCGACGGTCACGCCGGCCCCGCATTCCCCCTGTGCTGCGAGACCTTTCCCCATGGCGTGGCCTGCGCCCTGGCCGGCGGCATCGTCCCCGGCAAACACAAGGCCAGGCTCCGCCGCGCCCTGCTGCAGGCCGCGGGAATAGACGTCTCGCGCCTGTCCTGCATCGATTTCGTGGATGCCGCCCTGTGCGCCCTGGCCGCACGCGCCCTGCTCCTGGGCGACTATCAGGCCCATGGCGATGCGCGGGAGGGGTTCATCGTGCTGCCGCCCTGGGCTGAGCAGGCGGTGGGATGGGTGCGGGGGGACAAGTGGTGGTGAAGGGCGGAATCGAACCGCCGACCTACGGGTTATGAATCCGTCGCTCTAACCGTCTGAGCTACTTCACCAGCCGACCCCATCCATACCTGGTGATGGGGCTATGTGCGAAATGAATCATAAATTATTCTGTCCAGCATTGCGGGTGTCAAGACAAGGAACCACTGAAAATCCCCTCGCCGCCGCTTGCGGTGAGAGGGAAGGATAAGGGGGCTCGAGAAATCAAAGCGTCATCCCCCTCACCCCCAGAGGCAAAGGGAGTTCTTCAGCGTTTCCACAGGTCGGAGTGGGAGAAATGAAGCTTTTCATCCTCGCCGTGGGCGACCGGCTGCCCGCCTGGGCCGAGATGGCCTGTGCGGAATACCTGCGGCGCATGCCGCGGGAGGTGCCGGTGAGACTCGTGGCGGTGAAGCCCCAGCGCCGGGGTGGTGCGGCCACCGAGCGCATCAAGGCGGCGGAGGCGGCGCAGCTCATGGCCCAGTGTCCCGGCGGCGCCCTGCTGGTCGCCTTGGACGAGCGCGGCCGCGAGGTGGACAGCCGCGGGCTGGCCGAGCTGCTTGCCGGCTGGATGGGCGGCAGCCGGGACGTGGCCCTGCTCCTGGGGGGGCCAGACGGCCTGTCTGCCGAGCTCCTGGCGCGCGCGGACCTCAGGCTGTCCCTGTCCAGGCTCACCCTGCCCCATGCCCTGGCGCGGGTGGTGCTGCTGGAGCAGCTCTACCGGGCGGCCGGCCTGCTGGCCGGGCATCCCTATCACCGGGACTAGCGCATCTGCGCCGCCTGCCGGTCGGCGTGGTAGCTGGAGCGCACCAGGGGGCCGCTGGCCACGTGACGAAAGCCCATCTCCAGGCCCAGCCGCTCGAAATCGGCGAAGGCCTCGGGAGGCACGTAGCGCCGCACCGGCAGGTGATGCCGGGAGGGCTGGAGATATTGGCCCAGGGTGAGCATATCCACACCATGGGCGCGCAGATCGCGCATGACCGCCAGGACTTCCTCGTCCGTCTCGCCCAGCCCCAGCATGAGGCCGGATTTGGTGGGCACCTGCGGGCAGCGCGCCTTGAACTCGGACAGCATGCGTAAGGAATGATCGTAATCGGCGCCGGGGCGGCAGGCCTTGTACAGGCGCGGTACGGTCTCCAGGTTGTGGTTCATAACATCCGGCGGCTCGGCGGTGAGGAGGTCCAGGGCGACCTCCAGCCGTCCCCGGAAGTCGGGGGTCAGGATCTCGATGCGGGTCTCAGGGCAGTGCGTGCGCACGGCTCGGATGCACTCGGCGAAGTGGCGGGCACCGCCGTCACGCAGGTCGTCCCGGTCCACGGAGGTGATCACCACGTACGTAAGCTGCATGCTGCGCACGGTGCGGGCCAGGCGTTGGGGTTCTTGCGGATCGGGGGGCAGGGGCCTGCCGTGCCCCACGTCGCAGAAAGGGCAGCGCCGGGTGCAAAGATCCCCCAGGATCATGAAGGTGGCGGTGCCTCGGTGGAAGCATTCGCCTAGATTGGGGCAGGAGGCCTCCTCGCATACGGTGTGCAGCCCGGCCTCGCGCAGCAGGTCTTTAAGCCTTCTCACTTGCGGCGAGGCATGGGCCGCCACCCGGATCCAGGCCGGCAGCCGCGCGCGTGGCTGCGCTTCGACCTTGACGGGGATGCGCGCCACCTTGGCGGCGCCTTTGTGCAGGAGGGGATCGGCCATGGGGGACGGACGAGAAAATCCCCATTTTACCCGCAAGACCCTACAATCGCCTGCATGTCGCACCGCCCGCCACCCCCCATGTCCCCCTCGTCTGATGCCATCCCGGTCACCCTGCTCACGGGCTTCCTGGGCAGCGGCAAGACCACCCTGCTTCAGGGCCTGCTGCGCCAGCGGCCCCACACCGCCGTGGTGATGAACGAGTTCGGCGAAGTGGGGCTGGATGACGGCCTGCTGGAGCACACCGAGGGGCCCCTTGCCCTGCTCAGCGGCGGCTGCGTGTGCTGCCAGGTGCAGGGATCCCTCGCCCCCACCCTGAAGAACCTTTGGATGGCCCGGGCAGAGGGCAAAGTGCCGCCCTTCAAGCGGGTGGTGATCGAGACCACGGGGGTGGCCGACCCGGCCCCCATCCTGGACACCCTGACCCGGGAGCGCTGGATCGCCCGGCACTACCGGGTGGATGCCATCGTCACCACGGTGGATGCCCAGTTCGGGCTGAGTCAGCTCGAGGCCCACCCGGAGGCCCGGCGCCAGGTGGCGGTGGCCGACCGGCTGCTGCTCACCAAGACCGATCTGGTCCCCCAGGAGACGGCCGCCGCCCTCGAGGCCCGGCTTGCGCGGCTCAATCCGAGCGCGCCGGTGACACGGGTGTGCCTGGGGGGGATCGATGCAGCCCAGGTCTTGGACCTCGATGCCTTCGAGCCGCTCCGGCCCCTCGGCAGAGGCCCCTGGCTCGCCGCCGAACGCTATCCCAGCGTCGCTGCGCCGGGCGCAGGACTTACGGCCCACGTGCCGGCGCAGCACACCGGCGGCATCCGCGCCTTCAGCCTGGTCTTCGACACCCCCCTGGAATGGACGGGGGTGCAGGCCGCCCTGCAGATGCTGTCGGCCTTTCGGGGTCGCAACCTGCTCCGGTTCAAGGCGATCCTCAACCTTGCCGGAGAGGCGCTGCCGGTGGCCCTGCACGGCGTCCAGCACATGCTCTACCCCCCCGTGCGGCTCCCTGCCTGGCCGGACGACGATCGCCGCAGCCGTTTCGTGTTCATCACCCATGACCTGGACGAGGCCTTCGTTGCGCGGGTCCTCAGGGATTTCACCCAGGCCGCCGGGGCCTGGCCAGGCATTCCGTCGCAGGCCGGGCTCGGTTAAGCTAGTAAATCTGCCCGCAATCGCCTTGCCATGAAATTCACCGTCGCATCCTTCCGCGCCTGGCCTCAAAAGAAGATCACCTTGCTGGGCATGTCGGGCGTAGGCAAGACCCATCTCGCCACCCTGCTCAGGCGGCACGATTGGTTCCATTATTCGGGCGACTACCGCATCGGCACCCGCTACCTATACGAGGCCATCCTGGACCTGATCAAGCAGCAGGCCATGCAGGTGCCCTTTCTCAGGGATCTCCTGCGCCGGGACTGGATCGACATCCGCAACAACATCAAGATCGAGGACCTGGGTCCCGTGCTGGCCTTCGTGGGCAAGCTGGGCAACCCGGAGCTGGGCGGGCTCGGCCTCAGGGAGTTCAGCCGTCGCCAGGCCTTGTACCGTGAGGCGGAGATCAAGGCCATGCGCGACGTGCCGGAGTTCGTCCGCAAGGCGCAGGAGATCTACGGCTACCAGCACTTCGTCAACGACGTGGGCGGCAGCCTGTGCGAGCTGGAGGACGACTCGGTGATCGAGCTGTTGGCCGCCCATACCCTGATCCTCTACATCCAGGTCACCACCCGCGAGGAGGAGGACACCCTCATCCGCCGGGCGCAGTCCGACCCCAAGCCCCTGTATTACCGGCCTGCCTTCCTGGCCGAGCACCTGCCCGTCTTCATGCAGGAGATGGGTTACGAGTATGTGGCCCAGATCCCGCCGGACGAGTTCACCCGCTGGGTCTTCCCCCGCCTGTTCCACGCCCGCGTACCGCGCTATGAAGCCATCGCCGCCCCCCACGGCTATACGGTGACCTCCCGCGAGGTGTCCCAGGTGCGTGACGAGGTCGATTTCCTGGAGCTGGTGGAGAAGGCCATCGCCCGGAAAGGGGGGAGGAGGGATGGGTGATGGGGGATGGGATGGGTACAATTTGCCGCACCTGCGTGTTTTCTCCCATCCGTACTTCCCACTCCCCACTCCCCACCAATAGCCATGCCCCTGGTCGCCCACAACGATCTTCCCACCTTCGAGCGTCTGCACCGGGAGGGGCTCACGGTGCTCAGCATCGAGCGGGCCTTGCATCAGGAGATCCGGGAGCTGCACATCGGTCTGCTCAACATGATGCCCGATGCCGCCCTGGAGGCCACCGAGCGGCAGTTCTTCCGGCTCATCGGCGAATCCAATCCCATCGCCCAGTTCTACGTCCATCCCTTCACCCTGGAGGCCCTGCCCCGGCAGGCCAAGGGTCGGGAGCACGTAGCCCGCTACTACGAGACCTTCGACGAGATCCGGGCCCAGGGGCTCGACGCCCTGATCATCACCGGTGCCAACGTGACCCAGCCGGACCTGTCCCAGGAACCCTTCTGGGAGCCCTTGATCGAGGTGATCGACTGGGCCATGGAGAACGTGACCTCCACCCTGTGCTCCTGCCTTGCCACCCACGCGGTGATGCAGTTCCGCTACGGACAGAGGCGGGTGAGGCAGCAGGCCAAGATCTGGGGGGTGTTCCCGCACCGGGTGGTGGAGAAGCGCCACCCCCTGGTCAACGACGTGAACACCTGCTTCGACGTGCCCCACTCCCGGTGGAACGACGTCTCCCGCGCCCAGTTCGAGGCGGCTGGCCTGCACGTGCTGGTGGAGAGCGAGACGGCCGGCGTGCATCTGGCGGTGAGCCCGGACGGGCTGCGCGGGGTGTTCTTCCAGGGCCATCCGGAATACGACACCATCTCCCTGCTCAAGGAATACAAGCGCGACCTGCTGCTCTACGCCCGGGGAGAGCTGCCAGGGCCACCGCCCTTTCCGGCCAATTACCTGAAGCCGCGGGAGCAGGCCATCCTGGAGGAATACGCCGAGCGTCTGGCGGCCGCCACACGACTGGGCCAGCCTCTGCCGGAATTCCCCGAGCATCTCATCGCCCCCCGGCTCGACAACACCTGGCACGACACCGCCGAGGCGGTGGTGGGCAACTGGATGGGCTGCGTCTATCAGGTCACACATCAGGACCGGCACCTGCCGTTCATGGAGGGGGTAGACCCGAACGACCCCCTGGGCCTGGGCTGGGGGTGATCCCGCCACCCCATGGCCCATAGAGCCTGGCCCCTCTTTGCCGTAAATGGGAACATGGCATAATCCGCCCCTTTCATGGCCAGACGATACAGGAGGCGAGGCAATGGCAAATACCGCCAAGAAACCCACCCCTAAGACCCAGAAGCAAGCGCCGGAGAAAACCGCTGCCCAAGGCGCGGCGCCCAAGCTCATGGCCGTGACCGACACCCCCAAGCCGGCCGGCAAGGGCAGCGCCAAGCCCTCGGCGAAAAAGGCCCCGACCGCCAAGGGCACGGGCGCGCGGGTCACCACCAAGACCCAGCCCCTGGACCCGTCCAAGCTCACGGACGAGGACATCCTGCGCATGCCGGAATCCGACTACATGAACGAGGTACAGCTCGCCTTTTTCAAGGCCAAGCTGCTGGCCATGCGCGCGGAGATCCTCAACAACGCCCGGGAGACCGGGGAGCATCTCAAGGAGAACGAGGTCTTCGCCGACCCAAACGACCGGGCCACGGTGGAGGAGGAGAACATGCTGGAGCAGCGGGTGCGCGACCGGGAGCGCAAGCTCCTCAAGAAGATCGACCAGGCGCTGGCCCGCATCGAAAGCGGCCAGTACGGCTACTGCCTCGAGACCGGCGAGCCCATCGGCATCCCCCGGCTACTCGCCCGCCCCACGGCGGAGCTGTCCATCGAGGCCCAGGAGAAGCATGAGCGCATGGAGCGCCTCTACGCCGACTGAGGTCCGCCCATGCCTGCACTGCACGGTCGGGCGACCGGCCGTTGCTCTGAACATGCCCAAGGACGCATCCCGGCAGGTAAGGCTGCCGCGCCAACCCGCGGCCAGTGCGTTATTGGAAAAGCATGAGGTGGAACGTCACCCCCACCCTGGCCCTCCTCCATCGAGGGGGGTGGAACAGGCACGGTCAAGGTGTTTCGTTCAGACATGCCCTTGGCAGGCCCTCACCCCCGACGAACTCGCCACCCTCATGGCTGAGCTGCGGGGCATTGCCCAGGTCCTGGGCCGCAGCCTGTGAAGAACCCGGCGCAACGCCTGCTCCTAGGCCTGATCCGCATCTACCAGTACGTGCTGTCGCCCTGGCTGGGCAACCAGTGCCGCTTCACCCCCACCTGCTCAGAATACGCCCGTGAGGCCATCGTCCGCCATGGCGCCCTCAAGGGCTCCTGGCTCGCCCTGCGCCGGGTGGGCCGCTGCCACCCCTGGCATCCGGGCGGCCACGACCCGGTGCCCTGATACGCAACCGGGTTGCATCAAAAACCGACCAGTGGTGAAATGGGGGTATGGACGCCCCTGCCTCCACCCGTGAGCTGCTGCGCAGTCATGGTCTGCGACCGACACCGGCGCGGGAGACGGTGCTGGACATCCTGCGCACGGCCCCCTGCGCCTTGAGCCACGGCGAGGTGGAACAGGCGGCGCGGGCGCGCGGCCTCACGGCCGACCGGGTAACCCTTTACCGGGTCCTGGAGGGCCTGGTGCACCATGGTCTGGCCCACCGCATCGACGGCCCCGAGCGGGCCAGCCGCTATGGCGCGGCAGCGGGCCGAGGGCACGCCCATTTCCACTGTACCCACTGCGGCCAGGTGTATTGCCTGGAGTCCCTGCAGCCCGCCTATGCCCTGAACCTGCCGGCGGGCTTCCAGCTAGAGCGCGCCGAGCTCGCCCTGCACGGCCGCTGCCCCCGCTGTCAGGGCTGATTGCAACCGGGCGACCGCCCATCGAGCCTTCCTGGAAACACATGCCTGCCCGTAGTCTCCCCCTTGCCGTCCTGTACCTGACCCTAGCCGCCGGCGCTAAGGCCCACGGACCCGGACATGCCCATCAGCACGGCATCGCCCGCCTGGAGGTGAGCATTGAGGGACAACAGCTCGCCCTCCGTCTGGAGGCCCCCCTGCATGACCTGATCGGCTTCGAGCGTCCGCCCCGCCGCCCAGCAGAGCAGGAGCGCGCGCGACGGCTGCTGGAGCGCTTCCGCGAGCCGCAGCGGCTGTTCACCTTGAGTGCCGAGGCCCAATGCACCCCTGTCCAGGCCAAGGTCGAGGCGCCGGTCCTCATGGGCGGAGAGGCCACCGGCGAGCACGCCGAGCTCGTGGCCGAGTACCGTTACACCTGTGTCCGCGCGGCACGGCTGAAGGGCATGAAGGTGGAACTTTTCGCCCTCTATCCGGGTATCAGGCGCATGGACGCCGCCGTGGTCACGGAGGGGGGCCAGAGCGCCAGAAGGCTCACCGCCCGCATGCCCCTGCTCCACTGGTAGGCCCATGTCCCTGCTGGAGGTACAAGGGCTGCGCTATGCCTGGCCGGGCCAGGGGGTCTGCCTGGACATCCCCGTCCTGTCGGTCGAGGCGGGGGAGCAGGTTTTTCTCCAGGGGCCCTCCGGCTCCGGTAAGAGCACCCTGCTCAACCTCCTGGCCGGCGTCCTGGTGCCCCATGCCGGCGAGGTCATCGCCCTGGGTACCCGGCTCAAGGCCCTGGGCGGCGCGGCGCGGGACCGTTTCCGTGTGGACCACATGGGCATCCTGTTCCAGCAGTTCAATCTCATCCCGTATCTGAGCGTCCTGGACAACGTGCTCCTGCCCTGCCGTTTTTCCGCCCGGCGCCGACAGCGCGCCCTGGAGACCGCCTCCGACCTGCGGGCGGCGGCCGCCCGGCTGCTGGAGCATCTGGACCTCACCCCCGAGCTGTGGCCCCGGCCGGCGACCACCCTGTCGGTGGGTCAGCAGCAGCGGGTGGCGGCGGCCCGGGCCTTGATCGGCCGACCCGAGATCGTCATCGCCGATGAGCCCACCTCGGCCCTGGACGAGGCACGGCAGGCCGCCTTTCTCGATCTGCTCACCGCCGAGTGCGCCGCCGCCGGCGCCGCCCTCCTGTTCGTGAGCCACGATGGCTGCCTGGCCAGGCACTTCACGCGGTGTCTGGCCATGGCCGAGATCAACCGGCTACCGGGATGAGCCGCATGATGCCCGCGCACCTGCTGCGTCTGGCCTGGGCCAGCGCCTGGAACCGGCGCTCCACCCTGCTGCTCACAGTGCTGTCTATTGCCCTGGCGGTCTGCCTGCTGCTCGGGGTGGAGCGCCTGCGCCAGGGCCTGGAGGCGGGCTTCACCCAAGCCATCTCGGGAGCGGATTTGGTGGTGGGGGCGCGCGGCAGCCCCCTGCAGCTCGTCCTCTATGCCGTCTTCCATCTGGGCGAGGCCACCCACAACCTGGGCTGGCAGGCGTATGAGGACCTCTCCCGGCATCCCGCCGTCGCCTGGGCGGTGCCCCTGTCCCTGGGGGACAGCCACCGGGGCTACCCGGTCGTGGGCACGCGCGCGGACTACTTTCGGCATTACCGCCATGGGGAGGGGCTAAGCCTGCGCCTCAGTGAGGGCAGACCCTTCCGGGACGGTGTGGAGGACCTCTACGCCGCCGTGCTCGGTGCGGAGGTGGCCCGCGCCCTGGGCTACCGGCTGGGCGAGCATATTACCCTGGCCCATGGCGCCGGCACCGGCCCCCTGGCAGAGCATGCCGACAAGCCCTTTACCGTGGTGGGTATCCTGCAGCGCACCGGCACTCCCGTGGACCGGGCCGTGCACATCAGCCTGGAGAGCCTGGAGGCCATCCACCTGGACTGGCAGGCGGGCACCCCCATCGCCGGACTCTCCATCCCGGCGGCCTACGCCCGCAAGTTCGACCTCACCCCCAAGGCGGTCACCGCCGTGATCCTGGGACTCCACAGCCGTGCCGCCGTGTTCAACGTCCAGCGCCACATACACGCCTATGCGCCGGAGCCCCTGATGGCCGTGCTGCCCGGCGTGGCCCTGGGGGAGCTGTGGGAGGTGGTGGGGGTGGGTCAGCGTGCCCTCCTTCTCATCTCGGCTCTGGTGGTCCTAGTGGGATTGGCCGGCCTCATCGCCGTGGTGCTGGCCGGTCTCAACGAACGCCGGCGCGAGCTGGCCATCCTGCGTTCCGTCGGTGCCCGCCCCCTGGACGTCCTGCTGCTGCTCACCGTGGAAGGCCTCCTGATCGCCCTGGCCGGCATCCTCCTGGGGCTGGTCCTGCTCACCGCCCTGGGGCTGGCCGCCGGACCCTGGGTGGCCACCCATTATGGCATCACCCTCAAGGTGCTGCTGCCCACTGCCGGCGAGGCCGCCCTGCTGGGCCTGGTCTTCCTGGTCGCCCTGGCCGCCAGCCTGCTGCCCGCCTGGCGCGCCTATCGTCTGTCCCTGGCCGATGGCCTCACCCCCCGCTTGTGAAGGAATGCCATGCGATCCATCCTCGTCCTGCTCGCCAGCGTCCTGCTCTGGAACCCGCTGCACGCCAAAGACTACAAGGTGGGCGAGCGCCTACCCGCCACTGCGGCGCAGCCCGCCCAGGCGGAGATCGGCTGGGACGACCTCATGCCCCCCGACTGGGATCCCATGCAGGCCGTCAAGGGGCTGAACCTGGCCACCCTAGACGACGCCGATCCGCGCGCCATCCAGGCCCTGGAGCGGCTGCGCGCCAGCTGGGACAACGCCCCCACCAACCCGGCCATGCACGGCCGGCGCATCCGCATCCCCGGCTTCGTGGTGCCCCTGGACTGGGCCAACAAGGAGGTACGGGAATTCCTGCTGGTACCCTATTTCGGGGCCTGTATCCACGTGCCCCCGCCCCCCTCCAACCAGGTCATCCACGTGCAGCCCGCCCGCGCCCTGAAGGGCATCACCGCCATGGATGCAGTGTGGGTGAGCGGCGTGCTGGAGATCGCCTACAACAAGACCGGCATGGGGGACGCCGGCTACCGCTTGCGTA